>ENA-OQJD01000032-OQJD01000032.1-human-gut-metagenome-genome-assembly--contig:-NODE-32-length-18753-cov-4.878664_pt1 | contig 18753 bp, 20 predicted proteins | sample MGYA00242596_ERZ504762 | MGnify/ENA primary metagenome ERZ504762 (study PRJEB26092, sample SAMD00036356) | human gut metagenome | host: Homo sapiens | study: EMG produced TPA metagenomics assembly of... | reverse complement strand
CATAATTACTTTTCCAGTATTGATTGGAAATAAAATAATGTGCTTTCAGATTTGTCTTTAACCATATGTCAGCAACTCTATCGATATCTCCGTTCAGCAACTTTCTAATCATAACAAATATTCTCCACAACTACATCCTTTATGCATTTTCTCTTTTTTCCATTCTATCACAAGCTCACCATTAATCATCAATTTTTTTTGATATTTTTTCTTTTCCCCCACTGTAAAACAGCCTCTGAGCGTTTCGTTATATAGAGGGGTACACATACAGAGCAAGATCCACCCATGTTTAACAGTATTGCCGTTTGGCATCCTGTCATCCTATGGGATTTATCTTGATGGGGATCTCCCCATACCCTCTCAATAACAGACGTTTCACTCGTCTGTTGGTTCCACCTGAAGGTGTTCACAGCACTATTTCTAATATCGGAAGGGACAGCCGATATTGAAATACGTGGACTCCCGGTGGGAGGAATAGTCTCAGCGGAAGGAGGAGTATGAGAACAAAAAACAAAGATAAAGAACTGAATCACAGACATTTTATAGGATTACGTCTTACAGATGTCGAACTGGATTTATTAGACCAAGGCGCTGCTTGTTTATCTGTTAGCCGATCAGAATATCTGAGGAAACTTCTATTGGAAAAGCAAATCCATCATCAGATTGAAGTTGTTGCAGACATGAATGATCTCAGAAAACTGGTCAGTGAATATGGAAAAATCGGATCGAATCTCAATCAGATCGCCAAGCATTTTAACAGTGGTGGCAGTCAGTCTCGTGCTATAGAAAATGAAATCCACCAGTGCATCACGGACTTATTCCTATTGAGAAAAGAGGTACTGAAACTGGCAGGTGGTATGAATGGCAATCGTAAAACACATTAAAAGCAGAAATGCAAATTACTCGGCTGCTATCAATTACCTTCTATTTGAACATGATGAAAAAACCGGGGAAAAGATTGTAGATGAATCCGGACGAAGCATCCTACGAAAAGAGTTTTATATGGATGGACTGAACTGTGATCCGATGTCTTTTGACAAGGAATGTGAACTGACAAATGCTCATTTTCACAAAAATAAGAAACGTGAAGATATCAAAAGTCACCACTACATTATCAGCTACGATCCAGCCGATGTTACAGAAAACGGTCTTACCGGAGAGAGAGCACAGGCAATCAGTTTGGACCTTGCAAAGCAGATGTTTCCCGGATATCAGGCACTGGTGGTTACTCATACTGATGGTCACAATGAATCCGGAAATATCCATACTCATATCGTCATCAACAGTGTGCGAAAGACTGCAGTGGAAAGGCGGCCTTATATGGATAAACCACATGAGGAAGCCGCCGGTTACAAACATCGATCCACTGATAAATTCATGAACACTTTTAAGAAAACCGTCATGGATCGGTGCCAACAGGAAGGACTTCACCAAATAGATCTTCTTGCACCGGCTGAGAAAAAAATCACTCAGAAAGAGTATATGGCACAGAAACATGGCCAACAAAAACTGGATGAGATCAACCAGAAAATCATCGAAGATGGTCTCAAGCCAACATCCACCGTGTTCCTTACACAGAAAGAATATTTGCGAAATGCAATTGATGAATGTGCTGCCACATCCAATAGTTTTGATGAATTCCAATCCAAACTTCTGGAACAATTTCAAATCTCTGTGATTGAGCATCGTGGCAGATACAGCTATCTTCATCCTGATCGACAGAAGCGGATTACTGAACGTGCACTGGGAACACGATATGGAAAAGAATACCTGGAACAGACCTTCTTACGCAAGGATCCATTGGCCATTCTCTACATCAGATCTCACCTGCGCCTGGTTGTAAATCTCCAGACAAATGTGAAAGCAATGCAGAGCCCGGCTTATGCTCATCGGGTAAAACTTTCTAACCTGCAGCAAATGGCAAATACCATTATCTATGTGCAGGAACATGGATTTGATACGCAGTCAGATCTGAAAAACACACTGCTTGCCTCAAAGCAGGAACTAAAAGAAATGCAGACACAGGTTGCTCAGCATCGTTCCGATCTAAGGATCCTCAATGATCAGATTCGTTATACCGGACAGTATTATGCAAACAAGGAAATTTATTCCCAATTTTCAAATGCAAAGTACAAAGGAAAGTACCGAAAAGAACATGCTAAGGAAATTCAGAAATATGAAGAAGCCAGAGATTGGCTGAGATCCTTTTATCAGGATGGAAAGATGACAAGCCTAAAAACTCTGACTTTACAAAAAGAAAAACTGCAACAGCAGATAGCTTCCGAAGAAGAAGCAATAAGCAGCTTGAAAGAAAAATTAAAAGATCTGGATACTGCCGATCAGAATGTTGATGCCATTCTTCAGATGCAGATTCCGGAACCAGTGAGATCAAAAAACCAAAGATCTCGAACGATAATTATCACATAACAAAGGAGGAACTATCACATGACACAAGAAGAATTTAATGTTGTATTTGAACTTCAGATGAGAAAGTGTGCCGATATTCTGGCACATAAAAAGAAAGAATATACCGGTGACAATATTGACCGCCTCAGCGCATTCAAGATTGCTGCCGCATTACAGAACTGCGATCCAAAAGCAGCACTGGCCGGTATGATGTCGAAACATGTCGTATCCCTTTACGATATGTGTTATTCCACTCTGTTACATTTTGACATGGAACAGTGGGATGAAAAGATTACAGACTGCATCAACTATCTGATTCTTTTAAAAGCTCTGGTAAAGGAGGAACAGGCCTATGGATCACATTGAAACAGCTATCTTAAACTGCTATGGGATCCGGGAAGCAGAACAAAATATGGTCTTTGCTGCCAGACTCACACAACACGGTCATACGATCCAGAACATGGCAGATCTGATGGAGCTTTACCATCAGTCCTACAGTCAGAACAACGTAGAAAACATTGCAGGACTTCCCCATCCGACAGTACAGAAATTCATGGTCATTACCGTGGCTGTTGTCGGTGCAAGCAGACGCTTCCTGGCACAGATCACAAGGCATCAGAACGAAGTAAAGTACATGAGTGCATCTCTGCAGTACAGTAATTATTCCGGTCACGCTGCATTTGCTATTCCATATGGAATCATGAAAGCAAATAAAGAAATCCAGGATATTTACAAGAAAAGCTGTCAGTCAGATCTGGATCGTTATGCAGAGCTTTGTGAATTAGGTATTGATCATGATTCAGCCGGATATGCTACACCTCAGGGACTTCGAAACGTATTGATCATCAGCGCGACACCTTACCAGTGGAAGCATATGATTGGCCAAAGAACCTGCCGAAGAAATACGGATGAAACAAGGATTGTGATGCTACAGATCTGGCAAAGATTGTACAAATTAAGCCCAATCCTTTTTGCACCGGATCTTACCGGTCCATTCTGTCAGAGAGGAAGCTGCATGGAAAAACAGATGTCCTGCCAGAATCCCATTTCAAAGCTTTGGATACCGTCAGATATCTTAAAAGCAGATTATCCATTGCTCATCAGGAAGGAGGTGAGCAACCATAAAGATTAAACTGATTGACTTTGGTCTGAAAGCAGATCATCATCCCTTCCGGCCACATGAAAATGATGCCGGTGCTGATGTATTCATGCCTTATGATTGCGTATTAAAACCAGGTGAGGTTGCAAGAATTCCACTTGGATTTGGTCTCATCATCCCCGATGGATTTGCCGGATATGTCTTTCCACGAAGCAGCATGGCAGCAAAAGGACTGGTATGCGAGCTTCCACCGATCGACTCCGGTTACCGTGGTGAGATCCATGCCATTATCAGCAACGTAAGCACATCTTCTCAGACCATTCATAAAGACACACGCGTCGGTCAGCTGGTGATTACACCGGTCGTGATCGCAGATTTTGTTCTGGACCTTGGTAATGAACGAGGAACCGGGGCTTTTGGAAGTACAGGAGAATAATACTATGATTACATTTGGAAGAAAATTAAAACACTTAAGACAGAAAAATCATCTCACCCAGAAAGAACTTGGCATAGCTGTTGGATTTCCCGACAGCTGTGCTGATGTCCGGATTGCTCAATATGAAGGCGATGTCCGAACACCAAAAGAGGATCTTATGAAACTCTTCGCATCAACACTCGGTGTTCCGGTTGAACTCTTTACCGTACCAGTACTCTCAGAACCTAGAGAGTATGAAGCGGCAGAATATTGGAGGTATGAGTTAGGGGCGGAACTAGATTAATTGTCATAATACTGAAATGAGGCAACGGATTTTCCGCTGCCTCGCTTTTATCATTTTGAGGGTAATTGAAAATATCCTCCTGTGTTGAGCAATCCTCTTTTTCTGCGCTTTATCTGCATATCTATATATTTCATTTTATTTCTGTTCCATCGATAAAAAAGCACATATTTATCCGGATTATGAACAAGATCATAATCTTTTCCATATTCAATTGGTCTAAATTCTATCTGCATAATGGATTCGCCATTTTCGATATCTTCTTTCCAAGAATATACGGTCATATCAAGGCTGGTTGCATATCCATGATCTGTAGAAAATTTTATTGAATGAAATGAATTCTCTTTATACATTTTTAAAAGCAGTCTTGCAAATGCTTCTTTATCAGAAATATTTTTTCTGTTAGCAACTACTGTAAGATTTTCATCTCTATTCATAGAAAAACTGCCAACTACATCTGGATCACCTTCTTTATACTTTAATAAGCTTTTTCCAATTATCATTCCAACAATAATCGAAAAAACGATAGCAACAAATACAAGTGTTATATTATTTTTCTTCATTTTATCAAGTTCCTCAGAATTATATATAAGTCTTTAGAACTACTATATCAATATTTTCACGTTAAACCAATAAAAAAGAAGAGCAATAAGCCCTTCCATCTTCTTATTCACGTATTTATTCCACCAATGCTCTCACTGCATTGATAATTCTCTGTTGCTTTTCTTTAGGTAGTTTCTCTATCATTTCAGATAATTCATTCGTAACGCCGCTAACCGAATGTGTCACAACATCAATCAATAGTGTATCTGCTGAAACATCTAATGCATTTGCAATCGCAATAAAAGTATCAAGTTTTGTTACTTTCAGTCCTCTCTCTATAACACTTACATGAGTTGGACTCAAGTTTACCAGTCCTGCCAATTCTTCTTGTGTAAGATTCTTAGCTTCCCTTGCAGCTTTTATTCTCTGACCAACCGCCTTTAAATCCATTGTGACACCTCCTTTAGAACGATAATTCGGTCTAAAATTAGTATAACGATTGATCTTTAAAACATACAGAATCTACAGATTGTTAACTTGTTCTTTAGAACTATTTTAAATTAAAAAGGCCCAAAAGGGCACTTTCCCTTTTGAGCCTATACACTTTATCAGCTAACGTATTTTGCTTTCATTTTTTCTCATGGTCATGAGGCTTTTTTCTCTTAAATCGCATTCTATGAATCCTTCGATTGCTCTTTCTGTTCTTCAATAATTCGTTCGGTTGCTTTATGAATTCTATCCTTGGAATAGGGTGGTCTTAAATTCAATGATAACCGCCCTTTTTTAATCATATACGTTTCACTACCATCCTCCGAAGATCCTTTCAACCAGCAATCATCCGGATACTTCTCCGCAAAAGACCTCAACCGTTTCTGCAAGCTCTGATTGAAGGTATACACATCATAGAATCCATCATCTTCATTAGTCAGAATAATCGTTTCTTTTTCACACTTTAACCTTCGCATATTCTATCCCCGCTTTCTTTCCATTTCCTGATCCAGGTACTTTGGTATCGGCTTTCCGGACCGGCGAGCAATGGCAATCTGTTTCTGATGCAGTCGTTTGATTACGGACCTTCGTTTCTTAGGTTTATTATTTTGTTGATTTCGGGACGTCTGTTTGTTGTTGCGTGCATCAGAAATTTTTTCCAGGTTCTTCTTCTGATTATTCACCAGACCGTCCACCATATCATAGTTAGCTTCTGTACCAGATTCTCTGCTTCGTTCATAAGTGCCGTTCTGGTAGAATTTCTGGTAATGTTCCAGACGGATTTTACCATCTTGTTTTAGCTGTTCGACCGGATTTAGCGGTACCTGCTGTTGGATGTAATCATGAATCTTTTGTTTTGTCTTTTCATCGAATTTCTTACATTCTTCGACAACCATTTTTCCATAAGCATCCAGGATAACACCCTGGGCCTGATCTCGGTATACCTGATGTTCCATCAAATAAAACTGTTTTCCATCAATAATGACGGTGTCTGTTGCAATCCAGTTCCCCTTTTTCCCATCAATCTGATAATTCTCAGTTTCCATAGTGATCAGTGCACCGGATGTGTTGATACGAATAAATCCGGCCAGATACTGTGGATAGTTCTCATCTACATAGTAGCAGCTGATTTCTCCATTCTTGTTCAATACGAGCACGTCACTGACTTCGCATTGATTTTTCGTCCGTTTCCAGATGTCAGCGACTTTTTCATTTTCCTGCATTTCATGAATCGAGATTAATCGGTAATTTTCGACAGTAATCGACACATTCTGCTGTCTTGCCTCTTGATATGGCAGATGCCACAGTGCTTTTCCTGCTGTCTGCTGATCTACTCGGTAGACTGCAAATTGATTAAGCTTCATAGGCATCATCCTCCAAGTTATTCAGATAATAATTCAGATCCAGAGAATAGTAGTATTTGTCTTCGATCTGCTGTAATTTTCCAACTGTAGAATTGATGATCTCAATTATTTCATCATTCTCAGGATCACTTTCTTCCTGTTCCAAAACTTCCAAAGCTTCTTTCAGTGTTTGGATTGTTTCTTCCTTTGTGTGCTGCTGGAAGATAGCAGTAATAGTCAGTTCGTTTTCTTCCAGGTTTACATTTCTCATAGGCTCATTTCCCCCCTTTTCTTTTTCGGTATTGGTTTCATCTGTATATTCAGCTCCTTCTCGTTTTTTTCTTCGCTTATATTTTTTTCGTTATCCACTTTCTTATTGGATTTCAGAGGATTTTCCACATTTGGATGTCTTTCTTCCAAGTACTTTTCCACACGACTGATTGCATTTTGCACATAAGAATTTTCTCTAAATCCAGGAATCGAATTCAAAAAATCTTTCTGTATTTTTCCTTCGATCATCAGACTCTGCATTCCTTCATAATCACTTCCGTCTTTCAGATCAAAGCCAACACATTTCAGTCCATGCATTCGCTCAGATGGTATTTTTTCATAGGCTTCCAGGGCTTCCGGTAATGTCAGATCATAGTGAACTTCACCCATTACAGGAAATTCTGCGCATTCTGCAGCATAGAAGCTAATGCATGTAAGATCATTTTCATAATCCACATTTTCTATATCCGGGACAATATCGAGTATTTTTTCTCTTTGTGCTGCAAAGTCTGGAAGTTCTGCAAATCCAAATCGATCCACGTAATATGCCTGCATATCCCCACCACGGTTTGTAATGATGACATCACTGACCGACATAGAATGTGCTTTATAATCTGCCGGTGGATTATCGTTGAACATAGCGTACAAATCATCAGCTTTTCATTTTCATGTAATCTGCTGGAATAGACACACTTATAATTTGCTGCATCGATTGTAATGCCATCTTCTTTGACCATTGCCATATTCATAAATAAATGTTGTTTTCCCGGTGTGTCTTCATCCACATGATAAATCGCATAGCGGTCACCATTACCTCTGAACATTTCTTCCTCTAGGGTATAATCATACTTAAATGGGTACATAGCCCGATCAACTCTCTCCGAAATATCCGTCCCTTCTGTAATCGTGTCTTCCAGCCAGTTTTGGATATCTCCCCATGATTCAAACTGTAGATAGCCGGCAATTTCATGCGTCCCATCCGGTGCCAGTACAATATGTCCCGGTTCGCTTTCCCGATAATCATAGCGGTATCCGGCTGCTTCCATTGCATCTACCAGAATTCCGTATTTTTCATGTAATTCTGTTTTTTGTTTTTCTTCAAGAATGATTTCCAGCTCTTCTGTAAGCTGATCGATCATTTCACCGGCTGTCTTGCGGATCACATCCATAGATGCTTTCATTTCCTTCATTTCCCGGCTGCTGCTCCAACCTGCAATATAAGGAAAACTGTAATCCGATGTATCCAAACCAAAGGAAGAACACACACAGTAAGCAACGGATTCTGCTTCAACCTCTTTTGTCAGACGATCTTTTTCTACACCCAGGCTTTCCATGATTTCCTTGTCATGCAGTTTAGCATGGGCTGTTTCATGAATAGCAGTCTTTAAGGTCTGACTTTCACTGAGCCCTTTTTTGATCACGATTTCCTTGTCTGCATTGTGATAATATCCATTGGCATTGCCATCGATCTCATCGAATCGTATCGGCACTGGGGATATTTTCTGAATAGCCTGCATGAAAGAATCAAAATCCTGCACAGCTGCAGTCAATAATTCCGGTGCTAGTGTCTGGATTGGTTCCCCGGATGTCTGAGCAATATCAAAGACGGTAACTGCTTTAAAATGTGGAACCGTAACTTCCACTTTTTCAGTCTTAGGTTTTCCATCGGTTCCCATGATTGGTCGCTGATTTTCATCCAGGACCTCTTTTTCCTTCATTTTCTTATATGGTGCTGGTGCTATGATCGTAATTCCTTTTTCACCTTTCATGACTTGTCTACCCATGGACTGCCAGTTTTTGTAGCTGGTAACAAGTGTGGCATCCGGTCGCTGCATAGCGATCAGCATTGTATTGTTAAAGGAATAATTGTGAAACTTTGCCATGGTTTTAAGATATTCCTGATAGCGGTTACTTGTAAAAAGTTCTTCCACACCGGATTCCAGTGACTGCATAATGCTGTCCATATCTTTTCCCTGAACCGGCAATGGAATTGTTGCTGTCTGCACCGTTGGAATATCTCTTACGTTATCTTTTTCTTTTGTATCTGTTACTTCTTCATAGGGGGCGATGGCTTCTGCCACCATTCCTTTAGTTAAATCAATGTCTTCAACACGAGTTGAAAAACGGATCTTGCTATCTGGAAATTCTCCTTTATCTCGAAAGGAATAGTAATTCCCATCCCGTCCTGTAATGATGTGATCAACCAAGGAAATCCCCATCAATTCACCTAATTCCTGCATTCTTGCTGTAGTCTGGATATCCGATGTAGATGGGGTCAGATTTCCGGACGGATGATTATGAATGAGCATCATTGAATGAGCATTCGAAAGAATTGCACTCTTAAATATTTCTCTTGGATTAATCAATACTTCATTCAATGAACCTACAGATACGATATTCATATTGATTGGTGTTAAATCTGCCTGTAGATTAACAATACAAAAGAGTTCCCGATCCATCTGAGAAAGAAATTCATTCATAACACGAATGGCGGCATCCGGATTGTTCATTGGTTCTTTACTATAAAGTGGCGGCTGCTCCACCATACGAATTGCTACCTGCTCTAATTTATCTGCCATCAACAACACCTCCAATCGGCACATTTATAATAAATTCCTGATCATATAACATCTCAATTTGCTTCTTCAATTTTTCAAACGAAAATGTGTGTAATAATCTTTTTTGATACTGGCTGTATCTTAAGCTTGTATTTGTTTTAATGTTTTCTTTCGTCATAATCTTCTCCTTTTCAAAAATGCCCCACGACATTTCTTTATGCCGCAGGGCGTTTGCTCATTTAACGGTTTTCATGCTTGGTATTAAAGTTCCATATCATGTTTCTTTGTTTTCGGTTTCTGATCTGGCTGTTCTTTTCCTGTTTTTTCTTTTTTTGCAGCCTGTGCTTCTTTTTCTTTCTGACGTTCTGTGAATCTGTCAGCTTTTTCAAAGACATGATCCTTTATATCAAAGTGATATACATCATTGGTAAGGCGTTCTGCTGGTGCTACCTGAGTGGCATTGACTTCTTTTACCATATCTCTTAACATTTCTGCATCCACTTGCCCGTCATCTGGCAAGACCAGCATTTCATGGATGGATGATGGCAAAATGAAGAAATCATTTCCCAGAAGTTCCCCCATGTTATCCATGAATTCCGGATAAAAGATCACACCGGCTCCATCAATTCTTTCTGTATTCGTAACAACAAAGAATGTCGGCATCTCGCTTGATTCCTGCAATGTTTCCTGCAGCATTTCACGTTCATCCGGTGTCAGCATGAGAATATTTTTCTGGTACATTTCATCTATCAATGCACCTATACTTGATACCTCGGGGGCCATGACACGCGGTGAACTTTTCATAGCATCTTCATGAAGCTGTTCTGCAGAGATTCCATACTGTTCAAGCAGATCATTCTTGATAAACATGGAACTTAATCCATCCTGATCCTTGCCTACTGCCACATGATAGGTGATTGCAAGATTTTCCTTCAGATGGTGTGGCGCATTTTCGAGGACTTCCTTATTTGCTTCGGCTGATGATACACGGATAAACAGCTTGTCCTTCACATCTTCATAATTTAAAATGGATTTCAGATCAACCTGTATCGGTGCCTCAATGACTATATCTGCAATCTTTCTGCATACGGTTTCCATTGTTACGCCAGGCTGTGCTTTATATGCTTCATACAGCTGATTAAGATTGATCGTCGGGGTAAGCATCTCACCTTCTTTTCTCACCAACAATCCCGTATAGGCACGGTTCAGTTTCTGACACTCCATCGTTGATACTTCTGCATTCTCATAATCCTTTGGTAAAAAGAGTCTGATATTGTCCTTTACTTCATTTACAAATTCATTAAAATTCATTCTTCGTTTCCTCCTCTAATCTGTTTTCTTATTTCTTTTTGCTTTTGTTTTTTGGTTTCTTTTTGGGAAAGGATAAAGAAAAATTCACCCTTCCGGTTTCATCTGCATCCATATGAAGATCTGCCTCAAAGTACATATTCTTCTTTCTGGAATACAGGTCTTTTACATGCACACATCCACTTTTCAGAAGTTCTGCAGCCATCTTTTTATCCATGGTTTTTTCCATGCTCTGCAGATAGCGGTTATCTTTCCAGAGAGCAAAGTGACAATCGTGGTTGCTACAATAGAAGTTGGTTTTGCTTTCATATACCAGGCTTCCACATACCGGACATGTTCCAATGCTTTCTCTGGTCTGAAATCTTCTTGTTTCTTCTTCGGAAATCGCATCGCATCCATTCAGCATCATGGTCAGCATGTTTTTGATCCCGGTCATAAACTGTTCCGGTGCAATCTCTCCATGCTCCATCAAGAGCAGCTGATTTTCCCATTCTGCAGTCATACTTGCAGATTTCAGAAAGTCTGGCAGGATCTCCACAAGGACTTTTCCATCATCTGTTGGAAGGATCTGTTTCCCTTTTCGGGTGGCATACTGGGAATAGATCAGTTTTTCGATGATACCAGCTCTTGTTGCCGGAGTTCCTAATCCTTTCTTTTCTGTGTCTTCATCGAATTCCTTATTTCCAGCAGTTTCCATTGCTGCAAGGAGAGTATCTTCACTGTATGGTTTTGGTGGCGATGTAAAATGTTCTGTCTTTTCTGCAGCTACAGCATAGAAAGTCTGTCCCTGGGTTACTTTCGGCATCCTCTCTTTCATTTCCTGATCCGGATCTACGATTGCCATGCGATCCTTATTCTTGAAGCAGTTTTCAAAGAGTTTCCATCCATCCTGCAACACAGTTCTTCCTTTTGCTTTGAAGATTTCTCCCTGGCATTCCACTTCAATCTCTGTTTCCTGGTAAATGTGATCCTTACTCATTGCCATGACCGTATGGACTGCAATCAGGAAAAGAATCTTTTCTTCCCAGGATTTCAATTCATCCAGATGGCAGGATGCAAGTTCCATCGTTGGAATGATTGCATGGTGATCTGTCACCTTGCTGTTATTCATGACTTTCTTCACATCTGGCTGCTCCGGCTGATCAAACGGACCTGTCAGTTGATATTTCTCATAAATCTGACGAACCACATTTCTTGCTGTCTGCTCCATATCTTCGGTCAGATACTGGCTGTCCGTTCTTGGATAAGTGATCAGTTTCTTTTCATACAGGCTCTGAGCGGTATCCAGTGTCTGTTTGGCTGTCATTCCGTAGATACGGTTTGCTTCTCTCTGCAGTGTGGTCAGATCATAAAGCTTTGGTGCTTTTACTTTCTTTTCCGTTTCTTTTACTGCTGTGACAATAGCTTCACTTCCCTGGCATCTACTTCTTAACTGTTCCGCCTCATCCGGATCAAAGATTTTTGGCTTTACAGCCGGAATTCCATCACAATCGAGTTCCACATTGAAATACTTTTCTTTCTGGAAATTGCTGATCTGTCCGGCACGTTCCACCAACATGGCAAGTGTCGGTGTCTGAACCCTTCCAACGGTCAGCTTTTTGAAGTACTTTGTGGTGTAAGCTCTGGTTGCATTCATTCCTACCAGCCAGTCAGCCTGAGAACGGCATACAGCAGCTTCGGCCAGATGTCGGTATTCCTCTGCGGATCTCAGATGCTGCATTCCATCAAGGATTGCTGAATCTTCCAGAGAACTGATCCATAATCGTTTCACCGGCTTTTTACTTCCGGATAAGTCATAGACATGTTTGAAGATTAATTCTCCTTCACGTCCGGCATCACAGGCATTTACGACGTATTCAATTTCCGGACTGTTGAGCAGTCTTTTTAAGATATAGAACTGATCTTTCTTATCTTCTGAGACTGTAACTTTCCAGTCTTTCGGGATGATCGGGAGATCTTCATATCTCCACTGGTTAAATTTCTCATCGTAAGCATCCGGTGAAACATATTCGGCCAGATGTCCGAAGCACCAGCTGACCATACAGTCGGTTCCTTGTAAATATCCGTCTTCTCGTTCCTGTGCTCCAATCACTTCTGCGATTGCTCTTGATACACTTGGTTTTTCTGCAATTACTAAATACATGATGTATTACCTCCTTCATATAACGAAACGGAGAGAGCATGTTTTACAGCCCCCTCCACTAAAAAAGTTTATTTATTTTTCATTTTCTTCAAAATCTTCGTCTTCAGACTCTTCCTCATCCGGAACTTCTTCCAGTCCACCTGTTTCCAAACCTTCCGGCTGATCATCCTCATCTTCCTCTTTTTTAGGTTTATAGATCTTGAAGTAGTAGTAAGCTGCCACACCGCCGAGAGCCAAAAATCAGGATTGTTGCCATTGCACCCATATTGGTTTTTGCAGATGCTGTTTTCTCCGGATCAATGGTAGCTTCCTTGTCTACATCCTCATTATTTGTTTCATCCAGCACTACCTTTGATTTATCTGGCTGTGGTGTTACGACAGTAGCAGTGCTGTCTTTATCCAGAAATTCGGACAGATCATTCTCATCAATCTGGGATAACATATAGACATTCTGTGATGTGGCACTACGGTCGATCACGATATAGAAAGTGTTGTTATTCTTCGTTGTAACCGTAAGAAATTCCTTTGTGGAATCATCGGTAATGTCATCCTTGACTTCACCATTGCCAGGTGTCGTAAATGCAGTTCCCTTGTCTGTTCCATCTTCCGGCAGCACCTCGTTTGTGTTTGTCGCCTCGTCCTTTTTCTCTTCTTTGTCTGTTGACTGTTCCGTCTGAGTTGTCTCTACTTTGGATGCCTCTGCCGATTCATCCACATAGGCAAATGCTGTGGTTGATGCTGTAAAAAGCATCATGACTCCCAACAGCAGTCCTGCCATTTTCTTATTCATTTTCTTCCATTTCACCATTCTGATATTCCTCCTTATTTTCTTCTGTGAATACAAAGGAGCCTGAACCTTCATCGTCAGACTCCCTGCTTACCTGAAATTTAACTTTTCCACTCTGGATACCATCCAAAAGATCATATAACTGATCATTATCCATCTTCATACCACGGATGCACCTGATCATCTCATTGTCCTCTTCCTGCTTTAATGCAGCCTGTACACCCCTAAGATATTGCTGCAGATCCGCGATCTTTTTCTCTGTCTTGGCAATCTCATCCAGATATTTTTTAATCTTTTTATTCAAACTTTCACCTCCCTTCGTTCACCCCTTTATGGCAGTCTTCCAAAGCACATGAAATGTTGCTGCCAGTAGGATGTGCTGATATTTGAGTAATGGATCGGATCCCCGCAATGGATCATCATATTGTTACCGACATAGATACCCACATGGCTTGCACCGGATGTGTTATACGTTCCCTGGAAGAAGATCAGATCTCCTGGTTTTGCTTCTTGCGGTGATACATAAGTACATACGCCTCTTAATCCATCTGCGGTCAATCGTCCATAGTTCCAGCCATTACCACAGTGGTTAATGACATAAGATACGAATCCTGAGCAGTCAAATCCGGACGGAGAGTAACCACCCCATACATAAGGTACTCCCAGATATTTTTCCGCTTCTCGGATCATCCGGGCAAATTCTTCATCCTGCAGTGCTTCCGGTGGAATCTCATAGCTCATTCCATTACCGCCTGATCCACTGGTCACATTGTTTACATCCCACAGATAATTTCTGTTTCCATAGGTCGTATTTAACGCATTGTAAATAATCAGCTGTTCTGCATTCAGATTGGCTCTTGCCACAGCATCAAAACTTCCATTTGTCAGTGTCACATACAGAATCTTCTTGGTGCTTGTACTGGTAACGGTTACTTCCTGACTGCCATTGTCATCTGCGATATAAGCTTCCCAGGTCTGGTGTCCATGAGCAGAGGCTGCAGCATGGTTATCATAGTAAACGTCAAACTGGACACCATATCGTGCAAAGGCTCCGGTATCCTCAACTGTGTATTCCACACCATTCATTACTACCTTAGTGCCAATCGGCACAAATGGATTGGAAGCATCTACAGCAATGGTATGGTTTGCAGTTGGATATGCACCACTGGCAGTTGGACCTCCGGACCATACACCACAACAGATTCGACAGTTACAATATCCGCTGGTCACTACCTGTCCTAATGATTCTCCGACTCGAACATTTCTGGTTTCTGTCACCGTTTCTGTTCGACCTTCTGTATTCAGATGATATTGTGCTTCAAAAAGAGATTGCAGCTCGTTTTCAACATCTGAGTACGTCCAGTCCCCGTATTTTGCGGTAAGATACGAGATAAGATGGTATGGATTATGACCAATCTCAGCAATGTTGTACTGATACTCGTCATAATTTGGATGTCTTCGTTCCATCTCATTGATCTGCTGATTCAAGGCACTTTCCAAAGCGGCATATCTGTTTTCGGCAGCATAGATATCCTCGTCTGAACTTGGATACGTTGTAATACCGATCACAGATCCAGCACCCTCAATAGAGGCACTGCAGCTCCCCAGAGATACTGCTATGACAAGAAAAAGAAGCGCAAAAATACCGATGCCTGCGAACATGGCACGATTACGCTTTATAATCTCTTTCAAGGCAATCTTTGCTTTCACCGTCATGTTCTCGACACCGGTAATGGTTGTCGCTCCACCTAGACTGCCAGCGGATTTTCCGGCTCTGGCTGCCCGGTATGCATCCTTATATCGTTTTTTCTGAAAGAAGCGGTTATAGAAATGTCTCTTTTGCTCAGCGTTCTTTACCGATTCTGCATGTTTGACTCCTTCCATACTTTCTGCAGAACCAAATTTCAGTTTCTTTTCTACAGTAGCCTCACGATAACCTCTGCGATGGGTTTTCACATCCGTTCGTTTGCTGCGGATCTGAGCATGACGCAGACCACGTAACGCAGCTTCTGTTTCACGCTCTGCAAGTCTGGCACTTTCCACACCTGCATTTTCATCTGTTTCTTCCTCTTCGGAAGTGACTGCTTTCATGCCAGATATAACAGCTTGTGTAGCAATGTATTTCCCGGCTGTCCCTCCCGGTTTCATGCCAGCACCTTTCACCATTTGATTTCCTTCATCATCAAAAGATAATCTTCCGGCTTTTGCCTGTTCTTTGGTCATCTGTTTTTGCAGCTGTTTCTTCCGAATGGATTTCTTTTGGCTGTTCAGATTATTATCATCATCCGGGATTTTTTCATGACGATGCAGTTTCTTTCGATATCCGGATACTTTTTCTTCCGGTGTGACTTCAACTGTATCCTCAACAGCTTCCTGCCGGACAGAAGATTTCCGGATCTTTTCCATCTGCAGTCGTTTCCCTTTTCCCGATTTTGAATCTTCATTCTCAGCCTTTTTCCGTTCCCGTTCAGGAACAAATTCTTCCTTATTTTCCGGTCGTCCTCGACTCCTGTGACTGATATCTTTTACACTACCATCACGAAGATTTTCTTCTGTCAGACCATCCCTGGTCATCTTTGCGACCTTTTTATCTTTGCCTTTAAATTCTTTTCCAGCTATAGGTCATCACCTCCTGGCACAACTTTTCTTTCTGTACTCATTCAGTTCCTGGCGTCCTATAATCGGGATACCAGGATAACCATCTGCCTGTGTCCTGATTGCTGGAGAGCTCGCCTGGATATGAAATACCCAGTTCAATTCACTCGGATCTCTTGGCCAGAAACCATTGATCAGCATAGCTTCCTTAAACTGATTATTGTACAGATGAATCTGGGTACGTTTATACAAAACTTCTTTCAGATCATCACTGGTAAGATGTGGATAGATCTTCTGTGCCGGATAAAAGTTCCAGAATACCCAGTCAAGGATAATGTTCTGTGTTTCCAGCGGAAGTTCATACAGATGATGATCATCATTGACTGTATGAACACGGTATCCAGCCTGTGCATTTTCCAGATTTTTCATCTGAATGTAAGGATTATCCTGGTTCCACTGCCTGATTCGAATCTTATCAATTTCCTTCATGCTTTTCCGCCTCCATTTCTTTCTCTCGTTTTTCACCTCGGTCCAGGTCTCTTTTTCTGCGAGGAAATACCGCTCAAATGTTGTCATCTTGTCGCGGCCGTACAGCGGGGAATTCGGCGCGGTCCACAGATACCACAGCGTATTGCGGCCCTGCTCCCGTTTTTTCGGATCGCGGCTTACAAATGCGCGGCGCACGTTGTGCTCGAGGATATCGTACAGTGCTTTTCCCTTGTATTTCTTTCCGTCGACCTGTACCTCTTTTAAGGTGCCGTCCTCATTCATCGGCATGCAGCCGTGGTACAGCAGATTTCCATTGTAGACGCGGTAGAGGCTTCCTTTTTTGAGCAGGAAATCGACGTGCGCCTGCAGTTTTTCGCTGTTTCGGAAGGCGAAGATCAGCTTATCGAGCACTTCTGCCTCTTTTTCTGTCAGCTCGTCCGGATGCGCCGGGTCGATCGTCGGAAAGCTCTTGTCGCGCAGAGCATACGTTTTCTCCCCAATCGTCACCGTTCCGTTCTGGTAATCGATCTTTTCCAGCAGACGGCGGTTTTCCATGCCGTACTCCGGGTTCTCACGGATCAGACGGTTCTCGAGCTTTAACTGCATTACGGTGATGGCCTTGTGCATGCGGCGCTCCAGCATCTGCTGGGAATTTCCGCTGTCCTCGCCGCCTTTTGCGGCAAAGCATTCGCACGGATCATCGCCGTACGTCTCGAGAGCAAAGGTGGCAAGCGGAAGCATATTGATGCCGTAGCCGTCCTCCAGCACATCGAGATTGCCGTAGTGGAGGCAGATGCGGATCGTGCTGGCCACGCACGCCGGCTGGCCGGTCGCAGCGCCCATCCAGAGCACATCGTGGTTGCCCCACTGGATATCGAGGGAATGGTAATTCATCAGGCAGTCCATGATTTTATACGGCTCCGGACCGCGGTCAAAGATGTCGCCGATGATGTGGAGATGATTAACAACGAGCCGCTGAATCAGCTCTGCCACGGCAATGATGAAGTTCTCGGCGCTTCCGATTTCGAGGATAGTCTGGATGATCGCCTCGTAGTATGCTTCTTTGTCGAGCACCTCCGGCTTTTCGGTGATCAGCTCCTCGATGATATAGCCATAATCCGCCGGCAGGGCTTTCCGCACTTTGGCGCGGGTGTATTTGGAAGAAACGATTTTGCAGACGTCGATCAGGCGGTACAGCATGACCTTGTACCAGTCATCGATGTCCTCCTGCTGCTTTTTCTCCATCTCCAGGCGCTCTCTCGGGTAATAGATAAGGGTTGCAAGCGCACGTTTTTCCGAAATGCCGAGCGTGTGGCCGAAGACATCGTCAATCTTCTTTCGCACGGCACCGGAACCGTTGCGGAGTACATGAGAAAGGCTTCGTATTCGCCATGAATATCCGAAAGGAAATGCTCCGTGCCTTTGGGAAGGTTGATAACGGACTGCAGATTGATGTATTTCTGTCGCTGTCTTTTTCGATGGTCGGGTACAATTCTGCGAGATATTCCAGATAATTTTTTCGTTTTCCATGAGGACCTCCTGCCTGGGTTGTTTTTTCTTATTTTATAACGAACTCCCCTTCGGCACAACCCTTTTTCTTCTTTCGATACACCGGGTGCGTCCCCTCGTGGAAGATATAATAGCTCACATAGTCCGTAAGAAAAATCCCAACCGCCGAGAGCAGATACCAGATCCCGAAAAAACACGGGCAGATTAATCCTTCACAGAGGGAAAACGGCAGCGTACTATAGTCCCACATGCGGTAATGCAGCACCCTCAGGGAAAACATTCCCGAATACAGCTCGATGGCCGTAATCAGGACGGCGGATACCATCATCTGAAACGCCAGCGGAAAGCAGCGCAGCCCGGCGTCTTCCAGCATTCCGATTCCTGCAAGGGCAGTCCTCGGGCAAGTACCCATCAGGCGGAAGCTGTAACCCCGGTAGGTGACTTCGATGGCAATATAAATGCAGTAGCCCAAAAGGAAAACAGCAGATACTTCTTCGC
>ENA-OQJD01000031-OQJD01000031.1-human-gut-metagenome-genome-assembly--contig:-NODE-31-length-19036-cov-2.257073_pt1 | contig 19036 bp, 20 predicted proteins | sample MGYA00242596_ERZ504762 | MGnify/ENA primary metagenome ERZ504762 (study PRJEB26092, sample SAMD00036356) | human gut metagenome | host: Homo sapiens | study: EMG produced TPA metagenomics assembly of... | reverse complement strand
CAGTGCCCCTCCCGGACATTAGACCAAAGAAGTACATCAATTTAAAAAAAACACAAGGAAAAGTAAGAGCTTCCTTCAATAAAAACAATGTGAGAACTTTCTTTTCAAAGATCAGTGCAGCTCAGGGATTTCGAATAAAAACCGGAAATAGACTTAAAAAATAATTCACAAAATTTTAAATGAAAATATATCTATTATATCTAGGACCTTTAGTACTAAAAAGATTTCGCATATATTACATAAAAATGAATAAATAGTAAATTTTACCAAAATTTCGTAAATAAAATCTCTGTTTATCCTAATAGCCGAAAACCAACGAAAAGACTATAATATAAATACGAAAACGTGCGAAAGGGAATTTTCGTACAAACATAATAAGAAAAGGAGAGGAAATATGAGAAGTTAAAAGAACGCTTTCACAGGAAACATGGCGTTGTAAGCCGTATCTTTAGTATGGTACTTGCACTTGCTATGATTATGACCATGGCTCCGGCAATCGGTGGTGCAACCACTGCATATGCTGCGAGCCCGACAATCCGGTTGTATTTGGACAAACCAAGTACATGGAATACACCGGTTGTCAATGTCTGGGCTGCCGGTGCTACGGTAGATAACCATGACGCAGGAAATGCCACCATTTCACAATGGGGGGATCAGGAAAAACCAAAGCTTGCATATGAGGAAAGTTCCGGACTCTATTATGTAGATGTACAGAGCAGTGAGTGGACAGGCTTTCAGTTTGTTGATGCAGGTTCTACTGAGAAAGCTGCACCGGAGATAAAGACAGAAGGAGCTGCAATTGAGCAGATTAAGACTTTTACTTCTGATACAAGCATTTATTGTTTATTGGATGGCAATGGAAATTATCAGTGGTATAAGGATGCTTCAAAGAAGGAAACATTGATTCCAGAGTCTGTACCAACAGAATGTGACCTGACTATTAATTATAAGAGCACATTAGGCGATGATGTTGCAGCATATATATATCATGAGACCAATGAGCCGGTAGGTAAATGGCCTGGACAAACCATGACTGCAACAGAAGGTCATGAAGGCTGGTATACAATGCATCTGACATTAGATAACAGTACAGATTATTCTCTTATCTTAAATGATGATGGACATGGAAACCAGTTAAAAGACGTAACACTTTCTACAAAAGGAAAGGCAGAAGCAGAGTACTGGTTTGATGGTTCATTGTCAGAGACAAAACCTGCTGATTGGAAATATGTAACAACCATTCATTATCTTGCATCAGGAATGGGAAGTACTATTTACAATCATGTGTGGAATGTAGATGCCTCTGCAACAGGAGCAGGTGTTGGAAAAGAATGGCCAGGCGGACAGATTTCAGAAAATGCTGACCATTCCGGATGGTATGATGTAGTATATACACAGGATGTAAAACAGAATTTCAGCTGTATTTTTAATAATAACAGTGGGACACAGACGGATAATATTGATGTTTCTGTAACATCAACAAGTACTGAACTCTGGGTTACCGGAACCAAAGGTGGTGGTGATACAACCGTATATAAAACAGCACCGGACAGCTGGGAGGCACCGGTTCCAGACCACACATTTACAATGTATTATTACAATGAAGATTTATCAACAGACACAGACATGGGAAAAGTTGATATGTGGATGTGGAATGCCGGATTAAATGGATCATATGTTTTTGATGAAACAGAATATGATGCTGCAAATAATGTGACATGGTTTAAAAAGACCATTACAGTTGCCGGCAGTAATGTGGGAAAAACAGTAGGATTAAAGGCACGTTATGACATAACACAGGGATGGGATGGCGGCTCTGATACCGCAGACCGTTCTTTTACAATAAGCGGTGATGAGAATGAGGTATTATATTATGTGGATGGTTCAAATCCGGTTCATGAGAAACCTGTAATCGTACCAACGGAAAAGAGATACCTTGTATTGGATTATGAGAATCCTGGATTAAAAGAAAAAGATATTACACCACAGTTCTATACATGGTCATCAGGATATGCTTCAGTATTAACCGATTTTACATACGTAGGTGGAGATAAATGGACAGTAAAGATTCCTGCAAAACCATCCTGCACAAAGGTTGATTTTTGTATTGCATTAGATTCAACAGGTGACCCATGGATTAAAGATGGTGGAGACCATTCAGTTACATTCCCTTCTGACCAGAAGGTTATCTATGCCAGCATGAAAGCCGGCAGTGAGCCGGAAATTGCTATGCCATATAATACTGGCTATGAAGTAGATGCAGAAAATCAACAGGTATCATATTACTATCGTGATGATACTGCATTTGTAGATGGCACCTTAAAGGATATGACGGTATCTGTTGATGTAAACGGAACAGAGTATCCAATGACATACAATGATACAACAAAGCGTTTTGAGTATGTAAAGAGCGGCTTGACAGATGGTAAAACACATTATCGTTACAAAGCAAATGGAACTTATGTTGTAGATGCATTCAATTCAAACAGTGAAGAGTACAAGAAAGCAGATTACTCATATTTTGAATACTATAAATTAAATGCAACAGTTACAGCAGAAGTTATGAATAAATCCTTTAACTACAATGAAAATGATGTTGTTAAGTTTAAGGTTGAACAGGCTGATACAGACACTCAGAAACTTGAAGTAGCAAGTGCAAGTATTGATGTTTCTTCACTTGGTGGAAGCAGTGCAATGCCGATTGAACCGGAACTGCAGGCAGTTACCATTTCTGCAACAACAGATACAACATTAGGAATTAAGACATTACCAATTACTGTAACAGACCAGTACGGTAATAAATTCAGTACTACAGTTGATGTTGAAATTACAGACCGTGTGAAGAAAAATGAAAATGATTTCGACTGGGATGAAGCTGTTGTCTACTTTATGATGACAGACCGATTCTTTGATGGTAATGAATCTAACAATAAAGCAAGTGGTGCAGATACATATGGAAAAAACCCTAGGACTGTATCATGGCGGAGATTTTGTCAGGTGTAACAGCTAAGTTAGATTACTTACAGGATTTAGGAGTAAATACAATCTGGCTTACACCAATTGTAGAGAATATTGCAGGTGTAACTGTGACAGATGAGGGTAAAGAAGATGTTCCTTATAATGCAGCATACCATGGATACTGGGCAAGTGATTTTACAAAATTGAATCCTACAATGGGTACAACAGAAGAATTTAAAACTATGATTAGCGAAGCACACAAGCGTGGTATGCGTATTATGGTTGATATTGTTGTAAACCATGCAGGATATGGTACAGAATCAACATTTGCTGATATGCTTAGGGATAAGAGCGTCAGTGAAGGCGATATTAAATCATGGCAGTCTGACTTGCCGGATTTTGCAACAGAGAATGCAGATGTCAGAGCAAAATTAGTAGAATGGCAGACATCATGGATGAAGGATTATGGTGTTGACTATTTCCGTGTAGATACAGTAAAACATGTTGACAGTACAACATGGGCAGCACTTAAGAATTCTACAACAGAAGTAAATCCATCCTTTAAGATGATTGGAGAATATTATGGTGCAGGATATGCATCAAATGGTAGTACCTTAGGTACCGGTCAGATGGATGCAGACCTTGATTTCGATTTTAATGACCAGGCAACAAGCTTTGTCAGTGGTAATATTTCTTCTGTAGAAAGCTTCCTTTCTTCCAGAAATACAGCACTTAATAACGCATACATGACAGGTCAGTTCTTAAGCAGTCATGATGAAAATGGATTTAAGGCGTCCTTAATGAACGGCAAACAATATACCGAGGATAAGGCAACAGCAGCAGCGTTAGTTGCAGCTACCTTACAGCTTACTGCAAAGGGTATTCCGGTGATCTATTATGGTGAGGAAGTTGGCTTAAGTGGATTAAATAATTATCCGTATAATACCAATAGATATGACATGGATTTCTCTAAGGCAACAAAGGACAATGTCACATATCAACATTATAAGAATTTGCTGAGCATCCGTAATGCATACACAGATGTATTTGCAAGAGGAAGCAGAACGGTTGTGGCAAGTTCTGATGAGGAAGGCTATGATGTAGTTTCAAGATCATATGGAGGAACAACCTTATATGTTGGTATGAATATCAATGATACCGCAAAAGAAGTAAAAGTTCCGGTTAGCTTAGCAGCAGGAACAGAGGTAAAGGATTTATACAGCGGTGCTACATATACTGTAGGAAGTGATAAAACAGTTGCTGTTACAATTCCGGCAGCAAAGGATGGTGGAACAGTTATTCTTACTAAGGTGAAGAAAACAGTAGATCCAACACCGGCAGATCCTGGCAAGACAGATCCAACACCGGCAAAACCGGGCAAGACAGATCCGACACCGGCAACAAAGGTTGACTGGAGTAAAGAAGTAGAAACAATCAAGAATGCTTCTGCAAAGGATACTATCGTTGTTAAGATGGATGAAACAGGAGTTGTCTCAAAGGATGCAATTGCAGCCATTAAGGGAACACAGAAGAAGCTTGTTCTTGATATGGGAGACGGAATCAAGTGGGTTATCAATGGTTCTGACGTATCAAAGGTTCCTGCAAAGGATGTAAATATGTCAGTTACAGTTGACAGCAAAAAAATTCCTGAGGATGTTATTAAGGCAGCTAAGATTGAAAAGGATGCAAAGAAGGTAGTACAAATCAGTCTCGCACATGAAGGTGAGTTTGGATTCAAACCGGTTCTTTCAATCGACCTTGGAAAGACATATGCAGGAAAGTATGCTAACCTTTACTATTACAATACAAAGACAAAGGCTCTTGAGGGTCAGATGTCTGTAAAGATTGCAGATGATGGTTCAGCATTACTTAAATTCACTCATGCATCTGATTACGTTATTTCTATAACAGATCAGGCTGCTATTGATAACAAAAAAGCAGCTCCAAAGAGTGGTGATGACAATGAAGCAGCTACATATGTATGCTTACTTGGACTCGCAATGGTAGCAATCACAGCAGCTACATATCGCAAGAAAAGAGCTTGCAAATAAAACAGCTTTTAAACTAAACATTTTATAAACCTCTTAGATGCCGCACCTTCGGGTGCGGCATTTTACTGTGTATGGCTTAGAGTGAGATGTAACTAAAGTGTTCACATAAAATAATCTCATAGTTTTTACTATAGAGCAAGTATAGAGTTTACCGGGGCACTGTATAATCCATTATGGTTAAATGATTTACACATGGAGGAATAAAATGAAAAAGAGAAATCAGATCATTGCGGCATTTCTTGCAGCGACAATGATAATTACACCGGCAACATCAATATTTGCAAAGGCAGCAAAGGATGGAAATTCTAGTGCAGAGTCTTCTTACGGGGAGAGCTTTACAAGCTGGAGGACAAATGAATGGGAGAATAAGCTCAGCAAGGATTGGACAACTGTTTCTATGACACCGGGGGTTAATGAGTCAACCATGAACTTTGCATGGTATTCAAAGACAACAGATACCGTTTCACTGACATATGGTTTAAAGGCAGATTTAAGCGATTGAAAGACTGTTCAGATTGCGACTAAGGGCACCGGACAAAAGGATAAAGACGGAAATGAATACAATAGCAATAAGGCAACTATTTCAGGACTTGCAGCTCAGACCACATATTACTATAAGGTGGATGACAAGGAAATAAAGTCCTTTAAAACAGGAAATACAGGTAAATTCAGATTTGCTTTTGTAGGTGATCCACAGATTGGTTCATCTAATGAATTAAAGGGAGCTGATACAGAGGCGTTTTACAATGCACAGAGCAATGCGGTAGCAAATGACAGCTACAATTGGTCACAGACATTGAAAAGGATACAGAGTGCAGGAACTGATTTTATTGTGTCAGCAGGAGACCAGATTCAGACAACAAAGAAAAAAGCTCCGGGAAAGAGTTCTACAACAAGTGAGATAGAGTATGCAGGATATCTTTCACCGGATACACTTGCGTCATTGCCGGTAGCAACAACAGTCGGTAATCATGATGCAGACAATGCCAACTATCAGTACCATTTTAATGTTCCAAACCTCAGCAATCTGGGAGATAATAAAAAAGTTGGTGGTGACTATTATTTCACATATGGTGATGTGCTTTTTATGATGCTTAATACACAGGACACAAACTCAGCAGAGCATATTCAGTTTATCAAAGAAACAGTTGCAGAAAAATGCTGATTGCAAGTGGAAGGTAGTTACATTGCATCAGGATATTTATGGTTCGGCAGAGCATTCGAATGAGCCGGAGATTGTGAATTTACGTTATGCGCTTACACCGACATTTGAGAAATATGGTGTAGATGCTGTGCTTACAGGACATGACCATGCTTATTCAAGAAGTAAATTTCTTTCAGGCAATCAGATAGAAAAGACTGTAACATATACTGATGATGAGTTTGATGAAATGCTTGATAAGGATATTGACTATACAGGTGAGGGTACTTTGACTGTAGCACCGGGAAATATCAAAGGCAGACACGAACAGGACGAATCAGAAAAGACATACTTATCTTATCTTACTTCTGTGATGGATGCAGACAGAATTACAGAGACAGGAGAGTATGTGGTAGATCCTAAGGGAATTCTTTATCTTACAGCCAGCAGTTCATCAGGAAGTAAGTATTATGACCTCGTATCACGTCAGCAGTCATACATAGCAAGCAGATGGCAGGAGGATGTCCCTACATATTCACTCATCGATGTGACAGAGACAACCATGACAATTAACACTTATCGTACTGACAATGACAGTGCAATTGACAATACGGTTACTATTGTAAAATCAGCAGACAAATCAGCAGTTGATGCTAAGCTTGCGCAGATAAATAAAGAGCTTACAGATAATAAACTTGTAGAGAAGGACTACACAACTGGTAGCTGGAAGGCTTTAAAGGATGCGATGGATGCCGCAAACCGTATCAGCCCTGAGACTGAGCAGGCACAGATCAACAAGATACTTGAGAACCTGACAACAGCCAGAAACGGTCTTGTAAAGGTGACTGCACAGGAACCACCAAAAGCATCAGAGCAGCCAACAGAAAAGACATCTGAATCAGAGAAAGCATCAGAGCAGCCAACAGAAAAGACATCTGAATCAGAGAAAGCATCAGAAAAGTCAAACAATAAATCAGTTTCTAAGGTTAAGACCGGTGATGAGTCACAGGCACTGCTTTGGACAATTGTTTGTGTGATTGGTCTTGGAGCAGCAGGAACAGCAGTGGTATTTGCCGGAAAAGAGAGAAAATAGTGAAGAAAATCTGTATTGCAATAATAAGTATTGCTCTGATAATTGCATTTGGAATATCACTGAACAATGTGGAAAAGACAGAACTGCAATCAACTGATGGCCGTGATTTTGAAAAAGCGACGGTGACAGAGATTGTCAGCTCTGATTATTCGGATAGCACTTCAAAGGATTATGATGGCTCTGTGGGTGAAGATGGCAGTGTCAGGGCTGGGCAGCAGCAGATAAAGGTCAAAATAAGAACTGGTGAGCATAAGGGAGAAATTCTGGATGCCACCAGTTCTTCATCGTATCTGTATGGTGCCAGATGTAGAATAGGAACAAAGGTAATAGTGATAATCAGCGAGTCGGATGAGCTTACAACGGTAAGTGTCTATAATTATGACAGAGGTAATCAACTGTATATGATAATTGCCTTTTTCCTTATAGTTTTAGTGTTAATTGGAGGATTCAAGGGCTTTAAATCAGCTGTAGGACTTGTGTTTACCTTCTGTTGCATTTTATTTGTATTTATGCCGCTTATCTACAGAGGAGTGTCTCCTATTTTTGCGGCGGCATTTGTGGTAATTATAACAACAGTCGTTGTTATGTATCTGATAGATGGATTTACTGCAAAATCAATCTGTGCAATCGTCGGCACAATAATAGGTGTGGTGTTGGCTGCTGTTTTTGTCATTTATATTTGGAAAAATATGCCATATATCCGGCTATAATGTGGATGATATCGAAAGTACTTATTTATATTGGTGAGATGACAGATATAAAGGTGGGAGAGCTGATGTTTGCAGGGATACTGATATCAGCTACTTGGTGCTGTGATGGATGTTGCCATGTCTGTAGCAAGCACTATTAATGAGATTCATGATAAAAATCCAAAGCTTGACACCAAAGAACTGTTTAAATCCGGCATAAATGTCGGAAAGGACATGATGGGAACCATGTCCAACACGCTGATTCTGGCTTTTGCAGGTGGTTCGATTAATACCTTTGTATATATTTACAGCTATAACTATCAGTATTATCAGGTGCTTGATATGTATTCAATCGGAATTGAAATAATTCAGGGAATTTCTGCAACGCTTGGAGTGATACTCACGGTGCCTATAGTGTCTGCAATATCTGCTGTAGCACTAAAGAAAAACATATAATAAATTGGGAAAGAAGTCATATTGCTATCATCGCTTTAAATACATTATAATAAGAAGAAAACAGCAAAGGCTGTCAAGGAGAACAATATGAAAAGTACAGCGTTTGATATGGCTATGATGGCATACAGACAAAATGATATGGAGGGAGCATTCCGTCAATTTCTGCCACTGGCAGAGACTGGCGATGCAGATGCCATGAATATGGCTGCAAATATGTTTGAAAGAGGTCAGGGCACATACCGGGATCCCGGGCGCGCAGTGTTTTGGTGGAAGAAAGCAGTGGAGCTTGGAAATGTGGATGCACTTGCCGATTATGGTCAGTATCTGGTCACTACCTTTTTTGATGGCAAGGAGCAGAAGCTTGGTGTAGGGTATCTGGTTACTGCGACGGAGCGTGGCAACAACAGGGCAGGAGAGAGCCTTGTGGAGTTTGCCCTTAAAAATAACGATGCCGGAGCTAAAGTATACAGGACAGCAACCGAGTACTGCGACAGGGCTATTGCCTCTGCGACAGATTCTTATCTGCGTACACAGTATGTGCAGAAAAAGGGTATGGCTTAAATATAAGCTCAGACAGCACAGGATTGGAAACAATTATGTATATCTGGCAGCGGTATTTTCGACAATAGGAGCAGTATTGCTCATGATAGCATCAGTGGATTTGTTTCTTGAGCTGCATATGGAGTATCGTGATATGTTTAAGCTGTTTTCGTATAGTAAAATGATACCGTGGGAGGCAGATATAGCGATGTTCTTTGGTGCGATGCTTTTATTTACGCTTGGCAAGGTGACAAATAAGCTTCATGTGGCGAGCTTTTTGCAGCTTCTTGCATCTGTATTTTCAGTGGCAGTTGTTGCCATGCACTTTATCTGTGTGATAAATGATGGCAGGGTGTGGTATGACAAGCTGCTGTGGTATGTGGTGCTTGTTGTCATTCCGCTTATGCTCGGAAAGCTGCTTGGTGAGATACTGAGAAAGATTATCGGCATACAGTAAAATAATATTTCGATATGTAACAAAAGGAGAATGAACATGACTCTGCAACAATTAAAATACGTGGTGACAGTGGCAGAATGCGGCAATATAACAGAGGCTGCAAAGCAGCTTTTTGTCTCGCAGCCCACTGTGACAAGCGCTATACATGACCTGGAAAAAGAGATGCAGATAGTTATTTTCATCAGGACAAACAAGGGAGTGATATTATCAGAAGATGGTGAGAGATTTCTCGGTCATGCCAGACAGGTGCTGGAGCAGGTGGATCTCATAGAGGGGATCTACAAGGATGATGTGGTGAGTAAGCCGCACTTTGCGGTATCGTGTCAGCACTATTCCTTTGCGGTGAATGCATTTGTGGATGTAATCAGAGAGTTTGATGCATATCAGTATGATTTTACCATCAGGGAGGAGCAGACTCACGAAATTATTGAGGATGTCACGAATTTAAAGAGTGAGCTGGGAGTCATATATCTAAGCTCCAAGAATACGGAGGTGCTTTCAAAGATGCTAAAGCGTAATGAACTCGAGTTCACAGAGCTTTTTACAGCCACACCGCATGTATTCATATGTGACAGTCACCCGCTTGCTTCAAAAAAAGAGCATCACGATGGATGATCTGCAGGACTATCCGTACCTGACGTATGAGCAGGGAGAGTACAATTCACAGTACTTTTCGGAGGAGTTTGTCAGTACTCTTGACAGCAGAAAGAATATCAGGGTCAGAGACAGAGCTACACTTTTTAATCTGATAATTGGCTTAAATGGCTACACAGTGTGCTCAGGAGTGCTTTCTGCTGAGCTGAATGGAAAGAATATTATATCAAAGCCACTTGATGTGGAGGAGTATATGAGGATAGGCATTATCACCAGAAAAGGTGTGGTACTCTCACGATATGCAAGGGAGTATATTGAAGCATTGAAGGTGCACTGTATGTGACGTTACAATAAAATAATATGATTAAAGGGTCAAAAGATATCATCGATGCAACCTTAGTGACCCACACTATATATAAGGTCTAAATATATACAAATATTTGGTACAAGGAGCATAGCATGTACGATAGTATAATAATAGGAACAGGTCCTGCCGGACTGTCGGCAGCCTTGAATTTAAAAACATATAAAAAGGATTTTATCTGGTTTGGTTCGAAGAACCTAAGCGAAAAGGTGCAAAAGGCAGAGAAAATCACAAACTATCCCGGATTTTCACAGATAAGCGGACAGGAGCTGTTTGAACGCTTTGACGCTCATAGGAGAGCTGCGGGAATTGATATAACAGAAAAGACTGTGACAAATATCATGCCTGCAGGAAACGGCTTTATGGTGCTTGCAGATAATGAGATGTATGAGGCAAGGACTCTCATACTTTGCATGGGTGTGATGTCTGCAAAGCAGCTGGACAGGGAGGATGAGCTTCTTGGAAAAAAGGCTCAGCTACTGTGCCACCTGTGATGGCATGTTTTACAAGGATAAGAGGATAGCTGTCATATGCAATGACAAAAAGTATGAGCATGAGGTTAAATATCTTGCGGATCTTGCGGCAGAGGTATTGTATTTCCCAGCTTATAATGACAGCGAAATAGAGCTTCCAAATGTAAAGATATCAAAGGATGTACCTATAGCATTAATCGGGGACTCATTTGTGGAGGGAATTACGCTTCGAAGCGGAAAGACTGAGAGCGTAGACGGAGTATTCTGCCTCAGGAACGCCATCGCACCATCAAAGCTTATGCCCCAGCTTGAAATAGAAAACGGACATATATTGGTGGATAGAGCCCAACAGACAAATGTGGCAGGCTGTTTTGCAGCAGGAGACTGCACAGGCAGGCCATACCAGTACACGAAGGCTGTCGGAGAAGGAAATGTGGCAGCACATTCGTGTATACAATATCTTAGTAAATCAGAAAAATAATATGGCGATGGCATAGAGGTCGGTTAAAGCATGTTAAAGGCAATTACAGCCACTTACCATTGAGAAGATATTGATTTCTCTCAGCTCCGACTGAGCCAAATTGTATTTCGTGTCTTAGCATGTCCTCAAGGAAGTTTATGTAGCGCTTAGCATTTACTGGCAGTTCATCATATGACCTGCAATTTGATATATCGGTTTTCCACCCCGGCAGCATTTTTGACTACCGGGGTATATTTTTCGAGATTTTCGGTAGGGTCAAAGACGTTTGTTACAGCATTTTTATACTGATATCCTGTGATAACAGGAATCTGATCCATGATGCTCAGGACATCCAGCTTGGTCAGTGCGATTTTGTCGGCATGCTGGCATTTTAGACCATAGCGGCTTGCAACGGCATCAAACGGACCCACACGACGGGGTCTTCCAGTGGCAGCACCATATTCGCCCCCATACTTGCGGACCATTTCAGTCCATTCACCGTTCATAGCTTTTTCTGCGACAAATGGTCCGGCTCCAACACAGGTAGAGTATGCCTTTAGTACACCGACCACATGATCTAATGAGGCACCGGGGATACCGGCACCTATAGGACCGTAAGCTGAGATGGTGGAGGAGCTTGAAGTATATGGGAAAATACCATAGTCTATATCCCTCATTGCACCAAGCTGTGCTTCAAGTACTACACGCTTTCCCTTTGATAGTGCATCCTCAAGGAATGCACCGGTATCTGTGATATAAGGTGCATATTTTGCAGCCTTCTGCCTGCACCATGACAAAAGAGCTGACAGAGACATAGGCTCCTGATGATAGCAGCCTGCAAGCTCTAAGGTTTTTAGCTTCAAGCATGGTCTTAAGTCTGGCCTGTACATTCTCTTCGTCTAAGTGGAGTAAATCACCGAGACGGATTGTTTTTTACGGTATTTATCGCTGTATGCATAGGCAATACCGCGTTTGGTAGAGCCGAAGGCTGCTCCGGACTTTGAAAGGCGCTCTTCCTCAAGCTCATCCTGTATTTTATGCCACGGCATTGAAATTGTGGCTCTTGTTGATAATTTCAGGTTTTTTGGTGAAACAGATACATCTTGTGTTCTGATCTGTGCAATTTCATTGGACAGATGGTTTAGGTCAATAACCATTCCGTCACCGAGCACACATACTACATCTGGGTGAAGTATTCCGGATGGAAGCAGATTTAAGACAAATTTTCCCTGTTTATTAACTACTGTGTGTCCGGCATTGTTACCACCCTGATAGCGGACTACGATATCCGCATGTTCTGCGAGAAGGTCGATGACACGACCCTTTCCCTCGTCTCCCCAGTTTATTCCTGTAACTGCTGTAAGCATGATGAATGCCTCCTTGTTTTTTGAGTTTAATATTTGTATGTTGGTGCAGAGCTTGTACTGTACGAAATTTGAATGGCATAAACAAGTCTGCTTATAATGTGTATGATTCTGTTATGTGCAATACCTAAACGTCTTATCAGTTAGTATTCTTGCAAAGATGAGTCCGAGCGGCAGTGCAATGATAATCATGATTGCTGATGCAAACCATGAAACAGCATCCGAAAGTGCCATTATGCCGAAATTGTATATAGCCCGATACAGATAAAGTCCCGGAACCATTATGACTATGGATGGAACAGTAAGGGATATTCTCGGATATCCGTTGTTTTCCTTGATAAATGATGCGAGAAGCCCTGCTGTGAGAGCTCCGGCAAATGCGGCAGCAGGAGCCGGCATACCTGTCAGGTCTACCAGCTCAAGCCGCAGTGAATTTGCTATGGCACCTATAAGTGCGGCTGTTGCAGCCATAGGAGCTGGACTGTTGAACATGATTGAGAATCCAAACACACCGAAGAAGCTCATTATAAGCCTCAGGATTAGATGTAGTACGGGGGTCAGATTCAAGTCTTCAAAGTCCATAGGCTGCAGTCGCAGAAGCAGTGCCATAATCCATGCAAACATCGTGGCTACCATGACTATTATTATTGCATAGGCAAGGCGTTCAAGGCCTGAGCGCAAATCCAGCTTTGCCAGGTCGATTCCGCTTGTGATAAACGGAAATCCCGGAATGATAAAGAGCATGGAACAGATGTATCCGGCTTCGTGAATTGATGGTACATTGAAAGCCATCTCTGCAATTTTTAAAAATGCCGCATATATGAAGCATGAGGCAGAAATTGATACCGCTATATTTAGGAACAAAGTAAAATGATGTTTTATAAGCTTTGTACGTATGAGATTTCCGATGCCGGCTGCTACAAATGCCAGTATCATTTCAATAGGGCCTCCTCCGAGCAAAAATGTGAAGGCACAGCATGCTATAGCTGCTGCAAGTCCAAGCCTTGCAGGGGAGTAAATGGCATGAATCTGTTCAATCTCATCAAGTCGCCGGTGAATTTCTTCGCCGGTCAGGTGCGCTTCCTCCTTAGGAAAATTGTCGACAAATTGCTCCATGCGATAGAGCTTTGATGTGTTTACACCTGTGTTTGCTATGCTGAGTGACTGTGATATACAGTCATTTCCGTCAAAGCAGTTAAACTCGATTGACATAAGTCCGACATCCACTGTACATGTGACACCAAGCTCCTTTGAGAGCCGGTTCATGGAGGTTCTCACACGCCAGGCTCCTGTGCCGCAGGAGAGCATGATGAGTCCGACACGTCCGATTACAGAGGCTTTTTCAATCAGTCCTGCCTTATCTATGAGTATATTTCCATCCTGTCTGGCATAATCATGCCAGGGGATTTCCATATGATTTTTTTCCATGATATCTGTGTAGCTGTTATCTGCCATAAATTATCGCCTCGGCCTTTTGTACATGTTTTTCAAGATTTTTTAGGAAGTGAGAGCTTCGCAGGAAAATACCAATTTCATCATACCGCTTGTCATTTTCCACAAGAGAATCCTGACCGTAAAAAACATATGCCATAGGAAGTTCCTTTTCAATCTGTATCATCAGATCCCATACAGCAGAGTAAGCCTCAGCCTCAGTCTCCTTGAGTTTTACGGTATCGGGAAGCTCTCGTATCAAGAGTATTCCGTCATGCTTTACAATGACCTGCTGCGTGGGAGTCATATGCTCGGAATCATATGTGTGACTGTAGCGGTAAGCCTGTGCATAGTAGATATCCTTTTTGTCTGGCATATCATTGTATATCTCATGAAAATGTATATAGTTCTTGTCATGAGATATGTGTTTATATTCGGGCAGCGGATTTCCGTGTTCATCGGTCATGATTATCGGATTTTGGTGTCCGTCGGCATTGAACCTGTACGGTATGATATATGAATTGCGCAGCAAATCAAATACGGTGTTGTTGCACAGACACATAAGCAGTGCGGAAAGATCGCGGTTGGTATATGCATTGAAGAGAGCTTTAGCAAATTTTTCTGCCGGAAGTGATACATCAAATTCATCGTTGTAAACCAGATTTTCATTGAAGGTTTCCATAAGCCTGTCACACGCCCATGGATCGTTTAGTATCTTCTGAAACAGCATTTCTGTATGGTCTTCTCTTGGAAACATTGTCTTTTCACTCATTTGAAACACGTCCTTTTCTTATATATATAATCAATATTTCTCTTTTTGAGCATTTATGATTATACAATTATGATTATAATAAGTAAAAAGTATAATTGATATAATTGAAATATCATATTATTATATCATTAGTATCTGTGTATTATCGGAAAAATGACCGGTAAAACGATAATAAAAAGGAGGCTTTAAATATGGATATAAATTTTGAGTACTACAAGATATTTTATTATGTTGCAAAATACTGCAATTTCACAAAGGCTGCGAGGGCGCTCGGAAACAGCCAGCCAAATGTAACCCGCGCCATGAACAATTTGGAGCAGCAGATAAACAGCATACTTTTTATCAGAAATAACAGAGGTGTGCAGCTCACACCGGAGGGAGAGCGTTTGTACGCTCATGTATCTGCAGCGATGTCACAGATACTTGCTGCGGAGGAGGAGCTGTCAGACAGCACAGGACTGTCACACGGAAGCGTATCAATAGGAGCCAGTGAGACAGCTCTAAACATATATCTGCTTGACAGGCTAAAGACTTTTCACATGGCATATCCGGGTATCAGGCTTAAGATATATAATCACTCCACCCCACAGGCTATAAATGCCGTAAAAAACGGCATGATTGATTTTGTCGGTTGTATCGACACCGGTTGAGGTGGAGGCCCCTCTTAAGATGATAAAGCTTGGCTCGTTCCAGGAGATTCTCGTGGGTGGTACCACCTTTACTGCACTCGGAAGCCAGACTCTGTCATTAAAGGAGCTGTCATAATTATCCGCTTATCGGACTGGGGCGGGAGACCATGACATTTCACGTTTTTTAACAGGCTTTTTATGTCACACGGACTTGAATTTGCGCCTGATACAGAGACCGCAACGACAGATCAGATACTGCCACTTGTGAAAAGTGAGCTTGGTCTTGCCTTTATGCCAAAGCCTATGGCAGAGGCTGCGATAGCAAATCGCGAGATTGTAGAGATAGCTCTGGAGGAGGAGATACCGCAGAGAAATATATGTATGGTATATGATATACATCAACCGATTAGTGCGGCGGCAAGAGAGTTAAAGAAAGTTATATCAGACAGCCATAAGGTGTGATTGGCAGTCGGTGGGATATACATAGGTAACTGGCAGGTTACATATTGCAACAGGTATGTTACACATTGGCAGGTTTGTAACTTACATCTCGTTTAATACTTTGTTAAAATATAGTCAGGCAGATAAGTTATAAGAATTTATCGGCAGAGTTTTTTAGGAGTATTATTTAAAATTGGAAGGAGATTTTACACTATGGCTAACAGAATCATGTTAAACGAGACATCTTATCACGGATCAGGTGCAATCCAGGAGATTGCAACAGAGGCAAAGGCGCATGGCTTTAAAAAAGCACTGGTATGCTCTGACCCTGACTTAATCAAATTTGGAGTTACAGCAAAGGTAACAGATATCCTTGATAAGAACGGATTGGAATATGAGCTTTACTCAGAGATTAAGCCAAATCCAACAATCGACAACGTAAAGCATGGCGTAGAGACATTTAAGAAATCAGGAGCTGATTACCTCATTGCAATCGGAGGCGGCTCTTCTATGGATACATCAAAGGCAATCGGCATCATCATCGCAAACCCGGAGTTTGAGGATGTCAGAAGCCTTGAGGGCACCGCACCGACCAAAAATCCGTGTGTACCGATCATCGCCGTTCCGACTACAGCCGGTACTGCTGCAGAGGTTACCATCAACTACGTTATCACCGACGTAGAAAGAAAACGTAAATTCGTATGCGTTGACCCGCATGATATGCCGATCATCGCAGTTGTTGACCCGGATATGATGTCCTCCATGCCGAAAGGCCTGACCGCTTCCACCGGTATGGACGCTCTGACTCACGCAATCGAAGGCTACACCACAAAAGCTGCATGGGAAATGACTGACATGTTCCATCTGAAAGCCATCGAACTCATCTCCAAATCTCTGCGCGGTGCTGTCGCAAACACCAAGGAGGGACGCGAAGGAATGGCTCTTGGCCAGTACATCGCAGGTATGGGCTTCTCCAACGTAGGTCTTGGAATCGCTCACTCCATGGCACACACCCTTGGTGCTGTTTATGATACCCCACACGGTGTTGCATGTGCCATGATGCTTCCGATCGTTATGGAATACAACCAGGAGTGCACCGGTGAGAAATACCGTGAAATCGCACGTGCCATGGGCGTTGCAGGTGTAGACGAAATGTCTCAGGAAGAGTACAGAAAAGCAGCGATTGATGCTGTTAAGAAGCTGTCCGCAGACGTTGGAATCCCATCTGTTCTCGAGGCAGTCAAAGAAGAAGATCTGCAGTTCCTTGCAGATTCCGCACACGCAGATGCCTGCGCACCGGGCAACCCGAAGGATGCAAGCGTAGAAGATCTGAAGGATCTGTTCCGCAAAATCATGGCGTAACGAACACAATTCGTTTCCCACATGCGAAGCGGATATTCGCAATCCGCTTCGCTACTTGCTCATAACCGAATAACTGCTCCGCAGTTTATCAGAAGGAGCTTGCACTCCTCCTGATACAAGCAAGTCCCCACCCACTGCTTATTGCTTTTCGCAATTGAAGCAGTGGGTGGAGACTTACTTGATTACGGTTAAAAAGCCGCCAGAAATCTCTATGCTGATTTCTGACGGCCATTATTTTGTTTATCTTATAATTGGTAAAAAATCATATCCACCAATTGCTCCGCTGTGAAGGAGCTCCTGCAATTCTCAATTAGATCTGGGTAATTACAAAGATATCATAAATAGCCTTTACTGCAGTCTCAAAATCTCTGTTCTCCACACCGATAATGATATTCAGCTCACTGGAACCCTGGTCGATCATCTTCACATTTACATTTGCATGGGCAAGTGCTGAGAAGATTCTTCCTGCTGTACCTCTGGTGGATTTCATACCACGTCCTACAACAGCGATCAGCGCAAGATCAGATTCCATTTCTACGAAATCCGGCTGTACTGCGCGATGGATTCCTGCGATTACCTGCTGCTCTTCTCTTCGAATTCATCCTGATGTACATATACAGTCATTGTATCGATTCCTGATGGAACATGCTCAAAGCTGATTCCCTGATCTTCGAACTACCTGAAGTACCTTACGTCCGAAACCAACCTCACTGTTCATCATGGATTTTCAATATTGATAGAACAGAATCCCTTCTTACCTGCAATACCTGTGATTGTAAATTTCGGTTTCTTGCATGTGCTCTCAACAATAAAAGTACCCTTGTCTTCCGGTCTGTTTGTGTTTTTGATATTGATCGGAATTCCCTCTTTACGAACCGGGAAGATCGCATCTTCATGAAGAACAGTTGCACCCATATAAGAAAGCTCTCTGAGTTCTCTGTAGGTAATGCTCTCAATCACTTCCGGATTTTTAACAATACGTGGGTCTGTTACCAGAAAACCGGAAACATCTGTCCAGTTTTCATAAAGGTCTGCCTTAATAGCCTTTGCCACAAGGGAACCAGTCACATCAGAACCGCCTCTGGAGAAAGTTTTAACTTTTCCATCTTCACCAGCGCCATAAAATCCCGGGATAACGGCACGCTCACATTTTGCCAGCTTTTTGGACAGAAGTCTGTCTGTCTTCTCGGCATCCAGGTTTCCGTTCTTATCAAAGCGGATCACATCTGCTGCATCAACAAATTCATAACCCAGATATGCTGCCATCACCTTACCATTGAGAAATTCTCCTCTGGATGCTGCATAATCTGTGCCAGCCTGTGCCCTGAAATCAGCTTCGATCTGAACAAATTCATCTTCCAGAGAAAGATCCAGGTTCAGTCCGCGGATGATCTCATAATATCTTCCCTTGATCTCCTGCAGAATCGGTACGAAATCCTCCCCTTCAACTGCAGTATTATAACATTTATAAAGTAAATCTGTAACCTTTGTATCTCCGTCAAATCTCTTTCCGGGAGCGGACGGAACCACATAACGTCTGCTCTCATCACTTCTGATGATCTCCCCTACTTTCTGAAACTGTTCTGCATTTGCCAGAGAACTTCCTCCGAATTAACAATTTTCTTCATTTTTCCTGCTCCTCATATGTCACTAAATATTTTCAGACCGATCTCCCATCAGTCTTTGTCACTCTACCAACATAAAGTCTGTTTAATATTGTATTGAATAAACGCCAATTTTGCAAGCCTTTCTTACAGAAAT
>ENA-OQJD01000029-OQJD01000029.1-human-gut-metagenome-genome-assembly--contig:-NODE-29-length-19583-cov-3.204924_pt1 | contig 19583 bp, 14 predicted proteins | sample MGYA00242596_ERZ504762 | MGnify/ENA primary metagenome ERZ504762 (study PRJEB26092, sample SAMD00036356) | human gut metagenome | host: Homo sapiens | study: EMG produced TPA metagenomics assembly of... | reverse complement strand
CTATATACCAGATTGTATGCGATAGTTAATGCTGCATAATTTGAGCAAGTAACATTCCTCCACTGATGCACACTGTCACAATTTTCAATACATACACATATAAACTGTAATACGGCTGTCCAATCAAACAATCCTGTGTTTCACCTTTATATTTCGAAGCTAACTCATTCGGGGTTCCCAGTTCCGTTAGAACAACTTTGATATCACGCTCCGTTGGAGTAACATCCTCACATCGTTCCTCCAACATATCTTGTATGATCGTCTCTAATTCCGCCGCCACGTCTTTTTTCATGGCGGATTTCATATGTTTTGTAACTGCATAAATGTATCTGTCGATCAAATCATTTTTTACCATTTATTCTTCCTCCATTAAAACATTGATTGACTGTGAAAATTTTTTCCAGTGTTCTTTAATTTTTTTATAAACCAGCTTCCCATCTTCTGTGATGATATAATATTTTCTTGGCTTCGTTGCCTCAGTTTCCCATTCACTTTTTAGCAGACCTTGACTCTCTAGTCTTCTCAGTAGAGGATATAATGTATTGCCTTCTATCGAAATACCTTTTCCTTCTAATTCCTTTACCAATGAATATCCATACATTGGTTTATTTAGTTGTGCTAACACTACCATGATGAGTGTGCCCCGTCTGAATTCTAAAATTAATCCTGAAACAATTTCATCACAATTCATCAAATCTCCTCCCTTCAGTATCCTTTATTTAAATTCACTGTGTTTATTGCACTGTATTGTGTGTTGCACACTATGTGTTAAACATAGTATACTGTGTATCACACATCATGTCAACAAGTTTATCCTTTGCATTTTAAGTTTTGCATATTATGCCCTATATTATAGGGTGTCAACACAATTCATGTCCTCCTTACATTTAATACAATAACGCTGAAAAAAATGTGGTGTCAGTGATGGGAATAGCCAAGGATTTTGATATGGGACTAGCGATAGTGTAGATAATACAAAAAGGACAGTGTCCTCTCAACACTGTCCTCCCTAATTTACATGATTGAATTTTCATAATCTTGTAATTCGTGATATATACCTTCTATGATGACTCTACTTCCAGTCACTCTATAAACCAATAAATATCTATGCTTTGCAAAACTTATTTATCATATTGCTTTTCTGCCAACTCTGAAAGTTCTACATCAAACTTCTCATTTTCTTATTTCACCAGCATCTCATAAGTAACCCCGTACTTCTGCGCAATCTCACTTGCATAGGATTTTCCCTCCGGAGGCGCCACTTCAATCTGATAGGAACGCTCTGTCCCCTTCATGTGCACGATCATGGAAAACGCTTTTCCCTCTGTGTGCTCTGCCTTCTGCTGCTCTTCATTCATTTCCTCCACATCAAATGCCAGCTTATGCATATGTGTATTATAAATAGTCCTCATTCCCTTATGTAAAATCGCCCTGACACTGTCCTTGGCAATGTAGTATCCCTCTTCAAACGAAGTGGTAGAAAATGATTCATTCATCAAGAGCAGACTCCTGCTGTCAGCCTCCTCATAGATTGCCTTAAAACGCTTACATTCTTCCCCAAGCCTTCCTAAATCCAATGTCTTGTCCTCATCTGCCGGGAAATGGGTGTAAATACCTGTAACAGGGGAAAATGTAAATGCTTTTCCCGGAATATATATGCCACCCTGCGCCAACACAAACAACTGCCCAACAGCCTGTGTAATTGTCGTCTTTCCACCTCGGTTGGCACCTGTTAAGATATACACTCTCCTATTCCGGTCGAAATCCATATCATTCGGTACAATATTCCCGGACTCCTCTGTATCAAAAACAGCAAGCTTTAAATTGTAGATTCCACGTGCCTGCATCATATACGGATCAGATTCATTTTCTCCCGCTTTATATACAGAAGCTTTAGCAAAGGTAAAGCCCTGTTCCTGCAATTTTTGGATGTACTCCGCCCATTTGATATAGTAGAGCAGCTCCGGAATCAAGTCTGTCATGTCGGTAATGGTAATAGAAACATATTTGTTCAGTACTTCTCTGACTCTTTTCACCATATGGGAAATCATATGATTGACGATTCTGTCTGTATAACGAGTCATATCCTTTGCCTGATCTCCCTCGGGAAGCTTCACAATTCCACCTCTGCTTTCCGACCTCATGATGGCTGTATCCATCACCTTCTGCATCGGAGTGTTACTCACCGCATCTGCATTCACATCAAATGGCTGAAATTTGAAATTCTTTTTCCATATGGTATCCTCATTGATCCGATCCTTTGACGCAATATGGTCATAAAAATTGCCCAGGATTCCGGACTTGGTAAAATATTTGCTGTTTACAGATATCAGACCGATTCCGTCCGCTTCAAAGCGGTCATTCAAGTTAATACCTACCGTAATGCTCTTAAGCTGTGAAGTGTCCATTTTCAGTTCTGAGATATCTTTTTTCAGTTCCGCAAATCCGTTGTCCGCATAGATTTTCTCCACATAAGCTTTTAAACCCAGAAAGCCTGCGGAATGAATGTCCGAAGCTGCCAGACATGTATGAAGCGCATCCACACACTTGATATAATCATTAAGCTCGTCCAGCCGATGCAACAGATCCCAGATGCAGGCACTCTCATCATATTCCCGATTAAAGCTACCGTACTCCCTCAGAAAGCTGATGCGCTCGAGTATTTCCATAAGATCATCACGCATTTTTTTTCTGTTGAAGGACATCCTCGAAAATATCGCAGCGGTACTGTGTCACCGCCGGATCTGCATACAAACGCGCCATCACGTTTTGGATGTAGTTCTGTTCCCGCTCCTTTGCTGACAGCTTTTTGCAGATTTGATCCATCCCCAGATCATGCATAGTCACATCACTCAAAGTCCGGTATTGTGCATTTGTATCCGGGTATAATAAACTGTATTTTTTCTGACTCATAAGCTTGTCCTCTCCTTCTGATCTAATATGCAATTTTTGAACGAAATCCGTATAATTTAGCTACCACAACCAGAGCCTTGCGGAAGATGGGTTGCAAGACGTCCGGGGGACGTCTGTTCTGCAACGACCGAAGCGGAGCGGAGACCTTGGACCCATGGGGACAAGGGCCGCTTCCGCTTCTAAAATCAAAAAGGGCTAAGCCCTAAGGCTTAACCCTTTTTAATTTTATAATGCGGAAGATGGGACTTGAACCCACACGATTGCAATAATCACAAGATCCTTAGTCTTGCTCGTCTGCCAGTTCCGACACTTCCGCATATATTTGATTTTCTGTCGCTTGTCTCACGCGACTTTGATATAATATCAAATCAAACCAAATATGTCAACACTTAATTTCTATTTTTACATATATTTTTCTTTTATTATGCATTTAAGCTAGTCCAGCCCCGCCTTTATCCGGTCCTGTATATTGACCAGACACTGTAGGAGAACAGGAATATCATCAATCCAGTGTTTCTTGTTCATGTATTCAAGCTCCATCACGTAGTTCTTGCCTTCTATATTGTAGTACCTTGATATGACCTGGTACGAATCAGTGCCCGAAAACTCTATCTTGACACGCTGCCTTTTATCTTTTATGGTCTTGGCCGTGATACAGTTCGTGCACTGTTTATTTTTCTTCCAAAATGAATAGCATGGGCTTTTTCTATATCTTCTTCTTGCATGTTACACCTTCTTCGTCAGATATATTTCTCCTCAAAGCTTTCTATGCACATTGGCTTATCGAAGAAATACCCTTGTATGTAATATATTCCCATCTTCTTAATTATAGCATATTGCCTGTCAGTCTCAACTCCCTCCACGCAGACATGTACTCCTATTGTGTTGGCAAGCTCTGTAACCATCTTGACAAATGCATCAGAAAATCATCCTCCCCAAGATGCTCAATGAAGCATTTATCTATTTTAATGATATCAAGAGGCATCTCCCTGATATGGTTGAGTGATGAATATCCTGTACCAAAATCATCCAGTGCAACCTTAACACCAAGCGCTTTTATCTCACTGAGTATCCGCTTCATGCGCACCATGTCATTGATTGCCAGACTCTCTGTCACCTCAAGACACAGATTTCCCGGTTCTATGCCCACCTCATCAATTATGCCTTTGATTTTCTTGACTATGTCATTCTGCAGCAGCTGCACCACAGACAGATTTACGTTGACCTTGTAGTCAGGATGTCCCATGTCATTCCAGTACCTGCAGTGCTTCGCCGCCTCTCTTAATACATGCTCCCCGATCGGGTTTATAAGCCCAAGATACTCAGCAAGCGGTATAAAGTCAACCGGATTTATAAAGCCCATGGTTGCTGAATTCCATCTGACAAGAGCCTCTGCACCTGCACAGACATCCTCCCCCTTCACGTTTATAATCGGCTGAAAGTACACGGTGAACTCATCGCACTCATTCATTGTGGCTTTTCTCATGTACTTTTCCAGGTCAAGACGCTTTGTGCTTGTGCCATCAATACCCTCGTTGTAGAACTCTATACGGTTTTTTCCTTCTTTCTTAGCATTGAAAAGAGCTATATCAGCTCTTCTTATGACATCCTCCACAGTGCTTGCATCTGTCGGGAAAAATGCCACTCCGGCACTTATTGTACAGTAATAGTCCTCTCCCTTCAAGAACCACGGTCTGACAAATATCTGCTGTATATCATTAATGATACTCTCCAGCCTGTCAACAGAGCTGCCTGTCACTATGACGATAAACTCATCGCCACCCATCCTGTAGCAGTGGTTCTCAATTCCCTTCACCTGTGTCAGGCTGTTCGATATAGCTTTTAAAAGCACATCTCCGTACTGATGGCCAAGCCCGTCATTTATATGCTTGAAATCATCCAGATCTATATAAATCATCGCACCTCTGGTGTCGTTTTTCACTGAATCATCTATAAACTTAGCCAGATCCTGCTCACATCTCATCCTGTTATATAGCCCTGTCAGGAAATCATTATTGGCCTGGTTCTCAATGCGCTGCTGATAACGCTTCTTCTGTGTGATATCATACATTGTAACAAGCTGCACCTTGCGGCCATCCACCCACGCTATGCCTGTGCGATGAATATCAAACCACTTGTCCTCCTCCGTCACGTAGACCTCTGTAAAGCTCCGGCTCTCTGCAGTATGGGAAAAAATATATTTTTCCAGCTTGTTCTGTTCGATAATATTTGAAAGCAGCTGCTTACAGTAATTATTCATGTAAAGTATCTCTGACTTAGACATATCAGCCACGTATATACCGCAGCCGGAGTTTTCCAGTATCGCTTCGAGCGAAGCATAGGAGCCTGCAAGCGAGTTGGTTGTTATCTTTTTTGTGAGAATACTTTGAATGACGCGCTTCGTATCATTTAAAAACTTCACATCATATTTTTCCCAGCTTCTGTCATCCTTCTCATCAAAAAAGCACACATACATCTGAGTCCTGTTATCTATATTTACAGGCTGGAATATGGCTGCCCTCATAGCCTGCTTCTCCATGAAAAGGCGGAATTTCTCCGGCATCACAGAGTCTGATGATATAATGTAAGGCTTTCCGGTGAAAAAAGGCACCTCGGTAATTGATATTGTATCAAACGGCTTTCTGCCATAGCTTACAATCACATCCAAATGCATGCCGTCCACGTTTTTGCGGATGATAAAAGCACCGGTAAGCTTTATGGTAGTAACTGCACTCTCCAGTGCTTTTTGAGCCATATCAGTAAAGCTTCCATCCATCCCATCTCAAGCAGTTTTATAACAGAATTGATAGCCTCAAGCATATGAAACTGTTTCTTGATTTCCTCATCTGACTTCCTGATAAGCGAAAGTGCCTCATTCGCAGCATCCTCATCTCTCTTTGTGATCAAAAGCTGTCTGGTCATAGTTTCCAGGAACTCAATTGTTCTGTTAAGACGCGCTTCACTGGTAATAATTATGCCATCAGGAAGCAGGTTTCTCTCATCATTAGACATCTGCTCATCAATTACCGCAGCTATAATCCAATATATATCGTGGGTATTGTCCACTCTTACAATCAGACCATACAGCCTGATATAGTCCTTATCCAGAGGTTCATCTATGAGATTCTCAACCCTGCAGTCCGACAGTCTCAAAAGAAGGTTTTCGTATTTTTCCTCACCAATAAAGGTAAGCATACTCTTCCATTTATCGTTACATTGACACACCTCTGTCATGACTCCATCCTTTTTTGTCAGACACGACAAATATATTCCGTTGACCATACAGAAATAATCCTGTATTTTTTTTTAAAAGCTTGGAATCTGACATATTTTCCTCCTAAAAACTCACACAAATCAATCCTCATATCTGATAACAAACAAATAAAAGTCATTCTTATCGAGAATACATGTCTCCTGAAGCAGACGGTATTCGACACGCAGCCTGATTTGTTTCTTCACAAACCCAATCTCATTTGAATACATGACTATGATTCCGCCGGATACCAGATGCTCTGCGGCCTTGTCGAAAAACCTCTCGTAAAAAAGACTCCATCTCCGCCTTGGTCTGTCGGTTACGAACCGGCATATCCGTAATCAGCTCATCAAATTTGTAGTCATGTCTGAAATCAAAGAAATCCCTGTGTATAAAATTAATTCTTGTTTTGGCAAACGCAGCATTCTCTCTGCCCATAGTGATTGCATCTCCATAGGTATCTGTAGCATATATCTCGCGTGCCGGAACTAAATGTGCGCGCTCTATAAGCAGTGTACCAACTCCGCAGAACGGATCCATGATTTGTGCCGTTTCCTTAAGATACGGCTTTGCAAGTGAAACAATAAGTGCCGCTTGTGACGGATGCATCGACGTAGGAAGCACATTCTTTCTGTACGCAAATCTATTATCCTGTATAGAACATAATCTCATGCAGAACAAAATAATTGTCATTTTTTGTCGGTATGAGCTTAATCACCACGTCGTAATCATTTGGTGAATTGATCATCCTGCCCGCAAAATGCATATCGATAGCTTTCGCAAGCCTGCTCTGGTAGACCGCATCTGCCGTGCTCTCAATACGATAGTAAAACGGACCACCCTCACGGTGCATGCGTCTTAATATATCATACATATCTGACTCTGCAAGAAGTCCGGCTGCTTCCTGTGCATCCTTTGGCAGAAGCGATGCTGCATGTATGGTAAAGTACATTTTTCTGAATGTGCGCACCTGCATGATAAGAGGTATATTGTCAGCCTTTACAAGCACGCCAAGCGGATGCAGCTTTGTATCCTTAACCGGTATCTGGCGTCGTACCACCTCTCTGTGAAGGCGGTTTGTCATCAGAAGCAGCTCAGCCTTTACTCCCTCGAGCAAAGGTGTATGGTGCTTTATCCCATTATATTTAATCAGGATTTTATTTATCTCGTTTAATTCTTCCTCAATATGCTTCCTATTTTCAGCTGTGACCGTCATATGCTCAAGCTCTTTTGCACGCTCCATAAGCTGTGGCAAAAGCTCTTTGCAGTCCAGCTGTGACAGCGCTGCCAGATATGAGCCCTTTACAAAGCGCATCTGTTCAGCCTCGTATGCTTTAAAAACCTCATCAGAAAGCTGTGACATATGAAGATCTCCTATCAGAAGAGCTGCGTTCTTTCTGGTTTTTGCATCGTCTGCTCCCATAAACGACACAAGCAGCTCATCTTCTCCTGCAAGCAGCTTTAGAGCCTCTGCTAATGCATTTTCATCTTTAATCTCCTGTCTGAGGCTGCTCAGATTCTGACGTACATTCTCTTTTTTTAACAGATTTCCGATAATTTCCTTCATTTTTTAAATCATCCTTTAATTTATTGTATATTGTCAGTTTTGGCTTGCCTCTTCCTTTGGCACACCATTTTCTTCGATGTATGTATCCAGATCCTTGTGAAACTGCTCCCACGCATCCTCATGCTCCACGAAGTATAGCGGACACTTCTTGCCTGTCACATCGTAGTGCCTTATTACATCATCAGCACTCAGATCATACCGACCCATAAGCCATGTGGTGAGCTCTATGAGCGACTGGTATGTGCTGTCGTTGAACTTTCCTGTCTCATCCTCTATACAGCACTCTATCGATATTGTGTCACTGTTTCTGTTATTAGATGCATACGATATCTCATTGCAAGGTATGCACTGCACTATCTCACCCTCTAATCCTACAACAAAGTGTGAGCTTGCTTTGGTCTTTTTGGTCTCTGCCAGGCCATTGAAATAGTCTCTGTTTTGTCTGGCTGACGTACCCGGATTTGCTGTATAATGGACAACTATGCCGTTTACCTTCTCAAGTGCCTTCTGTGGTCTGGAATACGGATTGGGTGTCAGCAACTGTACATCAAGCTTTGGCTGTATAGGATTGTAAAGAGTACTGGTCACCTCTGCCTTTACTTCTTCCTGCTTTGCCTTTTTGCCCCTTAAAGCTCCCACAATGATTATCGTTGCAATTATAAGTATTATCATGCCTATAACAATGCCATTGCCAATAAGCTGCTTTCTTCTAACCTGGGCGCGGTGTCTCTTTCTATATTCTTCTCGCTTTCTCTGTCTTATCTTTTCATACTCGTCCATTTAATTATCCCCGGTTATCTCTTTTGTTTGCTTTTATATATCTATTCCAAGCTTTTATAAACATTTGCATACATATAAGAGTATATTAGCACAAATCGTCTTATTATGCCACATAAAATAATACAAAAGCACCAGATATTATGACGCAACATAATACCCGGTGCTTTATTATAAATGTATATTCTTATTATTAATCACACTTAATCTCGTGAACCCATCCATCCGGTCCATCAATATGGCCCATCTGAATGCCTGTAAGTGTGTCACGAAGCTTCTTTGTGACAGGTCCCATCTCATCCATACCGCTTGGGAAGCAGATTTCCTTGCCGTGGTCTACAATCTTTCCTACCGGTGAGATTACTGCTGCTGTTCCGCAAAGTCCACACTCAGCAAAATCCTTTACCTCATCAAAGAGCACCTCTCTGTGCTCAACCTTGAGTCCTAAGTACTTCTCTGCAACTACCATCAGTGAACGGCGTGTGATTGATGGCAGGATGCTGTCTGATTTAGGTGTAACAAATGTGCCATCCTTTGTGATAAAGATGAAGTTTGCACCACCTGTCTCCTCTACCTTTGTACGTGTTGCAGGATCGAGGTACATATTCTCTGCAAAGCCCTGTGCATGTGCATCTACAATGGCGTGAAGACTCATTGCATAGTTGAGTCCTGCCTTGATATGTCCTGTTCCGTGAGGTGCTGCTCTATCAAAGTCTGATACACGGATTGTGATTGGCTTTGCGCCACCCTTGAAGTATGGTCCTACAGGTGTTACAAGGATTCTGAACTGATACTCATCAGCAGGCTTTACACCGATTACTGCATTTGTTCCCATAATATATGGTCTGATATAGAGTGTAGCACCTGAGCCGTATGGTGGAACCCATGCAGCATTTGCCTTTACTACTTCCTCAACTGCCTTTACAAATCTATCCTCCGGGAATACAGGCATCTCAAGTCTCTCACATGAATCCTTAAGACGCTGTGCGTTTAAGTCAGGTCTGAAGCAGACAATTCTGCCATCCTCTGTTGTGTATGCCTTAAGTCCCTCGAAGCATGTCTGTGCATACTGGAATACTCCCGCACACTCATTAAGTGTCACTGTATGATCCTTTGTGAGCTGTCCATCGTCCCACTTTCCATCTTTATAATTAGAAACATAGCTGTAATCTGTTTCCTGGTAGCCAAAACTAAGGTTTGACCAATCGATATCCTTCTTTTCCATCTTTATATCCTCCGTTTCTTTACGGATCCGATATAACCTAGCGTTATCATATATCGGGTCTACTATCATTTATGCTCATTCTAGTACAATAGAAAAAAAATGTCTAGTACTATTTTTTTATAATAACCATAACTTAAGTTTCTATATAGCTTTTTTTACTATTATAAGATAAGGCCTGACTTTTTCTTACTTTTTTCTAATAGCTGTATTAAGCTTTCCAAACGGACGCCCAAGCAGCAGTCCGATCACAAGCGATATTGCTATAAATATAAGAAGAATCGCAAGATCCTTGCAATAATCAAAGCGGTACATGCCTCCCACGCACTCTCTTAGGGCATTCATGGCATAGTTAAACGGCATGAACTTATACAGTGCTCTGTACACCTGTGGCAGCACCTCAACCGGGAATGTGCCACCTGCGCCTGCCACCTGAATGACCATAATGACTACTGCTACAGCCTGTCCCACATTGCCCAAGGCTGCTGTGAGTGAGTACATAAGAAGCGTGAATACAAAGCTTGTCAGTGCGCTTGCACACCAGAAAAGGAACGGATACCTGCACTGTATTCCGACAAAGAACAAATCACCGAGCACTGTCACAAGTGTCTGCAGCTGTCCTATCACGAAAAATGTGATATATCTGCCAAAAAACTTATGTACGCTGTTTACTTTGCCAAGTGATTTTATATCGTCAGTGTCCTTTACCTTTGTTTTCACAAGTGCAACAGTTATCAGACCTCCCACCCACAGAGCCAGCACTGTGTAAAACGGTGCCATGGCTGAGCCATATGTGGATATCTCATATATCTTCTGCTCATCCATAGACAACGGTGATGTCACAAACTGCGCAATGAGTGTCGGATCTGTCTGAAGCAGCTTTACAATCTCATTAAACTGCTCATCGTTTGATAAATTATCAAATCCTGATATAACATTCTGCAAACCATCTCTGATCTGCTGTATATACTGTCTGGTATTTACAATATCTGCATTTCCTGATTTAAGAACTGCCGAATAATCATCGAGTGCTTTTTGTATATCCGGGAAGCTGTTGTCCAAAGAACCAAGCATGGACTGTGTCTCAATAAGTGCATATTCTATATCATATACCGCTCCTGTGAGATTCGGTGACACGCTGTGGTCAAATGTATTTTTAAGTGTATCTATTGCAGACTTGGCACTTGACACATCGGCTTTTATCGACTCCTTAAGAAGCTTTAGCTTATCTGCCGTCAATTCAGTATCAGACTTAAGGTCTTTTATCTGTGTTTTAATGCTTTGGATATTTTTCCTGACAGCCTCTATCTGCGAGCTATCCACTCCCTTTAAGCCCTCAATAGCGGAAAGCGTATTCTCTGCAAGCTGTTCTACCGTATCAAAGCCGGCCACGGAAACAGATATGTCCGCAGTATCGGCATCAGCTACTCCCGATGCATTTAAGAGCTGTATAGAGTTTTCCAGCACATTCAGCTGGCTGTTTATGTTTGATAAGCTTATGTCGACCATCTGTGTGATGGTTTGTGCTGTCTGTGCCCCCGAAAGCACCGATGACTGCATGCCGCTTACCGATGACTGTCCCCCGTCAATCAGCCCCTGCACACTCGGAAGCAGTGACTGTGTCGAGCCTATCAGGCTGTCTGCTGAATCCGTGAGCATGGCAAATGTATCGAGCATGCCTGCATATGTAGAAAGAGTCGTATCCATATCCTTTAGCTTGTCAACAACTGTTCCGGCCAGGTTATCGCCTGATTTGCCGTCTCCCACTATGAGCTCTCCCGACTTTGACGCTATCTCCGTAATCGTACTTACCATTGAAGAGTTTACAGACTGCTGCACCGTGGTCTTGACCTTTGAGGTTATCTTTGTTGCTATGGCATTTTTCTTGCTGTTTTCATAGTATTCTATCTGCGGATTGACCGGCTCACCGCTTAGGAAGCTAAGCATATCAGCTGAAAAATCCTTCGGCACAATAAAGGCTGCATAGCACTTTCCACTATAAACATACTCCAGTGCCTCTTTACTGCTGTCTGTGAAAATCCAGCCAATTGCATCGTTTTCCTTCAGTCCCTTTATGACACTGTCTCCCATACATAGCTTTAAATCACCGACACTCATCCCCTCATCCTCAGAATATACTGCTATGTGCATCTGTGATGTAGCTTCCTCTCCGTAAGGATCCCAGTTGGACATAATATTAAACCATGCGTACAAAGCCGGGATGATACAGAGTCCCATAATAATGACTATGGCAACCACATTTGTGGATATGCGTTTCAGGTCAGCCAGATATATTTGAAATATTTTTTTCATTGCTCGGCATCCTCCCCTTTACTTTGCTGCATCGTATCAAATCTCTGCTCCACTCTTTCGGCTATTTCCTGCACCCTGTCATCAATCTGCACGACAGGACTCACGCTCATACACTGCGCATCCCTGCCGCTTATCTCATTCATCTTCTCCTGCAGCTTATAGTCCACATACTCGACTCCGATTAAATACACTGCGATAGCAAACAGACTCACTATCCACAGCACAAGAAAAATGAGTTTTGAACTGTCCGGCACAATCATCAGCAGCACAAGAAAAAAGAGGGGAATGATGTATATGCATCTTAATCCTATTTTTATCCGCTTTTGATTCTGCTCGTGGATGGTCTTTTCATATCCGACCAGCTTATCATACATCTCGCGAAGTCTCTTATCATCGGATTGCGTCGGTTGCTCATTTACATTGGTATTTATATTGTTATTCATATCATTATCCATATCATCACCCATATTAGAATCTATGTTACTGTTTCTATCTGTATTTTGCATACTTTCCTTCCCACTTTATATCTTACGTCATATCAGAAGTACCATATTAATATGCCAATTATTGATTTATTAATTGTACATTTAACTTATAGCATATCGGTATCTTCCATACGCTTCTCTATAAAAATGATTGAGTCTGATAAACGGCCTTCGTATCACAAGTCCTATCACCAAAGAGGCCGCACCAAAAAGTAAAAGCGTGATATAACATTTGCCGAGTGTGTTTTCGTACATACCTCCTATACACTCCCTCATCGCATTTATCGCATATGGGAATGGGAAGAAAATATACACTGCCCTGAAAAATGCCGGCAGCGCCTCTATCGGATATGTGCCGCCGCTTCCTGCAATCTGGAGTACCATGACAACCACCGCCAGTGCCTTTCCTATATCGCCAAAGGATATGGTCAGAGAATATATGAGCAGTGAAAATGTAAGGCTTGTCACTGCGCCTGTCACAATAAATGAAACCGGATGCACACACTGTATTTTAAGCAGATATAAATCACCGAGTACAATGATAAAGGTCTGTACCTGTGACAGTAAAAAGAATGTCAGATATCTGCCAAAATAAAGCTGTGAAGGCTTTAGTTCCCCAAGCCCCTTAGCATCCGCGTGAACCTTTACCAGTGAAACAAGTATAGTCATGCCCACCCATATGGCAAGAGTCGTATAAAAAGGTGCTACTCCGGAGCCATAATTGGCTATCTCGTAGATATAATTATCTGATACCTGCACAGGCTCTGAAAAGAAGCTTCCAAGCTTTTCAGGATTCCCCGAAAGTAGATTCACTATGATATCAGCTTTTTCATCCTCAGAGGCTGCTTCAAGCTTGTCGAGTGTCGTATTTATCTTGTCAGATGCTGATTCTATGACTCCCTTAAGCTGTGTCATGCTCATATTGAGTGTATCAAGCGTACTGTCCACTCCGTCAAACACCTGCGCCATGGAGCCTGATGTCTGACTTAGATTGCCAAGTGTGGTCTGCATTGAATCAAGAACAGACGACATACTGCTTATCATGCCGTCCACCTGTGGCACTATCTGTGAGGTATATGTATCATTCACTGCTGACGCGGTCGATGAAAGAGCCGACATTACGCTCTTAAGTGTTTCTGCAGAATTCTGTGTTTTTCCCGATAAATCCACAGACTGTGTGCTTTCTATCATGCTCTTTATCTGTTCCTTGACAAGCTCTATATTGGAAATAAGTGTGCCGACATGGGTATCGTCCATATCCGGCTTTATTTTGTTGATTTTGTCCTCAAGAGTGTCAATATTACCTTTCAAAGCATCCGCTGACTGTTTAATATTTTGCACATCACTTTGAATAGTATTTACATCCTGTGACAGATTTGCATCTGAAATCTGCTTTGATATATCATCAATCGAGTTTTTCACCTTTGCTAATGCCGATGTGATATCTGCACTAAAGCTGTCGAAGGATTGTCTGGTGGACTGCAGATCATTTTTACTCTCTTCAAGCCTGTCTGTGCCATTTGCCAGCTTATCCTGCCCATCTTTGAGTGCTTTGCCCGTTTCTTTAGACACCTGTGATAATGCCTTATTTCCGTCAATAAACGTATCTATCATGGCATCGTACTGCGCAAGACTCTCAGATACCGCTTCAAGCTTACCGGTCATCTGCCCCACAGCATCCTTTTCCTTCACGTCATCTGATATTACGTTGGTCTCCTTAAATACCTGCTCTGCAAGCACCTTTATAAACTGCTTATTAATACTTGATTTAACAGCACTTGCTGCGCTGTCCGTTATCTTTGTCGCAACAGCATTTTTCTTGTCGTTGAGATAGTAGGTAATCCTTGGATTTTCAATATTGTCAGCTACACCATGATACATGCTGTAAGTAAACTGCTCATCTATGACAAGTGCAGAATAATATCTGCCTGACTTAACACCCTCAACAGCCTTTTCCTCTGATTTAACAAATTTCCATCCTATAGTATCCTTTTGCTTTAATGACTCTACCACACCATCGCCCATATTGACAGTTTCGCTGTCATTCTTCGTCCAGCCCTTATCCAGATTGACTACTGCAATTGCTATATTTCCGGTGTTGCCATACGGGTCCCAGTTGGCATAGATATTAAACCATGCATACAGCGCCGGCAGCACGCACAGTCCAATAACTATAATGAGTACAAGCACATTTCGGAATATGCCGCACATATCTCTTTTAAAAATTCTTAAAATATCAGCCATGAATCATCCTCTTATATCCGGTGTTTATATCCGGTGCTGTTTAAGCTCCCCAATAAAATACAATGAGCCAAATGCAACATTTTTCGTATCTCTTTTCAGGTGCATTCCAATCTCATCAACTCCTGAAAGCTCTGTTGCCCAAACTCCCTCTTTTCTGATAAAATCAGCAAGGTGCGATGCCTGCAGTGCCCTGTCTGAATCCGGTGTCACTGTATAAAACTCCTCAGCAAGCGGCAAAATCTCACGTATCATGACATCGTAGTCCTTATCAGCCATGACTCCCATGAAAAAGCAAAATTTCTCACCCGGATACATCTGCATGAGGCTTTCCTTGAGCGCATCAACTCCATTGCTGTTGTGTGCTCCGTCCACCAGCAGAAACGGCGCCTTTGATACTATCTCCATGCGTCCCGGCCACACAGCCTCTTCAAGTGCACTCTTTATCCTGTCATTCAGGTCTGTTTTCTCGCTCTTTGACCCTGTCTTATCATATTGCATTTCGTATTCCGGCCCGCTATAGCGCTTTCCCAGCACATACCGCGCCGCAAGCTCTGCCGCTGCTGCATTCTCCCACTGAAATGTGCCACAAAGCCTCAGTGCGTAGCTGCTGCAGCGTGCTATATCGCTTTGCTCCACAGTGATTATCCTTGCATGCTTTTTTTTCGCTTCCTGCTCAATTACCTGCATGGCACGTTTATCCTGCTGTTCCACCACCACTGTGCCGTTTTCCTTTATGATACCGGCCTTCTCAGCCGCTATATCCGCTATATCACTGCCAAGGATAGCCATATGGTCATAGCCTATCTTTGTGATAACGGCACATTGCGGTGTGCCGATTGCATTTGTTGAGTCAAGCCTGCCTCCGAGCCCTGTCTCAATGACCATATAATCGCACTGCTGCTCCTCAAAGTACAAAAGAGCCATGGCAAGGCAGTAATCAAACATCGTAAGCCCTATGCCAAAATCTATATCAAGCAGATAGTTTCCAAGCCGTGTGACATCCTCCTTAGGTATCATACGCCCATCAACCGTGATGCGCTCCTCAAAATCTACCAGATGAGGTGATACAAACGTGCCTACCCTCATATGCTCTTTTTTTAATATACTAGAAAAAAAAGCGCACACCGAGCCCTTTCCATTGGTACCTGCCACATGGATATACGGTATTATGCGCTTTTGCTTTCCTTTTTCTCTCAGCACCTTTATGACCTGTGCTGTCACCACCACTCCGGGCTCATTGCCGAAACGGTGTGTGTTTTCTATTTTGTTTAAAACCTGTGTGTAATCTAAATTTCCCATGCCATCATTATAATATATCCGGTCGATAAAATAAAGACCATATCCTTATACTGCTATAATAATGCCCCCGTCATTTGCATACATGCTTGAGATGCCGGCAGTATCCACAATGACAATCTTCTTAAATCCGGCAAGCTTCTCAAGGCAAGCCTTCACATACTGTGCACGCTCCGGGCAGTTGCAGTGTGAAATTGCAAGAATCCTGTGCTCACAGTCCTTTGTGGCAGCCACAACATCCTCTACCATTTTGGCAAGTGCCCTCTTCATGCCGCGGGCCTGGCCAAGCTGCTGGATTGAGCCCTCATCTGTTGAGCCCATGACAGGCTTTATATTTAAAGTGCTGGCCACAAAAGCCTTCAGGTTGCTTAATCGTCCTGCCTTTCTTAATGTATCAAGTGTCTCAAGCACAAAGAATGTATTCATTGAAGCTATATAATCCTCAGTCTTCTTTACAACCTCATCAAATGAAAGTCCACTTTCCTCAAGCTCCTGCACCTTCATGCCTATAAGTGTCTCGCCGATAGATGCTGAGCGGGAATTGAATACATAGATTTGCTTGCCACAGTCCTCATGCTCCTCTTTGTACAGATTGACTGCTAAAACAGCGCTGTTGTATGAGCCGCTGAGCTTGCCCGAAAGTGTGACAACATAGATATGATCAGCCTCTCCCTCAAAGGCCTGCATATATTCCTCAGGAGACGGGCATGACGACTTTGGTCCCTTTACACTCTCCTTTACTCTTCTTAAGAAATCATGCTGGTCAAAGCTCTCATCATCGCGGATTCTGTATCCGTCAACATCAAGCTCGAGTGCCACATTGCAAAAATGTCCATCCTTCTTAAGGCTATCTGTGAGCTCACCACAGCTATCTATTATAATCTTATACATATCTATTCCTCCTGCACTATATGATAATAAAAGTTTAAATTACTTTTTTAAAAGTTATTTCATTCCGTAACAAGTAGTTTTCATTACTACGTCATATTAACACTAAAACTAAACTTATGCAAGAGGTTTCTGTATTTATTTTTCCATAATGGTTATCAGCCCTTTAATGGTACCCGAAAAAGGCCGTCACACAGTCGCTTAAGGCTTTCATGTCGCGTACTCCCATAAGCTCACAGGCTGAGTGCATGGCAAGAATAGGTATACCTATATCCACGGTCTTTACCGGCAAAAGCGTACCTGCAATCGAGCCAAGTGTGCTGCCACCACGGCTGTCCGAGCGGTTCACAAAGCGCTGGTACGGTATTCCCTTTTCATCACACAGCTGACAGAGAATGGCGATAGCCTGTGCATCCGTAGCATACGACTGCGAGCATGCCTGCTTGATACAAAAGCCTTTTCCCATGACAGGCTTATTTGTGATATCCAGCTTTTTCCTTTTTTATTAGGGTGAAGCGCATGCGCCACATCGACAGACAAAAGCATGGCATCATATATGCTCTCATCTATCTCGTTTTCTGAAAGGTCCATATTTCTTAAAATACGCCTGAGCATATCGTGAAGCATTATAGAGGCCGCGCCCTGCTTACTGTTACTTCCAATCTCCTCATGGTCAAAAAGCGCTATGATGTTTATTCCATCAGCTCTGTTTCCATCCTCTATGGCATCAAGAAGTGCCCTGCAGGATGACTGGTTGTCGATTCTCGGTGATGAAATCATGGTGTCATTCACACCGACAAAGCAAGGCTCCTCCATACAAAATGTATTGAGTTCAAAGTCTATGATATCGCTCTTTTCCACAGACAGCTCTCTAGCCAGAAAGCTAAGGAAATAATCCGTGGTCCTTTCATCCTCAGGTATTGAATCAAGCACCGGCATCAGATCCACCTGATTATTTATCCCGACACCCTTATTCACATCCCTGTTCATATGAATGGCAAGATTTGGAATAATCATGACAGGCTTTTTGGACCTGTAGAGCACCATACGTGGGTTAAACACATCATCACTTTTTATAGCCACGCGCCCTGCCACTCCGAGAGGTCTGTCAAACCATGTGTTTAAAATCGGACCTCCATACACCTCTACATTAACCTGTGCATATGAGTTTGTCATAAAATCCGGATTTGGCTTTATGCGAAGATATGGATAGTCTGTGTGAGCTGCCGCTATTCGCACCATATCCTTTTTGTTGTAGCCGTTTCCTACAGTAAACGCAAACATGGTCGTATCATGGTGATTTAAGACATACCTGCCACCGCGCACAAGCTTCCAGTCGCCTGTATAATCTATCTCCTCAAATCCGTTTTCCAAAAGCTCCTGCTTTGCAGCCTTCACACACTCGCATGGTGAAACAGCCGCTTTTAGTAAATCAAATAATTTTTCCTGTTTCATGGATTGCCTCCTGTTTTCATTGCATAACGCATTTATTCTACCACGGACTTTACAATTATTCCAGTTGAACAGGCTTTATTTTTAAGGCTATTTTTATATCTATTTTTATGGCATAATCCGCGAATCTGATGTATGATATAATAATCGATAACGATTCAAAACTATTGAGAACAATCATTCGCTGTCACATACAATGTGGAAAATGAGGAGAAATTATGATATCAATTGAACTGACAGACACAAAGGACTTTATGAACAAGCTGCTTCGCACGGAAATCTTTGACAACTTCCTGCTCCAGGAGGCCGTCATCACAAAGGCAGCCTCATACGTCATAGATGGTCACCTGCAAAAGGGCTTTTACAGCTCCACAGAGCTTGAGGAAAATGGTATAGCTGGCTATAGCATACTCCCCTTTAGGATGCTTCGCACAAACTGCTTTGACCTGATAAAGGGCAGACAGACTCCATCGTCATTCAAGTTTGTCTTTCTGCTTTCACCTGAAAACATGGAGCACACCCTAAGCAGTCTGCACTCTGCTTTCACCGTGTCCGATATCAGTGGTTTTTTCATAAATATCAGGTATCAGAGCCAGCTTCTGACTCTGACAACCGGAATATCCTACAATATTTTTTCAGCGGATAAGACCTTAGACGGTGAATGGGATAAGCTTGTAATGAAATTTTTAGCAAATAATGACATAAACTTTAAAGAACTTTGACTTTATTGCTTTACATCTTAAACCTGTTATGCTATTCTAACGTTAGTTGCGTAAGCAGCATTATTATTATTTGGAGGTACTTTCGATGAGCAAAGGTACAGTAAAATGGTTCAATAACCAAAAAGGTTACGGATTCATCACAGCCGAGGACGGAAAGGATGTATTCGTACATTTCTCAGGACTTAACATGGAGGGCTTCAAAACTCTCGAGGAAGGTGCAGCAGTAGAGTTCGATATCACTGATGGCGCTAAAGGTCCACAGGCAGTTAACGTTGAGGTAGTTAAATAATTTTGACCCCTCAGGCAATCTAGTTTCTATGTACCTTTTTCTTTATTATATATTTAGGTAAAATTATAGTTACAAAAATGTTAATTGGGGGAATAAGATATAAGAATCATGATTAAAAAAGAAAGAAGTTCGTATTTCGTAACTACTTCTTTTTTTGTTTTG
>ENA-OQJD01000027-OQJD01000027.1-human-gut-metagenome-genome-assembly--contig:-NODE-27-length-20596-cov-3.288290_pt1 | contig 20596 bp, 21 predicted proteins | sample MGYA00242596_ERZ504762 | MGnify/ENA primary metagenome ERZ504762 (study PRJEB26092, sample SAMD00036356) | human gut metagenome | host: Homo sapiens | study: EMG produced TPA metagenomics assembly of... | reverse complement strand
AAATGTTTGTAGAGGTACAGGCTGTCGAAGATTATGTAGTGGGCTGTATATGGTGAGAATCCCGCAAGGGGGACGAACTGACGATTTAAAGGGTCTAAAATTCGAATGCGTTGAAAAGCGTATGTCCTAACAGGACGCTGATTACCGAAAAGTAGTTGGGTAGAAATGAAAGTCGGAATACTGTTAAAGGCAGTATAAATCAGCAGGCTCAAAGGAAGCACCTAAGTACAGTATCGCATTCTATTGGAACGTCGGAAGCAGCAAACGGTGAGCAGTGGCGACTGCTAAGACCCGTTGGCAGACAAATACATAAGCTGCCTTTATTGTTGTGAAAGCGGAGGCACGAGCGATGAAATTTCTGTAATGGAAATGGAGCAACAGCCTCTAGTGGGAGTGCCGCAACTAGCAGCGGCACAAAAGTAAGTGCAATAAAATAATGTAGTCAACATTCATAGGTTCGAGTATGACTAAGAGAAACCAACCAACAAAGGTGGTGTTGACTATGCGAAGAAAGGATATCAGAAAGCGGAAAGGTATTCGGTACGCCGAATACTACAATATGGTAGAAATTCAAGACGAATTATATCGGCAAGGAATGATGAAAAAGAAATTCTACCATCTTATGCCGATAATTGCCAGTCCACAAAATATCCGACTGGCATATCGCAATCTGAAAAATAACAAAGGAAGTAATACTCCCGGTGTAGATGGAAAAACCTTTGCTGACTATGACAAAACTTGAAGATGTTGAACTAATAAGAAAAGTGCAGGAAAAGCTGCTCAACTATCAGCCCAAGGCCGTTAGGCGTGTATACATTCCTAAATCAAACGGGAAATTGCGCCCATTAGGGATTCCGACTGTACTGGATAGATTAGTACAACAGAGCATCTTGCAGGTTTTAGAACCAGTCTGTGAGTCGAAGTTTCACAGGTATAGCTATGGATTTCGCCCGAACCGAAGCTGTAAGCAGGCAGTTGCTATGTGCTATAAATTGGCACAAGTAAACGGATATCATTATGTGGTGGATGTGGATATCAAAGGATTCTTTGACCATGTCAATCACGGAAAGCTGTTAAAACAGCTTTGGAGTCTGGGAATACGCGACAAAAGTCTGCTGTGCGTCATAAGCAGAATGTTGAAAGCACCTGTCGAGGAAAACGGAAAGAGAACTATTCCGCAGGAGGGTACGCCTCAAGGCGGTGTTCTCAGCCCATTGCTTGCGAACATCGTACTCAATGAACTTGATTGGTGGATACATAGCCAATGGGCTGGCATACCAATCCACAACCCATCTCCAAGTGAAATATGGCGTACCGGGCCTGATGGGATGCTCTACCGTCCGGGACAGCAACTGACGGTAGAGTATACACCGGCGGATGATATTTATGTGGGGAACAAAGTTGTTCCGGTGGTAAAATCCGACAGGGCGGATGCAGCCGTTGACAATTTAAAATACAATGTTGTAGAAGGCAAAAATCTGATTGAAAAGGATACAGACTTTGCATCAAACGGTATATGGACAGCAAAGGATACCGGAACTGTAAGGATAAAGGTGACAAAAGCAGAAGATGACAAATATAAGTCAGCAGAGGCAGAATATACTGTTACCATCAAAGAATATGATTACAGCAGTATGAATAACAGCCTGACAGGGACAATGCTGCAGGGTACACAGTTTTATGTAGAAGCACCTACATTATCGCTGGCAAGTGACAATCAGGCGGTATATGTGGTTAGAAAAGGTGATGAATGGATTGAAGCTGATAAATATCAGCTTATGCCACAGCAGGGTGATAACAGACAGACTCTTGTAATAGCACGTAAGGACAAGGAAAGCGGAGCTATCACAGATATTGGAAGTCTGCAGCTCGACTACAAATATGATACACAGCCTCCAAAGATAACATTGAATCCAAAGGAGGATGATAAACCTGCTTTCACAAAGGATGCTGTGGATTATTATGGAAATGTCAGAAAAGTAGACATGAATATCCACGATGTCTCTTTGGATGATGGTTCCACACAGCTTTGGGTAAAGGTTGATGACCGGGAAGAATTCGATGTATTTGATGTCAATAATGCCCAGAAGCTGATTGATGCAGGAATAGAGTATAGTGAGTGGATCGTGACAGGGGCTGATTATAGCAGCTGCATCACATTTGGTACAAAAGCGGATGAGGAACACAAATATCAGATAATCGGAATGTATGCGAAGGATCAGGCGGAGCATGAGTGTAATGATACAAGCTCAATAGAGCAGCCGTTTTATGTGGATAGAAAAGCGCCTTCAGGTACTATTGGATATGATGCTGATTTAATAGACGAGCAGAATATGGCCAGTCAGCAGGCAGCAAATGTATATGGACAGCTGGAGGATATCAGCGGAATAAAGCAGGCATTCTACTATGTGAATAAATCAGATGAAAGTGGCAGTATTTTAAATGATGAGCAGGTAAAAGCGCTTGATGATTCAGCATGGAAGCCGTTAGAGCTTATTGAGGATACATATGATGCCCGATATAAGTACAAGATTAATACATCTGATCTGAAGGATACTTCATATAACGTATATGTAAAGGCTCAGGACAATTGTAATGGCGAGACAGCATTTTTCTCCACATCGAAGCTGGTTGTTGATACCCTGCCACCGGAGCTTACAGTGTCCCAGGATACCATGACAGCAGCCGATGAAAAAGGCTGGCATAAGGATGATATAAGCTATATCGTTAAGGCTGATGACAGCTTATCAGGAATTAAGAGTGTTGAATACACTGTATTTGATGGGAAAAGGAAAATTGTATCAGGACAGACTGTTGAGCTTGACGCAAGCGGGGAAGGAAGGATAACCATTCCGGCAACAGAGCAGTTTAACGGAATTGATCTGATGCTTTCAGTAAAGGCAACTGATTATGCCGGTCTTAAGACAGAGGTTAAAGGTGACAGCTTCAAGTTCAGCATGGACAGTCAGTCACCTGATGTCAGTATAGAGCCTGAAGCGGGCAAAAACAGAAAATATTTCAATGACGATGTCCGTATAAAAACAAGTGTAGCTGACAGCATTTCAGGTGTTGTATCAGCAAAATACCAGATAGTGACAGATGATCAGTCAGTATCGGATGATGAAGGTGCATGGAATGAGCTTGATGAATCAGGAATCATAAATGTATCGGCTGAGGCTTATCTGGATAAAAAGACAGATGTATATGTTAAAGCTGTTGATGAGGCAGGAAACGTGACTGTAGCGGATTTGACAGCAAGCGGCAGCCAGCCATTTTATATTCACAAGGCAGCGCCTGCAATAACAGTGACATATGGTACACCGGAGCAGCCGGATCCACAGTGCATCAGCAGTGTAAAAGGCACTGAGTATTACAGGGAAAACAGGATTGCAACCATTTCGGTAAAAGAGAATGAGCTTTTCTTTGACCCCGATGAAACAAAAATCAATGTAAAGGTTGATGGAAATGAACAGACACAGTCAGATGCATGGTCTGAAAAGTCATACTGGGTAAAGACAGGCGAGGGAGCAGAAGCTGTTTACAGTAAGCAGCTCGTATTCAATGCAGGACACAAGTATGAGCTGAGTGTCAGTGCAAAAGATTTGTGTGGTAATTCAGATAATGGATTTGAGATAGAAGGAGACAAATCAGCAGAGTTTGTAATTGACGTACAGTCGCCGACAGGAAATATCAGGTTTGACGGACTTTCAACAGGCATGGATACCGTGTGGGATTTATTGCTGCCAAAAGACAAATATGAGATTTCAAGATTTGCTGCCAAGAAGGTCAATATTGCCGGACAGCTTGGAGATGAGCATGGCGGCATCAAGTCAGCAGAGTATTTCGTTTCAGCAGAGGATGCAATAATTGACGTAGACAGTATTCAGGAGGCTGACTGGAAGACACTTGACAGCCTTAATGAGGATGGCACCTTCAGTGAACCGATAGAATGCGAGAACAAAAACTGCGTGGTATATGTCAGGGTTACAGATTTAAGCGGTAATGTTTCATATATCAGCACAAATGGATTGGTAGTTGATACATGCGCACCGGCAATATCAGTCATCACACCTGAGACAGCATCAGGAGTGTACAGTGCAGATGTGCCGGTAAGTATAGAGGTATCAGATGAGAATGCCACAGGAGTTGCATCAGGAATAAAGAGCGTAAACTATACGGTAACAAATATGGGACAGACGACACAGGATGGAACATTATATAGCTATGATAAGACAGCAGCGGGCTTAAAAGATCTGGAAAATCATGTAACAGAGCAATTTGACATAAGCGCGGCTTCAAACAACAGTAATGAAGTGCGTATAGATGTTACCGCAACAGACAATGCAGGAACGGCATACACAGTAACAAAATACATAAAAATAGATACAACAGCACCAACAGTGCAGGTAAGCTATGACAATAACAGTGCAGATACATCATTTGGAGACACAGCATACTTCAAAGCACCGCGAACAGCAACCGTAAAAGTAACAGAGCGTAACTTTGATGCATCAAAGGTAGCAGCGGAAATAAAAGCCGCAGCAGGTAAGGCACCTGCTCTTTCAAACTGGAGCACAGAAGGTGGAAGCGGTAACGGTGATGATACAGTACATGTTGCCACAATATATTACGGACATGATGACGATTACACATTTGGAATCGGAGTAAAAGACATTGCGGGAAATGCCGCAGCAGGAGTGGATTATGCAAATTCGCTTGCACCGACAAAATTTACAATTGATACGACAGCACCTGTTATTTCGGTAGCATATGATAACAACAGTGCATCAAACGGAAACTATTATAATAACAAGAGAACAGCAACTGTGACAATCACAGAGCACAATTTTGATACAAGCAGAATAGCACTGAGCATGACTGCGCAGGATGCAGGAAAATCAGTAGCAGCACCGGCATTTGGAAGCTGGTCAGATAATGGTGATATACATACGGCAACATTAAGCTTTGATGCGGATGCTACATATACATGGTCACTTGCATATACAGACAAAGCCGGCAATAAGGCAAAAGACCTTGCAAAGCAGGAGTTCTGCATAGATACGACAAAGCCTGTTGTAACAATCAACGGAGTAACCCCGGGCTCAGTAAACAATAATTCAGGAAATATGTCATTTGTAATAGAGTGCACAGATACTAATCTTGAATACTTTTCACCGGTGCTTACAGTTGAGGTATATGAAAATAGCAGATTCGTAAGAAAAACGATTACCGGAAATGTGATATCAATTTCAAACGGACAACGTGTAGAGTTTAGAAATCTCAATGAGGATGGAGTGTATTCACTGACATGCCATGCACAGGATAAGGCCGGAAATTCTTATGAAACAGTCAATATTATAGATGCAGGCGGAAAGCAGGTGACAGAGACTGCAGGGCAGGGAGGAAAATTGATGGATTTCTCCATAAACAAAGGCGGTTCAATCTTCTCGCTGGATGACAATACGATGAAGCTTGTAAAGGATTACTATGTGCAGAAGGTATACCATGATGTGGTAGTCAGAGAGATAAATCCGGATGAAGTTACCAGCTGTACTGTCAAAGTAAATGGAAAAGCACTTAAGCAGGGAACAGACTTCAGTGTGAATAATGTAAGTGAAAGCGATGGCTGGCATAAGTACGAATATGTGATATCAAATGCGGTATTTGAAAAAGAGGGTCAGTACAATATTGTTGTGGAGACAAAGGACAAAGCAGATTCAGTTGCCTACAGTGATGTGAAGAGTGTAAATATTGAATTTATTGTGGACAAGACAGCACCTACATATACATTGACAGGTGTAGATAAAAACAATGAAAACTATATTGGCTCAAAGAATGCAGTATTGATGCCGAAGGATGATGGCGGAAAGCTTGGACGTGTAAAGATTACTGTAGTGGGCAAGGATGACAAAGAAAAAAAGGTTATCAAGGAAATGTCGGGAGACGATATGCTTGACTATCTGGACAAGCATGACGGAAAGATAGAGTTTGAAGTACCTAAGGAGGTGCTCTCTGCAAAAGACGGTGATTCAAGGCTTATGGTAGAGTGTGCAGACTGTTCTGTTGACGAAGGTGGAAAGACCAATAAAGTGAAAAAAATATATGGTAAGGATACAGAAGCAGATACAGAGATTGCCGAAGATGATGTACCTATGGAATCAAATTCGTCAGATGTCAAATCAGTAGAAACAAACAATGATAAGGCAGTATATATAATTGGAGCAATATTATTATTTGTACTTATAATTGCGATATTGATAATCGTTTATTATATGAGAAAAAAGATGAAAGAAAAGAAAGACAATGATGAGCAATAAGATAATTACCTATGTATTTACATCACCATGTGGTGGTGTGGGAAAAACAACAATGTCTGTGGCATGCGCGAAAGCGCATGCCCTTCAAGGCAGACTTGGCAACGAAGATTTTGAATTCTGGGAGGAGTGAGTATGAGATTTGAAATAGCAGCTGACACGGACAGAGGAATCGTAAAAGAAACTAATCAGGATAGTCTGCTGGTAAAGTGCTTCTCAACATGCAAAGGAGACATGGCATTTGCAGTATTATGTGACGGCATGGGCGGCTTATCGAAGGGTGAGCTGGCCAGTGCCACTGTAGTCAGAGCATTTGACAGATGGAGTGACGAGCAGCTGCCTGAGCTTTGCAAATCGTCGAACCCGGATATTGACAGTCTGATTCTGGAAAGACAGTGGGATGAAGTAATACAGCAGCAGAACGAAAAAATAAAAGCATATGGCAAAGCACATGCAGTAAACATGGGAACAACAGTGGTAGCGCTGCTTGTCACGCAAAAAGCCTACTACATTATAAACGTGGGCGATTCCAGAATATATAGCCTTTCAGACCATATAGAAAGGCTTACGACAGACCAGACATATGTACAGCGGGAAATTATGAATGGAAATATGACACAGGAGCAGGCTATGAGAGATCCGCGAAGGAATGTACTGCTGCAGTGTGTCGGGGCATCAGCAGAAGTAAAGCCGGAGTACAGGACCGGGGCAATGAAAAATGGAATGTCACTTCTGCTTTGTTCAGATGGCTTCAGGCATGAGGTATCAGAACAGGAAATCTATGAGATGCTGAAAACGGCAGCAACTGTAGATGGGCAGAATATGCACGACAGACTGGAGCAGCTCATCAGACTAAGCATGCAAAGAGGAGAGCGCGATAATATAACAGCAGCGCTCATAAAGGCACAGTAGGAGGAACAGATGCTTGAAATAGGCTCTTTAATTGACGGAAAATACAAGATACTAAACGAAGTTGGACACGGCGGAATGAGCGTTGTGTACCTGGCTATGAATGAAAGGGCAAACAAACAGTGGGCAATAAAAGAGGTCAGAAAGGATGGAGTAAAGGATTTTGAGGTGGTAAAGCAAAGTCTTGTTGCGGAGACCAATATGCTCAAAAAACTGAGCCATCCCAGTCTTCCTGATATTGTCGATGTCATAGATGAGGATGACAGATTCCTTATCGTAATGGATTATATAGAGGGAAATTCTCTCAAGACAGCATTGCAGGAGTACGGAGCCCAGTCGCAGAAAAATGTGATAAAGTGGGCCAAACAGCTATGCGATGTTCTTGGATATCTGCACTCACAGAACCCGCCAATCATATATCGTGATATGAAGCCGGCAAACATAATGCTAAAGCCTGATGGAAATGTGGTGCTTATAGATTTTGGAACAGCAAGGGAATATAAGGAAAATAACATAGAGGATACAACATGTCTTGGCACGATGGGATATGCTGCACCGGAACAGTTTGGTGGAATGGGGCAGACAGACGCGAGAACAGATATATATTGTCTGGGAGCCACAATGTATCATCTTGTTACGGGAATGAATCCCTGTGAGCCACCTTACGAAATAAGGCCGATCAGAGAAATTGACCCAACATTGTCAGGTGGTCTTGAACGTATTATTACAAAGTGTACACAGCCGGATCCAAACAACAGATATCAGAGCGCAGCTGAGCTGATGTATGACCTTGAGCACTATACAGAGATTGATGACATGTATAGGAAGAATCTAAAGAGAAAGCTTGCGGTATTTATCACCACATCAGTTTTGACGATGCTGCTTGGAACAAGCACAGTATTAAGCTATTGTGCGGCAGAACACAAAAAAAATGAAAACTATAATAGCATATTAAAAGAAGCGGATACCTATGACAATTATGACAATGGATATTACACGGCTATAGTCACCGACCCGACAAGGACGGAGGCATATCTTAAGCTGAATGACAAACTGACAGACGATTTTGTGCTGGACAGGGATGAGGCGCAGATATTGAACAGGCTGATGGTAGGTATAGATTGCAAGGACCACAATGGCCGGGTGCATACATATGATGTTATGGCAAAGCTGAAAGAAAAAAATCCAAAGGGATATGAGGATGTATGCTATAAGATTGGTGAAAGCTTTTTATTCTACTACGAAATCAATGTGGAAAAAGACAGATACTCCAGTGCGGCGCAGTGGTTCAAGGAAGCGAAGGAGAATCATCCGGAGGCAGGAATATACTGTGAGATATCAGATTGTCTGACATTGATTAGCCAGTATGATGGAGCAAAGATACAACAGACAGAAAAAACATATGAAGAATACAAAAAGCTATGGAAGCAAATAAATGAGCTATATGCAAAATCAGAGGATTTTGACAGCGTAGACGCAAAGATTCAGGTATGGAATGAGATAGATGATATAGTTGACACAAATATCACATCATTTATAGCAGTGACAGATAAGGATAAAGTTATGGATTTATTACAGACAATAAAGGACAAAACAGAAAAGCTGGATAAATCCATAATGCGCGAGCAGATAACAGGATTGCAGGATAATATAGACAAAACAATTGAGAAGGCACAGAGCGTGAAGGAGGAAAACAAAGATGACTTATAATCAGTACAGGATGATATTTTACGTATCCTTCACGGCATTTGCCATAATGCTTATAGCTTCAATAGTCATACTTATAGTGCTTGAAATACCTAAGGTCATAGGTGCACTTACCGGAAAATCTGCCCGGAAAGGAATTGCAGCAATTGTACAAAAGCAGACAGCGGGACATATTGACATAACATCGTCCGGTCCGATAGCACCGTCATATAACCTGGCAGGGGAGAATAAGAAAAAGCCGGGATATACACAAAATATAGATGAAACTACTGTGCTGGATGCACCGACAGAAGTATTGCAGGATGAAACCACAGTATTGGAAGATATAACCGAAAAGCTGCAGAAAACCAATATCAGGTTCGAAGTAACAAAGAAAATAGTAATTTTTACATACGACAGAATGTATCTCATAAGGAATGGAAAATAGCGAATGTCTAAATTAAAAGTAAGCATAAAAAAATCGACCGTTACTGCCATGATGAAGGCAGGACGAAAGGAAAGAATAAATGAAACCGAACTAAGCCAGCTAGCCAGAATAAAACCATGTGGAATCATGCATGTGACAAAAACAAAAAAAGACAGTGTCATATATACGTGCCCTGCAAATATAAATCTTACCGATAGATTGAAAAAGCCGTAAGCAAATATGATTTCTTTTTCATGATTTGAGTCAGTATAGTAATAATGGTTCAGGATGTATACAATAACGGACTGAACGTAAACAGTGTTCGTTTTAATATGGATGACGTATACATAAACGAGATGACAAAAGAGATGTACTTTATATATTTCCGATAGTAGGAGGACAGGAAAGTGCAGATATTGTCGGGTTTATAGAAAACATAATTTATACAATGACACCTGTTATCAATGAGGATACGAATTATATATCCAGATTTATGTATTATGTCAGAAGCTTCCATGGCTTCAACGGCAATGCAATAGAAAAATATATCTCACGCGAAGAGCGTGCAGTTGTGAACGTGCTGAAAAACAAAGCAGTGACAATGCAGCAACAGATAATGCAGCAACAGACAATGCAGCAACAGACAATGCAGCAACAGATAATGCAGCAGGTAATGCAGGGCAGCATGGATGGAACTACAGTGTTGTCAGATGATGGCATATCCGTACAGCAGATACAGCAGATGCAACCGGTGAACTATCATTTTGCAAGTCTTACAAGGCAGGTAACAGGTGAAAAGATAGAGCTTTGCAAACCATCGTTTGTGCTGGGAAAGAATCCGGAAAAGTCAGATTATGCGGTAGCAGACAATACGAATATCAGCAGGGTGCATGCAGTGATAACCACGCGAAACGGGCGTTATTATGTAATGGACCAAAATTCTACCAATGGCACATTTATCAATGGAAGGATAATAAAGGCGGGGCAGGAAACAGAGATATTACCGGGAGACTGTCTGATGTTAGCTAATGAGGAATTTATATTTAATGAATAGAAAAGTATTGGAGTGCGAAAATGGATGAGAATGAAAAGAAAATAGTAAATTTTATAGACGAAATCAGGGAACAGACACACGAATTGGAGATACCCCTAAATATATCTGCAAATACTTTAATAATAGCATTAAAAAGAGCATATGATTTAAATTTAGATGAGAATAATACTACAGAGTGTTATATGGCATGTGAATATCCAATAGCATTTTTAAAAGGGAACAGGACACTTGCAGATTTTGGAATCAGAAATGGTTCATCAATTATATTCAGGAGATAATGAAAATGGATAATTTTGGATGGTCAATAGCTTTAGTTCCGGGAACACCTCTTATTATAGGAGATACGCCGGATGCTCATATACAGCTGCAGGGGGCTTATGGAAGGGCAGCAAGAATAGCATTGCAGATGGATAAAAGCATGATGTATTCGATACTATCAAAGTATAGTGGTGATTACGATACATGTGTTAATGATAAAATAATACAGAAATCCGCTAAGATAAATAATCATGACTTTATATCGATAGGTGATTTTATGGCATATTACAATAGAGGAAAGATTTATTTTGATTATGGAGTTATCAAAACTAATGGTGTAGATGTCAGACCGGAAAGTATGAGTATACAGACAACATACCCTGTTTTTATTCGTAATACCAGGATACAGGTGAAAATGGATGAGACTCAGATAGATATACTTGAACCCGGAACTGTACCTAAAAAGCCAGAATTAAATTTGATTACAACATTGTTTCCACCAGTATTTATGATGGCAATGATGATGTTACTTAAAGGTACAATGAGCGGATCAAGTAGTTCATTTATGATGTTTAGTGTATGTTCAATGGGAGTGGGTGTACTTACATCAATATTTGGTATTGTAAACAGAGAAAAGCAGTATAAGAAGACTTGTATTGAACGACAAGATACTTATAAATTATATATCGAAAAGAAACGTAAAGAAATTGAGAATATTCGAAGAGAGGAGCTGGATTGCCTAAATGATCAGTATTACAGTACAGTACAGGATATAAGTCATATAGAAAATTTTGATACAACTTTGTTTGACCGTATTCCAACAGATCATGATTTTCTGGAAGTGTACTTAGGACGTGGAAATGTAGAGTCATTACGTCAGATTAATTATAAGAAACAGGAGAAGCTGGAGGTTGGAGATGAATTGAGTAGTATTCCAAATCATGTTGCCGATGAATACAGAGATATAGAAAAAGCCCCTCTTACATTGAGTCTCAGGGATGCTAATGCTGTTGGAATAGTGGGTAATGAAGAATCACTTTATTGCATGATGAAAAATATAATAGTGGATATAATAAGTAGGCAATATTATGGAGATATTAATCTTTATGCATTGATAGATAAGGATGAAAAAAAATACAAATGGTTAAAAAACCTAAAATCAATACAGGGAACCGGAGGATGTCGAAATATAGTTTGTGATCAGGAAAGCAGAAACAGGGTGTTCGATAATCTCTATAAAGAGCTGACATTGAGACAGGATGAAAATACAAGTGGAAGATTTAATATTGTCGTTGTTATGGAAGACTATGGAATAAAAAGTCATCCAATTTCTAAGTTTATAGAGCATGCTTCAGAACTTGATACAGTATTTTTGTTTTTTGAGTCAAAGCTTTCACTGTTGCCACTTTACTGTAGTCATATCATAGATATATTTGATTATGAGAGTGCCATGGTATATGATTCGCAGAATAAGATGCATAAGAAATACTTTGAGTATGAGAGTATAGATGATGAAAGTATGGAAAATATAGTCCGCATTCTGGCACCGGTAGAGTGTGAAGAAATCAGTCTTGCAGGAGCATTGAGAAAAAATATTTCATTGTTTGAACTTCTTGGAGTTAATTCAGTGGAAGGATTGAATCTTGATAGCAGATGGGAAAATTCAAAGATATATGAGACGATGGCTGTGCCACTTGGTGTAAATGTTAAGGATGAAATTGTGTATCTGAATCTTCATGAAAAATTTCATGGACCGCACGGACTTGTGGCAGGAACAACGGGTTCTGGAAAAAGCGAGATTTTGCAGACATTTATACTTGGAGCAGCTACATTGTTTCATCCATATGAGATTGGATTTTTGATAATTGATTTCAAAGGAGGAGGAATGGTAAATCAGTTCAAGGATTTACCACATCTGATTGGAGCTATAACTAATATAGATGGAAATGAAGTACAGAGATCGTTAAAATCTATCAAAGCAGAGCTTATGAAGCGGCAAAATTATTTTGCGGAGGCCGGTGTAAATCACATAGATAAATATATTCAGTTATATAAAGAGCATAAGGTATCTGAGCCATTGCCACATCTTGTGATAATAGTTGATGAATTTGCAGAACTTAAAGCAGAACAGCCTGAATTTATGAAGGAGCTTATTAGTACAGCACGAATAGGTCGAAGTCTTGGGGTTCATCTTATACTGGCCACTCAAAAACCAAGTGGAGTTGTAGATGGACAAATATGGTCAAATTCAAAGTTTAAGCTGTGTTTGAAGGTGCAATCAAAAGAGGATAGTAATGAAGTATTAAAAACACCATTGGCGGCTGAAATAAAGGAACCAGGACGTGCTTATCTCCAAGTTGGAAATAATGAAATATTCGAGTTACTACAGTCAGCATACAGTGGGGCAGCGGCTGTATCAGAAGGGGAAGAAGATAAGGAATTTTCAATTTATGAGTTGGATTTTTCTGGCAAAAGAAGTCTTGTTTATCAGAATAAGAAGAAAAAACAGAAAAGCGAAACACAGTTGGAAGCAGTTGTGGATTATATAAAAGATTTTTGTGAGCAGACAGGTATAGAGAGGCTGCCAAGTATATGTATGCCACCGCTTCCGGAAACAATTGCTTATGAACAGTCAGAGAAAAAGTCAGGAAGTGAAATATGGGTAAACATAGGTATAGTTGATGAACCGGAGCGTCAGCTTCAGGAAAAACTGGAATTAAATCTTTCAACGCAGAATTATATGATTATAGGTTCAGCACAGAGTGGAAAGACTAATCTGTTACAGACAATCATAAGAGGAGTAGCTGAAAATTATACTCCTCAGGAGGTTAATTTATATATCATAGATTTTGGTTCCATGATATTGAGAAACTATGCAAATTTAAATCATTGTGGAGGAGTGGTATGTTCTGATGATGATGAAAAGCTGAAGAATCTGTTTAAATTATTGAATAAAGAGATTAATTTAAGAAAGGAAAAACTTGCAGAGATAGGTGTAAGCTCATTTTTGGCATATAAGGAAGCCGGAAAAACAGACCTTCCACAGATAATTGTCCTGATAGATAATATGACAGCTTTAAAGGAGATGTATTTACAGGATATAGATTATTTATTGCCTTTATTCAGGGATGGAATTGCTGTTGGAATGACATTTGTAGTAGCTAATTTACAGACATCCGGAATTGGACAGAGGTATCTAAGCAATTTTGAAGGAAGAATAACATTGTTTTGTAATGACTCTTCAGAATACAGTATGATGTTAAACGGAGTACGTTTGTCTATTCCTAATACACCGGGACGATGCATGGTGCAGTTGGATAAAGAAGTATTGGAGGCACAATTGTTTATATCATTTGAGGGAGAAAAAGAATATGAACGTGTACAGAAGATAAAGAGTTTTGTCGATGAGCAAAACGATAAATATATAAATCAAAAAGCAAAAGTTATTCCAGAAATTCCAAAAGAACTGACATTGACATATATTCAGTCACAATTTACGGAAAGTATAAGTGATGACAAAGTGATAATAGGTCTGGATTATACAAGTATATTACCGGTGGCAGTTGAATTAAAGAGCGGAGATGTGCTCTCCCTGACAGGAAAGAATCAGACAGACAGGGAGACTTTTGCAAAATATTTCATGGATACAATTGTTCAAAAGGCATCCGGCAATACGGAGCTGTATGTATTGGATGATGCGACAAAGAAAATGGGAGAATGTGAATTTAAGCCTAACACCGCAATGTATCTGACCTCATATCATGATGTACCACCTATGATTGAGGAAATAAATCAGAGAATTGAGCAACGATATGAGATGTATTCGGCAGGAATGTTTGACGAGTTAGAGATGGAACCATGGATTATTCTTGTGATAGATAGTGCAGATATCATGTTGAATATGAGTGGAGATAATAAAATAATGAAATATATGAAGGAATGGCTCGGTAAATATAAGAACATGAAAATATTCGTATTTATGCCAGATATAGAAAATAATTCTATCAGCTTTAATTCTCCTGAGATGCTTAAGATAGTGAAAGATAACAGGCATTACATGGTATTTGATGATGTATGTAATATTAAGATATGTGACATCTCAGTTAGTGCAAGTAAAAAATATTCAAAACCTATAGAGACAGGGGATGCTTATTATATAAAGGACAATGAATTGGTAAAGATTAAAGTTGTCAGACAATCATGATGGAATACTGCTTAGCAGTTTTACCATAAATAAATTTAAAGGAGGCCAATGAAAATGGCAATTAACAAAGTCGATTATGACGTATTAACAACAGGAGTATCAGTATACTCAAATCAGGCGGGAGCAATTGATGATGTCATCAAAACCCTCGTAAATATGAATGGACAGTTACAGGATGGATGGACAAACCAGACAGCCGATGCATTCATCGAGAGATTCGAAAGTGAATACAAGCCTGCCCTTTATAAGGTAGAAGAAGCTGTACAGAGTATTTCTGATTTCATCAACAGCTACATGCAGAGCAGACAGGACGATGATGCAAGAGGAGCCGCAGCAGTAAGAGGCTAATCAGAGTCATTTTTTGAAGGTAAATGCGGCATTTGCCGCATTTACCTTCAATATCCTATATGAGAATGAATGATAAGGAGAATAATGCAATGGTACGAGACTTTTCAGGCGAGGCAAAACAGGAACTCCTGCAATATGTGGATAGTATAATATCAAAACAAAGATGGGAAGAAATAGCAACTACAATAGTATTTTATAATGTCAGTATTCCCGCTATAGTTAGCCGGTTGGGAATTAAGGGATGTATAGATAGTGTTGGAAATTATTATAGTAATTTGATCAATAAAAACAAGGAAACAAAACGGCAGATAGAAGAAATATTTGCAAATGTACAAAGCGTAGACACAAAATATATGGGAAAACTCTCACAGTATATAAATACAGGAAACCTGTGGGTTAAATATATAGATGATCTTTCGGGGTTAATTGATCCGAATGGCGGAAATCTTGATATTAAAAAATATAAAGCAATTTTGGATGCGGATAAAGAGAAATTGAATGCAGCAAATATGAGTGTGGTTAAAACACTTGTAAGTGATGGAAAAGTGGATGAAGCAACTGATTATGTGGATGTAGTTGATAATCTTGATTTGACATATGATGAATTTATGGCGTTAAGCGATGAGGAGAAGATGGCATATTTAAGTGGAACTTCTAATTGGCTGACTACATTATATCCTAATGTTGAAATGGAAGAGGGAATATATGAGATAACGGTACCGCTCGGTGTGGATATGTCTGCTACTTATAATGTAACTGTGTCAGGTTCAGCAGAGACAGATAGCAGTGAAACGATAAATGTAACGATTGATCAGCAGCAGATAGTGCTTGCTAATGCACAGAAATTTGAGATTGAAAATTTATCAGCGGAAATGAATAGTGATGGAGTAAGTTTTTCAAATGAATGGGATAATAAAAAGATAAAAGCAGGTATTGAAAAAGATGGAAAAATATTTTTAAATTCGGTAATAAAAAAATGGAGAATCTGAAATGAAATATGGAGCTTCGTTAGATGTATCTTCAATATCAATACAATGCGAAGTTACAACACAATTAGAACAAAATTTAGCAGTAACTTCAAGTGTCAAACTTGAAAAATCAAATAATGTGGATATGAAAAATTGGAGTGCAGTGAGAGTAGAAGAAGGAAAAAGAAAATTTAGATCAAGTATATTGGAAAATGGATCCTTTATATAGAGAATCAAGTATGAAGAAAGCAGAAATATTTATAGCAGATGGTATTTCTTTGACTCAGATACTAGAAACTTTAATGCAGTTGGCACAGTATATTTAATGAGAATGAAGGGAGTAAATTATAGTGAAAAAATATGTCAGCACAATTATTTTTATATCTATTATAGTAATATCAGTATTAATGGGAGTTAGGCAGTATAAAAATGATGAGAGCTTAAAATCTAAAGAAAATGAACCTCAAACAGAGGTATCATGGGCTACTCCATGGGGAAAGGCAACCATGAAGAAAGTAGCTGATTTGAATGAAACAGAAAGCTATGATACGACTAAAAGCTTTTATAAGGATTATGATGATACTGGACTAGAAACTTGCATATTAACTGGAATATTTGCAGATAGTGAGGAAGAGGCAATAAAGCAGGTAAGAGAAACAGGACATTGTAGATATGCTTATTTGACGGAAGATGGAAAATGTGAGATTAAGCTTACAGAAGAACAGAAATGTTGGTGGATAGATTCGGCAAAGAAATCAATACAAAGAGTATTGGATGAGGCAAACCAGTTAGATGGTTGCATATTTGAGGTTAATGATAATTTTACAGATTTAAATGTTCAGATAAGTAAAGAAAAGGTATCACCAGATTATTTTTATACTCAAGTTATACAGGTTATTTACTGCGAGGAAATAATACAGCTATTTTCAGGAGAAGATGAGTGGTCTGTACATTTTGTTGTGAAAAATATAAATACAGGTTATGAATTAGTAAATGTAAATTATCCTCAGGAAGAGTGGGAAATATCGGGTGAGACTTGGGATGAATAAGGAGAAATGATATGAAACAATACGTTATATGGAAAGGGATAGCAAGTGTAGAAATCCCAGATAGTTTTCAGGTTGCTACGATAGGTGAAAAAAAGAAAAATATTTGGAAATTATCGTAAGCTGCCTGACTTTGTGTTACTGGACAGACAGCATGGAATACGGATCAGCTGTGTAGACACCGATCGTATAGAAAACCTACAAAAAAATGGATATAGAGCAGACTGCTCAATTTATGTCACATATTTATAAAAGAACAGTTCCCGGGTATAGATGTCATGGCATATACAAAAGGGCAGATTATGATGAAGTATGTGCCATATTGTATACGCATTATATTTTAAATGACACACTGTATACAATGTCATTGATATATAAAGAGCAGGACACAATTCATTTATTACAGTGTACATGCAGCAACGCAGATACAGTTGAATGGCATCCTGTATTTAAAAATATAGTGGAATCAATATGTTTTAATAAAAAGGAGAAACGACATGACAAAGGGACAATGTAGGACAGCAATATCACAAAATCAGCAGAATATTAGACAATATAACTCGCAAATTGCACAACTGAAAAATGATATAGATGAACTGAACAGGGTAAAAGGAAAGATAGTTGAATTACAGAATACATTGGCTGACTGTAAAGGAGCCAGTAAAGCTAAACTTGATTCTACGACAGGCTTAAATAATGTGAGCCATAAAATACTATCAGGCATTTATGATGGAATGGGAAATTTGCTTACGGGACATCCTTATACGAAAGTACATAATGGTCTTGAAAGTGCAATAACGACAATTACAAATGAAATAGCCAAAAAGCAGGCACAGATATCCGATTTGAATTCAAGCATAAATAATTGCAATACACAGATAAACAACATGAACAGTGAAATATCAAGAATAGAGGCAGATGAAGCACAGAAAGCTCAAAAGGCAGCAGCTGAAAAAGCAAAAACAAACACAAAGCCAAAGAAAAAAGCAAAAAGAAAAATAAGAAAGTAGAAGGAGAATATCAATATGGCAGGAACAGAACTGATAATAGATGATGATTATGTAAATGAAATGGCGGATTTTTTTAAATACAAGAGCAACAAATCTGCAGGAAGGTATAGACCGATATATACAAATACTTGACAATATCAGAAGAGATGCGATAAAACAGGGCGCAACGGCAGATGCACTGGACACATTCATTTCGTATGCAAAAAATTTATCAAATGTAGTAGAAGAACTTGGTCAGACAGCCAAGGAAACCTGTAATACTTTTATATCAGATGTTGATGAAAGTGACGAATTTTTTATTTTAAAAGAAAGGGGAATAGAAAATGCAAGTAAAGACAACACAGGTTGGAGGAACAGGACAGGCAGCCACTGTTATAGACAGTGAGGCTCTCGGATTGCAGATAACACAGTTGGAAAGCTTATATAATACATGGCTTGATACATCAGAAGCAGCTCCGGATGTAGGGGCATGTGGAGGAAGTACGATAATAGCAATAGAGGAGATGGGAAACATGTTTCAAAGAATGCAGGATTCATTTATGCTGTTGCTCAACAATACTTTGTCATATATGAAGGGAAGGAAATCATCCATAGATACAAAGGAAAATAATGCGGCACAGAAGGCAGGAGGAAGGTAAGAACAAATGATAAGAGACTTCTCAGAAAAAGCAAAGCAGAAGCTTGAAGGCTATGCGGATGATGCCGCAGCTTCATCCACATGGGGAAAGATAAATGACTGGTTTTCGGACAGGGGAATGGATTTTCGGAGCTGGACAGGAAAGCTCGGAATAGAAAACTATATAAACGACGTGGATACATACCACCAGAAGATAATAGACAAGAATAATGCCACTAAAAAGAAGATAGACACTATATTTTCAAATGTGCAGTCAGTGGATACAAAAAGCATGGTAGCCATGAACAGACAGATAACGTGCGGCAATAACATAATAAAACTCATAAATGACCTTGCAGCATCAATAAGCCCGGACGGCGGAAACCTGGACATGGCAGGAATGAAGGGGACGCTTGATGCGGATGCTGCGAGAATAAAAAATCCTGAATCAGCAAAGAGTGAAAAGACCGAGAAGGAAAAGCTCGGCGCAGGTGATACATCATGCAAAAAAAGCAGTGATCCTGTAAACTTAAGCACTGGAAACTTCATCTATGACCATGAAGACATGCAGGCAGGCGGAGAGATACCGCTTTCATTTCACAGATACTACAACTCAAAGGATACCGGCACCGGCACAATGGGCAGCTGTTTCCTTCACAATTATGAAATGGAAGTGCAAAAGCAGCCGGACCAAAAAGCGGCGGTGCGCATGCATGACGGACAGTTTTACTACTTTGCGGAAACAGACACAGGCTATGTGGCGGAAAACGCGGCGATGGGGCTTTTGGAAAGGACGGAAGACGGCTATAAGCTTACATGCCATCCGGGCATGGATGCCGTGTACTTTGATGAAAACGGAAAGGCGGCAAGACAGGAAAACACAAACAAAAGGGGAATCACATTTATCCGTGATGAAAGAGGAAGGCTGGCAAAGGCAGAAACCGATACAGGAAGCTTCCTTGAGTATGCATATAACAGTGAAGGCATGCTCATGGAAGTCACAGATCATGTGGGCAGAAAGGTAAAGCTTGAGTATGACGGAGGCATGTTAAAGACAGTCACGACACCGTCAGGAGCAGTGTACACATACAGCTACGGAGACAACGGAAGGATAACGGAGACAGTAAATGCAAGAAATGTCACGGCCGTAAGGAACAGATACGACAGCCTGTTCAGGGTGACACACCAGGAGTTCCCGGACGGCGGCACGATGGACTTTGAGTATGATGACAAAAACAGCCGCGTCACACTCACGGAAAGAAACGGAAGCCGGATAACATACGTGCATGACAGCAGGTACAGAAATACAGCCACGCTGTATGAGGACGGCACAGGGAAAAATACCTGTACAATGACAGGAACCAGTGCATCTGCAGGACAGACAGGAACGGCCACACCGTGCGCATGTCATATGACAGCAGGGGAAACCTGACACAGACAGTGGATGCGGGAAAGCGCCGCATAAACTTCACGTATGACATTTACAACAACCTTACCAGCCTGAGCATCAACGGAAGGACAAGGCTAAAAAACCACTATGATTCAAAGGGAAACCTGACAGGCACGACGGATGCACTCGGAAACCGGACGAAGATAAAAAATGATGTCTTCGGAAGGGCAGAAAAAATCACATGTGCAGACGGAAGCAGCACTGAGCTTTCATATGACCGCAGAGGCAACATCACGGCAGTAACGGATGGAAACGGCAACAGCACGTCATATGAATATGACCTTTTAAACAGGGTGATAAAAACAA
>ENA-OQJD01000026-OQJD01000026.1-human-gut-metagenome-genome-assembly--contig:-NODE-26-length-20619-cov-2.859213_pt1 | contig 20619 bp, 23 predicted proteins | sample MGYA00242596_ERZ504762 | MGnify/ENA primary metagenome ERZ504762 (study PRJEB26092, sample SAMD00036356) | human gut metagenome | host: Homo sapiens | study: EMG produced TPA metagenomics assembly of... | reverse complement strand
TATTTTTATTTTTTTTACCGTATTGCAAGGTCATTTGTGATATGTCCCATCAGATTGGCAAGTATTTTTCCCTGTATACTGACTTCTTCATCTGCCACAGCTGCATTGCTATGGACTTTTTCCGCATGCTCACTTTTCATGGCAGATAATGAGTTCTTAAATGTCTTTTCAAGCTTATTACCCAAAGCTCCTATTATTCCAGTTTCATTATCACCATTACTATCGCCGTTTTCAATTTCCGGATGGTAGTTTCCCATCTCTTCATCCTCAAACATATGCGAATTTCCTATTCCATGAAAGCCTATCATATATGAAATCTCCGTTTCAGCTCTGTTCTGGCTCTTTTGTCACCGATAATCAGTGTTCCGAGGAACAAAAACAGCGATGCGCCCATCGCTCCCATTGCCAGATATGGGAACCATATGACCTTGACTGCCACAAGTATCATCGCAATCACGCTCATCAACACAAGAAAAAGCTGCATCATCATGTAGCTCTGCCAGTTTCTTATGTTTACTATCATGAGTATAATTGTTGCAAGAACCATCGCCAGTATGGCACTTGGGAAAACAAATGTAAGTGCCCAGCCACTGGCTCCTGTGAGCAGGTCTATGCCCTCGAGAAACAGCACCGTGAACACAAATGTGCTTACAATTTTAAAAATATATCCGTTTCTTCCGACTATTGCCAGACGCAACGTCACATTCGCATAGATTACAACAAGAAGCACTATAAAGCTCCAGTTTATTTCCCGGTCTGTCATGTAATCAACAGTTGTCAGCACAATCTGTCCTACTATAGACAGAAACAATATGATATTTTCCAGTAATCTGTATTTTCTTGATGCGCCCTTGACGTCAGGGTATCTCGTACCGTTGTCCGATGGCTGTTCAACAGGTGCCACAACCTGCTGGCAGAGTGGGCATTTATCGGTATTATCGGTTATATAAACACCGCATTTCATGCATTTAGTCATAATACTCTCCATTTGTCTCAATTGTCACTTCCACTCCGTCATTTACAAGCTTCTTAAAAAAGCTTCTCTGAATCATCGTATCGGCCAGAATAGATGAAAAAGTAAACACCAGTGTGTCCTTGTAGGAGCAGATGGTACCCTTCATAGGCTGCCCCTTGGACATTGGTATAAAGGAATAAAAGCCTGTTATATACGGCTCGTATTCCGGCTCCACCTTTATATTTCCAATATTGGTGATAGTGGTGGTGTTTGCCAGTGCCGACTGCGTATAGACCGCCTTCATTGCCAGATTTTTTATAAAAAGAGGCACCGGTCTCATCAGGATATTTTTCTGATTTGACACACTGTATGAGAAAAGATCCTCCAGGTGCTCCTTAGAAATCTGTGAATTGATGGAATCCGTCACTATTTTAAGCACCTCCTCAAATGTGTAGGTGCTGTTTTGCGGTCTGAACTCAGCAGATATCATGACAAAAAAGTTCTTTGTGGTCACTGAGTCAAAATAAGGACGAAGATTCACAGGAACTGCGACCCTGACAGGCATATTGTTTGGCATGCCGTGAAAACACTCCTGATACACACTCCACACAAAGCATGCTACCAGATAATCATTTATGGAAACTCCATACCTGTGGCAGACCTGCTTTAGCTGTGATACAGGCATCATGCCATGTATCAGCCCAAACTCTCCATCAGGTACCTTTTCCAGCTTTAGAAGATAAGCTTTTTGTCTGTTAAAGCCACTTGGCTTGCTAGATTTATAGTTCTTTACAAAGCTGTCCTCTCTATTTAGGGATGTGCCCTGCGTCAATGAATCACCCTTTAGCTTTGCAAGCTCCGGATGTGTGAGACGCAGATACTGGTAGGTGAGCTCCCTCAGAAAATTGATGCCGCCCATGCCATCTGTCAGCACATGAAAAACCTCAAGATTTATTCTGTTCTTATAGTATGTCACCCTGAAAAGATAGCTGTGATTTTTGTTAGGTCTTATAAACCTGCACGGAAATGTATTTTCCTCATGCACCTTTGGTGCCTTTTTGCCATTTTCCTCAAAATAGTTCCAGAATACTCCCATCCTGAGTCTCACATTAAACAGACCAAACTTCGGAAGCACTATATCCAGTGCCTCCTGCAGCTTTTCACTGTCAATCTCATCAGTTAAGGTGACTGAGATCCTATATACATTTGTCATGCTCTCCCCCGCTATACTAGGGAACAGATTTGCTGTGTTGTCCAGCTTGTCCCAGCGGATTGAACGCGTTTTCGACATTTTAAATTCCTCGCTTATTATAATGATATAGCGAAGCAGCACCCTAATCGAGCCTGCCGTACACCTCCATCGGCACATATGCCTTTATCTGTATCCCATCAGCCACATATTCCTCCGACACAAGCTCGCCCTGTTTTCTGATGAGCTGTATCACGCCAGCCTTATCATATGGGATAATTCTCTCAATATATACCTTGTTCTCTCTTAATATCTCCTCTAAAAGAGATTTTACCTCATCTAATCCCAGATCCTTTGCCGCTGAAATGTTAAGAGTATAATCTGCCCTGAAATCATGCAGCGGTTCGCTGTCTGTGCGGGCATCCTGCTTATTAAAAAGTGTGACAAATTTCTTGTCTTTTACACCAAGATCATCCAATGTCTGGTAGGTTATGAACATCTGCTTTTCCCGCTGCATATTTGATGCGTCCACCACATGGAAAATGATGTCAGCGTACTTTGCCTCCTCAAGGGTGCTCTTGAATGCCTCTATCAGATGATGCGGCAGCTTTCTGATAAACCCGACCGTATCAGTTAAAAGCACCTGCTGCTTGCCATCAAGCGCAAGAATACGCGTTGTAGGATCAAGCGTTGCAAAGAGCTTATCCTCCTCAAGCACATCTGCCTCTGTCAGGCGATTTAACAGCGTGGACTTACCTGCATTAGTATATCCTACTATCGCAACAACCGGTACTTTATTTTTTTCACGCTTTGCCCTTGTGATATCTCTGTGCTTCTGCACCTCTTTCAGCTCTCTTCGAAGCTGTGCTATCCTGTCATTTATAAGACGGCGGTCCACCTCAAGCTTTTTCTCTCCGGGACCTCTTGTTCCTATTCCACCGCCAAGCCTCGACATGGACTTTCCCAGTCCCGACAAACGGCTTAATCTGTACTTGAGCTGAGCAAGCTCAACCTGTATCTTGCCCTCACTTGTTGTGGCCCTTGATGCAAAAATATCAAGAATGACAAGTGTCCTGTCCATGACCTTTGTGTCAAGGTACATCTCCAGATTTTTCTGCTGTGCAGGACTCAGCTCATCATCGCACACAATGCCTGTTGCCCCTGTACTCTCCACAAGCTCTGCAATCTCCGCCACCTTGCCGGTGCCGACATACGTGCCCGGATGAATTTTTTCTCTTCTTTGGATAAGTGTGCCTACAACTGTCGCACCTGCTGTCTTTACCAGCTCCGCAAGCTCTGAAAGTGAATCATCTGCATCATCACCGTCCTGCTCGCTCACTCCGACAAGCACCACTCTCTCCTCAATATCCTCTATCTTAATAGTATCTGCCATAATCTATCTGGTCTCCAAAAACTGATATTCTCTTGCTGCATCCTCGTCATCGGGATAATCCTTCATGTATTCCTCCATTTTGCTCTTTGCTGTGGCAAAATCTCCGGAATACTCATATGCTATAATCATAGCCTTTGTTATCTGCTGCTTGTTCGGCACACTTTCAAGTTCAAGTGCGTTCTGAAAATAAGTAATCGCAGTGTCATAGTTACCATTGTCCATCTGCGCCTGTCCCATATTCATCAGCTCATAAGAATCTGCCTCACCGCTGTCCAGGTATTTCTTAAAATACTTCTGCGAGCTGTCATTGTCGCCCTGCTTCTGATATACCTCACCCATATAGTAGTTTGCCTTGACAAGCTTCTCATCAATAGCCTTTTTCAGACTCTTTATTGCTGAATCATAATCACCGAGCATGGTGTATATACGGCCTCTCTGCATATAGTCATCAGCAGTTTTTGCCTTAAGCTTTAAGGCATTATCCAGGTATTCCTTTCCCTGGTCATTCATGCCATACTTTGACAAGGTCTCATAAACGCCAAGATAGAGCTCATAATTATCATCATTCTCACTGAGCGCCGTCTTAAAATCCTTCAAGCCCTTGTCTGAATCATTCTTGGCAAAATATATACAGCCTCTCAGATAGTATGCGTCAGAATCCTTATTATAGTCGATAATAGCCGTATATGTATCAATCGCGCCATCCACGTCACCGCTTAAATACTGTGCCTTTGCCTTATAATAACATATGTCAAGCTCCTCTGCGCCTACTGAGCCCACCGACTGGTCCAGTGCCTTCTGAAAAGCATCGACCGCATCATCATAGCTGCCGTTTTCTATACAGTTGATGCCATACTGTCTGTACGCATCCCTATCCTTTGCCTTGTCGCTTGAGCCACAGCCGGAAAGCATGCCCGCTGTGAGCACTACGGTAAGCGTGAGTGCCATAAATTTATTCTTTATCATAATAGTTCTCCATGTGTATATTCTTCCCCTTATTATATATGTATTTGCCAAACTTGTAAATCCCGCCCTTACATTTCTGCTAGGGCTCTTCCCCACTGTGAACTGCGGATTATGAGATTGTAAGCTGCAATAGTACGGTTTATGGGCGTGGTGGGGGATACACAGCCTCGTGAGTGCTACGCTGCGCTGCCAAGATACTGTATGAATTATGCCTTGCAGGCTTTCTATGCTCGACGAAACCGTCGAAACTCGCCTTCCATGGCTCGATTTCTCCTTGTCCCGGCATCCATGCCGGGCCATTTCTGTGTTGCTTGGGCATAATTCAACAGTATCTAGACAGCTTCGCTATTCGCTCTCACGAGACTGTGTATCCCCCACCACGCCCACAAACCTCACTTTTCCATAAAAAAAATAAGTATCGGTAAGTAGTGCAACACATCATCTCACATCTTTCCACAACATAGTAAGACGTAAGCACCGGCCACCGGTGCGCACACGTCACCACAATCTCACCACAGCGTAGCAAGACGTAAGCACCGGCCACCGGTGCGCACACGTCACCACACACATTTTGCCACAACGTAAGGGACGTAAGCGCAGGGGACGGCGTACACACATACTCTTGCGAGAGCGCATAGCGAAGCTGCCTAGTGTCTGTAGGATTATGCTTAGAACCACAGAAATGCACCGCCATGGACGGCGGGGCAAGGCGTTATGCGCCACGGACGGCGCATAAAAGCCGGTTTCGTCAGCCTGCGAAACACTCCGGGCATAATCCGTACAGACACTTGGCAGCGTAGCGTAGCGAACGCAAGAGTATGTGTGTACGCCGTCCCCTGCGCTTACGTCCCGACCTACAAAAAAAAGAACCCCCGCGGGATGCACCCGCAGGAGTTCTTAAGCCCAATTTGTATTTAAAGGAGGAAGAAAAATTCTAGGCCTCTAAATGCCAGATTTCATCATTGTACTGCTTGATTGTTCTGTCAGAAGAGAAGAAACCAGCCTTGCTGATGTTGACAAGCATCTTCTTAGCCCAAGCCTTCTTATCCTCATAATCAGCGTAAGCCTTCTCTTTTGTCTTGCAGTAATCCTCAAAGTCTGGGAATGTCATGAACCAGTCTTTGTTGAGGAGCTCGTTGTAAAGTCTCTCTAAGTTCTCCTTAGAACCAACATTCATCATCTCATCACTTACAAGGAAGTCAACAGCCTTCTTTAAGTCTGCATCCTTGTCATAGTAATCCTTAGAGCAGTAGTCGCCTCTCTCATATCTGTCGATAACAGTCTGTGAATCCTCACCGAATACATAGATGTTCTCATCGCCGACAAGCTCAGCTATCTCTACGTTTGCTCCATCACTTGTTCCAAGTGTAATAGCACCGTTAAGCATGAACTTCATGTTTCCTGTTCCTGATGCCTCCTTAGAAGCAAGAGAAATCTGCTCTGAAATATTTGCAGCCGGGAATAATTTCTCAGCTAATGTTACGTTGTAGTTCTCAACCATGAATACCTTAAGGTATGGACTTACCTCAGGATCATTGTTGATAATCTGCTGTAAGCAGAGGATTGCATGGATGATATCCTTTGCAATGATATATGCAGGAGCTGCCTTTGCACCGAAGAAGCATGTGATTGGTGTAGATGGCTTCTTGCCTGCCTTGATCTCAAAGTACTTACGGATAATGTAAAGCACGTTGAGCTGCTGTCTCTTGTACTCGTGAAGTCTCTTAACCTGGATATCAAAGATTGAATTGTCAGGTACGTCGAGATTCTGAGTCTTCTTTAAGTAAGAAGCAAGCTCTGTCTTCTTTGCGTTCTTGATGTCAACAAGCTTTGTAAGAACGGTGTCATCATTGATGAAATTGCCAAGCTTCTCTAACTCGTTTGCATCCTTCTTCCAGCCGTCACCGATAAGCTCTGTGATGTATGCTGAAAGCTCCGGGTTACAAGACATTAACCAACGACGGAATGTGATACCGTTTGTCTTGTTGTTGAACTTCTCAGGATATAACTTGTAGAAGTTGTTGAGCTCTGTATTCTTTAAAATCTCTGTATGGAGGTATGCAACACCGTTTACAGAATATCCGAAATGAATATCCATGTGTGCCATGTGTACAAGACCGTCCTTGATGATGTATGTGCTCTCATCAGCTACCTTTGCGCGAACCTTGTTGTCAAGCTCACGGATGATTGGCATAAGCTGTGGAACTGCCTTCTCCAAGAAGCTGATTGGCCATTTCTCAAGAGCCTCTGCAAGGATTGTGTGGTTAGTGTATGCACAAACCTTTGATACAATCTCAATAGCCTCATCCATCAGGATGCCCTTCTCCTGAAGGAGACGGATAAGCTCAGGAATAACCATTGATGGATGTGTATCGTTAATCTGAACTGCTGCATAATCAGCAAGGTCATGTAAATTAGAGCCCTTTGCCTCTGCCTCTGCAAGGATAAGTCTTGCTGCGTTTGATACCATGAAATACTGCTGGTATACACGAAGGAGACGTCCCTTATCATCTGAATCATCAGGATATAAGAATAATGTAAGGTTCTTCTTGATATCATCCTTGTCGAAATCAATTGTATCTCCTACGATTGACTCATCAACTGACTCGATGTCGAATAAGTGAAGCTTCGTTGTACGGTTGTTGTATCCAACTACGTCGATATCGTAAAGTCTTGACTGTACTGTGAATCCGCCAAAGCTTACAGGATATGTGATATCTGTCTTTGTAAGCCAGCTCTCCTTTGTAATCCATGGGTTTGGAGTCTCCTTCTGGAGATTGTTCTCAAATACCTGCTTGAATAATCCGTAGTGGTAGTTGAGACCTACACCGTCTCCGTTGAGCCCGAGTGTTGCGATTGAATCTATGAAGCATGCTGCAAGACGTCCAAGTCCACCATTTCCAAGTGAAGGCTCAAGCTCGATCTCCTCGATTTCAGCAAGTGACTTTCCGTTCTTCTCAAGAGTCTCTTTAACTTCATCGTAGATACCTAAGTTGATAAGGTTGTTTGATAAAAGCTTTCCGATAAGGAACTCTGCTGATATGTAGTAGAGCTTTTTCTTTCCTTTGTTTGAAACCTTTTTCTCTGCCTTGTCTTTTACAAGCTCAAGTAATGCGTAGTATACTTCCTCATCTGTACTAACGCTGATTCCCTTCTGAAGCTTTGTTTCGATTTCCTGCATGATTGCCATTTTGATTTCCTCCCAAATCTGTTATCATGTGTACACGCCAATGTGTCAAATTAACTAATTTTCATTTGGCGTGCTTAACTTCCTTGTGTCATTTGATGAATCAAGTATAATCCATTACACTGCACAATTCTTGCAGTATACAGTCGAAAACTTGCACAATCCTATCATTTTTCGGTATTTTTAGTGGCTTTTCAAGAAATAATATGCTAAAATATCATCATGAATATATTAGAATATGAAAATTATCACGAAGCCAAAACACATGTGGAGCTTACGTTCCCATACAATACCTACCTGTGCTCTATTCCTCTTGATTTTTCCGGAGTTCCGCTGCACTGGCACGACGACATGGAGCTTATCTATATAAAGAAGGGCTGCGGTCATATATCTGTGGATTTTAAGGAGTACCATGTCACAGCGCCAAGCCTTGTGCTGATTCTGCCGGGACAGCTTCATTCTATAGACCAGTATATGGATGAATCGATGGAGTACGAAAATATCATATTTTCCCTGTCGATGCTGCTTCCCGGAAAGTATGATTACACCAAGGAGGATTTTCTTACACCTCTCTTAGCCGGCAGATTCACAGTTCCGACGGTTTTTACACCGGTGTATCCATACTACGAGGATGTCGTGGCTCCAATAGATGCATGCGATGAGATTTGCAAGACGATGCCGCAGGGCTACCAGCTTTATATAAAGAGCAAGCTCTACGAATTCTTTTTTGTGCTTGATAACCGTTGCCGTAATCTGACAAAGCCACTAAAAAGCAAAAAGACTCTTGATAAGATGAAGGTTGTGCTCAAATATGTGGAAAATAATTATGCCGACAAAATCTCTATCGCTGATATCGCTGATGTAGCCGGGTTTTCCGAGTCTCATTTTATGAGGTATTTTAAAGAAACCATGGGCACATCGTTTGTTGACTATTTAAAGGACTACCGCCTGACCATGGCTGCGAGACTTTTGCAAAGCTCAGACAGCTCGGTGCTTTCTATTTCCGGTGAAGTGGGGTTTGAAAGCCTGTCATATTTTAACAGAGCCTTCAAAAAGCACTATGGCATGACACCTCTGCAGTACCGCAAGGGTATTTGACACCACTCTATGTGGTTACAATGCAATATTTCTTAAATAAACGATGGTAAATAATTATGAAAAAATAACGTACATAAAAATGACTGCCCCATTCCGTGAAAATAACAGAGCAGCCCAAAAGACTAGAATTAATCAATAAAATAATGCACTTATTTAGTTTTTATTCACATACCCTCGTATACGTACTGTATCTGTGCTTTACAGCCGGTCATATGCTTGCACTATCAATCATAGTTCCGCTTGTCGGCTTTATTGCAGTATCTGTTTTCAGATATATCGTAAACAGGCCACGCCCATACGAAAAGTTTGATATGCCGCCTGTCATTTCAAAGGACACACACGGCAGATCTTTTTCCAAGCAGGCACGTTTTTTTCTGCATTTATAATTGCATTCACTATTTTAATCTGCTCACCTGTGGCTTCGCCTTTATGGTTCACCGGCATTTTGCTTGCAGTCCTTGCAGCTATCATTGCCTGTGTCCGTGTGATATCAGGTGTGCATTTTATCAGCGACGTTGTTGGTGCTTTTGTTTTTGCAGCCATTGAAGCATATATAGTGACTGTTTTCTTTTTATAAATAGCTATTAATTGTTGTTTCCACCATCAACACTCTTTTTTACGGCGTTTCCGGCATCATCTACGGCATCCTTTGCGCCGTCTATTACATCCTTGCCGGCATCGCCTGCTCCGTCTATCACATCTTTTCCGGCATTGCCCGCTCCGTCTATCACATCTTTTCCGGCATCGCCTGCTCCGTCTATCACATCCTTGCCGGCATTTCCGGCACCATCTATGATATCCTTGCCGGCTTCACCGGCATCGTCGGCGGCAGAGCCACCTCTTTGTGTATTTTCAACCATTGAGGTGTCAGCCACATTACTATTGTTTCCACAGGCTGCAAAAGCGCTTGCAGCAGCGAGTATCAGGCAAAGTGCCAATAAATATTTCATTTTTTTCATTGTATCAGTCTCCTTTTCGTTTTGGAGATAGTATGGGCAATTTTTCGTAATTTATACATCATTCTTCTGAAATCAAATGATATAATCAGCTCTTTAATTTTGGTTTCGTGATGAGTGCCGCGATATACGAAAAGATTAGTGCTGCCGATACTCCGACCGCACAGGCTTTAAAACCACCCTTAAACAGGCCTATAAAGCCCTCGCTGTCCACAGCCTCCTTCACACCCTTCCACAGTACATTGCCAAATCCCAAAAGCGGTACGTTTGCGCCGGCACCTGCCCACTTTGAAAATGGCCCGTATATGCCGACAGCGCCAAGCAGCGCTCCTGTGCACACGAGCATTACCATAATTCTGCCCGGCATGAGCTTTGTTTTTTCCATTAAAATCTGTACGATGGCGCAGATGATACCGCCAACCACAAATGCTTTTACATAATCCATTATATCCTTACGCCTTTCTTCTATTTTTGAACGTGCAGCCCATCCCTCAAAAACGGCTCGTTCACCCTATTATATATTGTGAAGCCATCAGCTTCAAATTACAACTTCACATTACAGCTTCAAGCACCACACCGTGTGCAATTCCCGGTACTGACTCGCCCTCGTTGAAGCTGACAGGCGAAAGAAGTGCTCCTGTCGGCACAAATAGTATACGCTTCAATTCACCACTTCTAAGCTTTGGCAGATAATATGCCGACAAAACAGTTGCCGAGCACGCACAGCCCGAACCACCTGAGCCTGTGTTCTGGTTCGTTGCATCAAACATCTTCATGCCACAGTCCTCGTGATTTTTGCTTATGTCCACGCCCTTTTGCCTGCACAGGTCAATCAGTATCTTCTGTCCGACGCTTCCAAGATCTCCTGTCACTATCCTATCGTAATAAGATGCCTTTCTGCCGAAATCACTCAGGTGATTTACTATCAGCTCACAGGCCGCAGGAGCCATGGCGGCGCCCATGTTCATGGCATCCTTTATGCCATAGTCCACCACAACTCCTGTTGTGATTCCCTCAATCTGTACCTTCCTTGATATACTATCTGCATTGTCACACCCGGCCTGTATCTCATTACCACCTGCTCCACTGCCCACATAAATGCTGCACTTCCTGTCACTGTCCACGTCGCTGACACCGGTCTTTGATTTGCATACTGGTTAGGGAAGCGAAACTGCTTTTCGGCACTGCCAAAGTGGCTCGATGTCACTGCCACCGCATGCCTTGCATACCCTGCTGCCACAAATGCCGCGGCAAGTGATAGCGACTCCCCACATGTAGAGCATGCTCCATACACTCCAAACCACGGAATACGGAAGTTTTCCACACCAAAGGTTGTGGCCATAGACTGTCCGAGCAGATCTCCTGCAAATACATAGTCCATGTCGGATGCATCCAGATGTGCTTTTCCAAGGGCCATTGTGAGTGCATCGCGCTGCATGGAGCTTTCTGCCTTTTCCCACGTATTCTGCCCAAACCTGTCATCTTTGCCTACAATATCAAACAGACCTCCAAGCGGTCCATCCGCCTCCTTTGTTCCAACAACCGAGCTGCTTTCCAATATAAAAGGAGCCTCCGCAAAACGGAGACTCCACTTTCCCAATTTTTGCTGCATACCGACTCTCCTTACTCTTAATCTCATCAAATCATTGATTTAATTAATGTCAGTATGCACAAACATATAAAATATATTCATTCAGATATAACAGCTCTACTTGCCATCATATGACACAACTGCATCCACATCATACTTGCTAAGAAGCTTTCTGCCATTAAGACCTGCAAGCTCAATAAGGAAAAGCATCTTCACGACCTCTCCTCCAAGCTCCTCAACAAGCTCTGCTGCTGCCTGCATTGTGCCTCCTGTAGCGATAAGATCATCCACGAGAACCACCTTCTGACCCGGCTTTACAGAATCCTTGTGCATCTCAATTGTTGCTGTGCCATACTCAAGGTCATATGTCTTTGATACAGTCTCACATGGCAGCTTGCCTGCTTTTCTTACCATGACAAACGGTTTATGAAGCGCATATGCTATCGGCATGCCAAAAACAAAGCCTCTTGATTCAGCTCCTGCTATCACATCAAAATCAAGTCCGTCAAGCTTCTTTATCATCTCGTCAATTGCAAGCTTTAATCCATCTGCATCCTGGATAACACTTGTCACATCGCGGAACATGATGCCCTTCTCCGGGAAATCCGGGATAGTTCTGATATAGTCCTTTACTGTTTTCATTGTATGTACCTTCCTTATGTGTATTTAATATGTATTTACATATATATTCGTAATGCATTTGTCCTTTTGTATGCATTACCATTTTACTCTCTTGTGACGCCATATGCAAATCAAAATCACTTCACCTTATGATACCCGTCTATGCACTCCACGACATCCACTATCTCTATCGTGCCGGCATGTGAATCAGCCACAAAGCGTATATCAAATCTGCCGTATCTCATGCCATAGATATAGTCCTTTGCCTTGTTGTATGCAGCTCTTGGATCCTGTGCCAGAATATGCTCTACTGTAATGCGGGTATCTTCATCTATACGGCTTTTGAGTGCCTCATCGCGCCAGATAACATGCACCGTATCCCATCTGTGCTCTGCGGCAAAGCCATCTGATGCCTCAGAATGTGAGTCTGCATATGCCAGATACGGCTTTATATCATATATTGGTGTTCCATCAAGCATATCTACACCAGACACATGAATTATGGGTCCCTTGCTGCTTTTGTACTCAACCTTATCAAGCCTTACAGAGGATAGTCCCATGCCGTTTGGGCGAAACGGCGAACGTGTGGCAAAAACACCTCGCTTTTGTCTGCCTCCCAGCCTGGGTGGTGTGACGAGCGGTGTGAATTTCTCCACCCTGTTTTCGGAAAAGCCCCATATAATCCACAAATGCGAGAATTCCTCTATTCCGCGAAGCGCATCGGGATTTTGGTATTTTGGTTCAAATACTATCTGCCCTGCTGCCTCAGGTACGAGGCCGCTCTGCCTTGGAATGCCAAATTTCTCTCCAAATCCGGTATGCATAATCGCAACCGGCTCTATAGTCTTCTCATACATATCTCTATACCAGTATTTTATTCAGTATATCATCCTCGAGCACAAGCTTCTTTGCCGCATCGCGATACTCCTTCTCATGCAGATATGTGTGTCTGAACGGCTTCATGGATGGCGCCATATCTATCGCATCCAGAAAATCCTGCTTTCTCATGCCAAGAGTGGCCGCATAGTCGAAAAAGCCTGTCCTTTTGAGCACTGTGCACACCCTTACATATCTGTGGTTCTGCACTACACTCATGATATAGGTTGCTATGCCGACCTGTATGCCATGAAGCTGTGGATGCTCAAGAATTTTGTCAAGCGCATGTGAAATAAGATGCTCACTGCCGCTGGTCGGCGCACTGCTTCCCGCTATCTCGTTTGCTATGCCGCTCATGGCAAGCGAATCCACGAGTTCCTTTAGGAAAAGCTCATCCTTTATGCTCTCATAAGGTGTACGCACAAAACTGTTGACCGCCTTTTTAGCGACCATCACGGCAAAGTCATTGACCACGCCTGCACCATGTGCTTCCTCAAAAATCCAGTCATAGAGTGCTGTAATCTTTGACACCATATCCCCGATGCCTGAATATATAAACTTCTCCGGTGCTGTGCGGATGACCTGTGTATCAACTATGATACCATGCGCAAGCTTTGCAGGAACCGACGTACGCTTGCCGTGCACCAAAAGTGATGCACTGGCGCTAGAAAAACCATCGCTTGAGCTTGAGGTCGGCACACTGATAAATGGCATATTTCTTAGAAAAGCTGCATATTTTCCTGCATCTATTACCTTTCCGCCGCCAACTGACACGACTGCCTTTGCCTTGTTTGGTATATCAAATGCAAGGGTGATGATATCGTCTATCTCAACTGTATCAAGCTCACTGTACTCAAGCACTGTGATACCGGCATCAGTAAGCGACTTCATTATAGTATCTCCAAACATATCTATGAGACCGTTTCCCATAAAAATGACTACGCTCGTCAGCTCCTCACTCTTTAAATACTCTCCGATTTTGTTTAATGTTCCATTTCCCACCTTGAGGATTGATGGAATAGATATTGCTTTTCCTGTCTGCATTTTCATTCTCCTCTTTTTATTTAATATGCCGGACTATCATTGCTTTGCATCAAAAATTGTCGCACTGTAGCCCTGTTTTTTCTTGCTGTCATACATGGCGGTGTCTGCCCTTCTGTAGAGCTGGTCAAACGTGATACAATCCATTCCGTCATAAAAGCATGCGCCCAGACTGAGCAGTATATGCTTTCCATTCATCTCTGCTATATCAATATGCTCTATGTTTGAAAAAAAGCCTGTCAAAAAAAAGCTTCTGCCCGCTCTTTATCAAGCATCCCCGGTATAAATACCGCAAACTCATCCCCGCCCAGGCGAAGCACGACATCATCATCACGACATGATTTGCGCAGAGTATCAGCAATTGCTATTATCACCTTGTCACCTACCGCATGTCCATAGGTATCGTTTATTGCCTTAAACTTGTCACAGTCTAAAAGGCATAACAGACCGCACTGTTTGCGGACGAGATACTCTGTTATCTTATTCTCTCCACTTCCGCGGTTGCGTATACCTGTCATCAAATCAATCTGTGCCAGATACATAAGCCTGTTTTCACGTCGCTTTTCCTCGTCAATATTCTCCACGCAGTAAAGCACATGCCACAGCCTGCCATCTGCATCATAGTCTACAGGAATAAACCTTTCACGGCACCAGCCTGATACCTTTCCGATAAACTCGTGCACTATAGTATTTTTTCCACGAAGTCTGTCCTCTACAGTACTGATATCCACAAATTCAAGTGTCTCTTTGCGCTGTGCCTTAGTACAGAACTCATTCATCACACTGTTTATATGCCCCGGGAAATCCTCATCTATCCTATACTCTCCCTCTTTCTGTGGATTCACGCCCAAAAAGTGTGTAACCTCATCCAAAGTCTTTACTATATGGTATCTGCGTGTCTGCACATTTACCAGTGCCATGGATATATAGATGCTTGAAAGCGATGAATAGCTGCTAAGCTTCGCTTCCTTATTCGACTTTGTGAAGGAATTGCGCAGCTTAAGCAATGATATGAGCAGGGTTCCTATCATATCCAGGAATGTGGTCAGTCCGAGAGTATCACTTTCCGGTGGATTATCCACACCGAAAAAGCCCTTTATCTCATCCTTGTAGCGGATTGGGCATACCACCAGGTTTTTTACATTTTGTGCCTTTAACAGATTGTAAGAGCCCTTGTGCTCATCCTTTATCTGCTCTATATCTGTGATGATGATATTTTTTTCATTGTCAAATGCCTGATACCACCAGCCTATTATGTCCATATCGACATTCTGCAATTCATGTATCTCCGGCACTATTCCATCCGCACACCACTCATATGTATTTTTGGTGACATGCTTCTCATCACAGTCCTCAAATATATATATGCGGTCAGAACCGATATGTTTTCCGAAAAATCTGATAAACTCATTAATCTGCTCATCCGGTGTATCATAGTTGAGTGCAGATCTGAGTGCCTCATTTATAACAAGCTCGTATTTTATAATTGTCTTCATACCTTCTGCATCCTCGTATTGTTACTTGTATATTACTCGTATTATTCAAAACCACCACACACATTCGCAAAACTGCACGATGTCCGCGCTTAACAACATTATACCAAATTTTTTCAAAAATGCACATAAATCATGGTATTCTTACCATTATTTTTTTCTTCTTTATTTTCAATCATCGTAAGCACAGGAATGTGCTTCTTTCTGAGTGCACGTATAACCGGATATGTTTCAAATGCGTTTCCTTCCACATACACAGCCTCCGGTCTGTACTTTACAATCTGCTTCACCTGCTCCTTTACATATGCCTTCCACTGCGGCTTCTCCATCAGCACCTCTGCATATGCTGTCTCACTGTCAAGCTCTGTTAATTCAAGCTGCGGAACAGGCATTGCATCAACATGACAGATATGCACGCCCTTTATGCCTCGTGCTTTTGCAACATTCATAAGCAGCTCGTCTGTCTGACTGTCACATGCCTTCACTGCAGTATCTCCTTTACTGCCATACCATACTATCACAGAGCTGTCTTTATGAAGAGAAAGCGCCTTTTCGCATGCCTTTACAGCTTCGTCCTGCTCCTTAACAGTCATGATAAAGCCTCCCTTATGACAGAATATCGCACCGGGAATTCCTGTAGCATTTACAAGCTCCTCACCTTCAAGCCCCAGCCACTCTGCCGGAAAAGAACACTTGTAATTCATCGAATACTCTCTTTTCTGCGGCTGTATACAAAAGCCGCCTCTGTTTGACGGAAAAATAACAAACGCAATATCCGTCTCACTCAGCGCCTTCTGACACGGTATAAACTCAGGAAGCACCAGTATCCTGCTTGCCGAATCGTGCTTTGCAAGCACCTCCTCCACTCTCTTATCGGCTCTCTCATTGCCACGGTATCTCTCAAATTTGTTTTCCAGTATCATGCCTGCCACGCTTACCGCCTGAAAGAAGGCCTCATCGCTGCCGCCCTCATAATCCCATGACGGATTGAAATTGCCTATAAGTGTTGCAAGCTCGTTTTTCTCACCTGTATTGTCATTGTTGTCGAGAGGCTGGACAAATGACTCATCGAATTTTACCGCAAGCTCCTCACCTAGAATATCCGCTCCAACAGCCTCCCACAGCAGGCCAAATGCCGCATACGGCACACCGTTTTCCCTGATTCTGCTGTCCTTCTGGTGATGGTCAAACTCACCACGCCCTATATCAAAAACTATTCCTGTGAAATCATCAGGCACACTGTTGCCCCTTGTTATGCTGATCTCAGGGTTTATATACAAAAGCAGGGCTGATGAGAACACATCATCTGCATGAAATTTGCCACCATGTGTGAAGGCACAGGCATCCTTTTGTTTTATCTGCTCTATTAATCTGCTCATTTTTATAACCTCATATGTATTCTTTTACGTTGTGATACCTTATAACTCTTTAATCATAATTGTAATATTCCAAATGTCAATATAGTTGATGCTAAAACATCCGTTGACAGAATGTCTTTTCTGTATTACTGTATATAATACAAATAATACATTTATATCACTTAACAAATTTTGTCAGATTACAGCCTGCTAAATAAATATCGATACATTTCAAGCAGGCTATGACATATAAACAGTAAGATACAGGAGGTTCACATGATAATAGAACTCGACATGTCAAGCAGCACCCCGATATACGTACAGCTTAGAAACCAGATTGTAAAGGGAATAGGCAAAGGTGAGCTAAAGACCGGCGAAAAGCTTCCAACCGTGCGCCAGCTGGCAAGCGATGCCGGTGTAAACACAATGACGGTCAATAAAGCCTATCAGATTTTGAAAAATGAGGGATTTATCCGCACAGACAGACGGCTCGGCGCTTTTGTGTCCGAATCCATCGCAGATGATACCGATTTCACTGAAAAGCTGGAATCAGAGCTTGAGCTTTTAAGTGCTGAGGCCTGTCTCACCGGAATGAGCCGTGAGGAATTTTTATCAATGTGTGATAAAATGTATTCACAAATGAAACCATGTACCGCTTAGCAGAGGAGACAGACTATGGAAATTATCATGTTTATTATCTTTATAGTTACAAACCTTTTTTATCATACTATGTATGCAATTTGCGTACACACACGCCTATAAATATGAAAAATGGCATGTATCTCAATGTACATATTCCATCATCTCACAAAGAAGATGCCGAAGTAACCGAAATCGTCACCACCGGAAAATGCAAAATGAAACACTTTCAAATTGCCAATGTGATTATCTCCATTGCGATATGTCTTTATTTGTTTTTTTAACATTGCCGTTTTTGTTCTGGTATATATTGTCTGGATGTTTGCATATATATTTGGAATCATTCATATTCCAAACAGCTCCCACCGGAAAATGTATGCTCTAGAAAATACAAAACGGATGGATAATAGAAACCCAACGCAAAAAGGTTTATATCGACACCCGCGTTTCAGCAGAAGCCGGTGCCACGACAGTCAGCTATAAATGGCACGCACTCTTTTTAATTACTGAGCTTGCAGCATATATACCATACTTTATGCTTGGTGACACCCATTACAATATCCTTATGATTTCGCTGTTTTTGTGCTCTGTTTTAATATCCACACTTTCGCTGGTATTTCATGCTTTTATAAACAAAAGCGAGCGCCACGTATACAGCATGGATTCAAAGCTCAACCTTATTGTCAACAATACTATGAAGAGATATAAAAGCATCGCAATGCTTCTCCTAAGCGGATTAAACGCTGTCGCATGGATTTATGTAGCATTATACACAGGTATCACCGGAATACTTCCGGCATCATCCTATTATGTGTATATTTTCATTCAGTTAATAGCTGTTTTGGGATTTATTGTTCCAATTTATATGGGCTTAAACAGAAAGAAGGAACTGCTGTCTGCCAACACCTCACCAATAGATGTGGACGATGATGAATACTGGAAAACCGGCTACTACTATAATCCCGACGACAAACATATTCTCATTGAAAACCGCATGCAGTCCGGCAATTACACGTTTAATTATGCTAAAAAAGGCGCGTGGATTTTCACAGGAATCACCTGTGCAATAATAGCCGGCTGTATCATCCTAGTGTTTGTCTGCATGCTTCCTTTGATTAATATACAGGAAAAAATCACTCTGACAAACAATAACCTTACTATTTCTGCCGGTGGCTATACAAGCGAGATTGATGTAAATGACATCACAGAGCTTAAGCTTCTGGACGAGCTGCCGGATGACAGTTTCCTGCGTACAAACGGAGCCTCTACAGACAGCTATGATATCGGCAGGTATGAAGGACGCACCCTTGGAAAATGCAGTCTGTATGTATTCGACGGATACGCTCCTATTCTCATGAATAAAATCGGATGATACACTGGTGTTTGTTAATTCTAAGAAAGATGGGGAGATAGAGAAATTATACGTTGAGTTAAGTCAATAAATTGTCATTTCACGATTAAACATTTGTTCTTTCTATGTTATACTGTAATCATGTAATTAAAAAGAAAGCAGGCAAAATCTATGAAAACACGACAAGAAGCATTAAACTACGGTTTATCTTTTCCAAATACATATCAGGAGGCCCCATTCCACGACCCAAACTGGCAGCTAGTCCGCGTAAAGGACAGCAAAAAGGTTTTCCTGTGGACCTATGAGCGCAATGGTTTTATCAATTTAAATGTCAAGGTATCTCCTGCATGGCGAGACTTCTGGAGAGATGCCTTCCCATCGGTCATCCCAGGCTGGCACCAGAACAAGGACAACTGGAATACCATCATTCTCGATGGCAGCATACCGGATGATGCTATAAAAAACATGATTGCAGACAGCTATGACCTTGTCACCTATAATCCGACCCGGCTCATATATGAGGCTGTAAAAAGGATTCCAAAGGGCTGTGTTGCCACATATGCACAGGTTGCTGAGCTTGCAGGCAATAAAAAAATGTGCCGGGCTGTCGGCAATGCCCTGCACAAGAATCCCAATCCTGATGAAATTCCATGCTACAGAGTGGTAAATGCAAAGGGTGAGCTGTCAGGGGCTTTTGCCTTCGGCGGAGCCGATGAACAGGCTAACCGTCTAAGAGCAGATGGCATTGAGGTCATAGACGGCAGGGTTGACCTTGATAAATACGGAATACGGATTGTAGATGATGTTATATATGCAGCTTCCGAAACTGCGCCGGTGTCATCCCTGTAAGTTTCTTGAACATGACTATAAAATGGCTGGCATCTGAGTATCCCACATCAGATGCAATGTCCTGCACCTTACGTCTTCTGTTTATAAGCAGTAATTCCTTGGCTTTATTGATGCGGTAGTTGGTCAGATACTCATACACCGAGCAGTTCATAAACTCCGTAAAAACACGCGATAGATATTGCTGCGATACAAATACACCATCGGCAAGCTCCTTAGCGCTGATATCGTCCATGTAGCTTTCTTCTATAGCATCTATAACAGGCTTTATAAAACGCACATAGCTTTGATCATCACTGTCGTGTGTATGGTTAGACTGGTCCGAGAGCAAAAGCATGATGCCATAACAGTCGAGTGAGAGCATCTGCGTATCACTGGAGCGTTCCTTAAAGTCTTCTACCGCCTTGTTAATTGCTTCCGACACCTCAATTCCCTTATTCTCATCAATCAGCCGGTATTCCTTTTCATCAAACATTTCCCTGAAGGCTGCCGCCATTGTCCCTGTAAATGTGGCAAACTCTGTTTTCCATGGCAGACTATTGCAGGATGAGATGTTTTTATTGTGATAGGAGTGTGGCACATTTGGAGCAATAAGAATCCCCTGCCCCTTTTGAAGCTCAACCGTATGACTGTTTGACAAAGCACTGTCTGAAACAGACTGATTTCTGCTGTATACTGTCACCTCACCCACACCCTCCTTTGTCTGTAAATAATGGTACAGCGGATACCCTTCTGGGCGCGTCACACTTTCCTGCTCCCAATCGTTACGACAGAGTCGAATTGAAACGGTTCTCTTGCGAAATTGCTTCCAAAATAAATAGGCATGATTTCTCCTTTCAAAAGCGGTTTAGTTTCATAATGTTATATAATTTGGTTTATGATGTTATACTATTTTCCGTAAATCTATTATATGATTAGTGCATAAGGAAACACATTTATAGTTTAAGAATATCATAATATTGGGGTTAAGTACCATAACGGAGGTAAAAAATAGCAGTCAAAATTACTAAAGAAATACCTTTTTCGGTTAGGGAGGATTACTAATACCAAACCCAACGT
>ENA-OQJD01000023-OQJD01000023.1-human-gut-metagenome-genome-assembly--contig:-NODE-23-length-22481-cov-2.894471_pt1 | contig 22481 bp, 21 predicted proteins | sample MGYA00242596_ERZ504762 | MGnify/ENA primary metagenome ERZ504762 (study PRJEB26092, sample SAMD00036356) | human gut metagenome | host: Homo sapiens | study: EMG produced TPA metagenomics assembly of... | reverse complement strand
AGCAGCAGTGGCACGCGCTGACAGGTTACTTTACATCGGCAAGCTGGTGGGTGATTCTTTTGTTTGCGGCAGCATATTTTGGGCTTGTAAATGTGAAGCTTGAGCTTCCGGTGAAGCTGTCGTGGCTTTGGGCTGCGATACTGCTTGTCATCGGAGCGATACTATCTGTTTTTTCGGTGCAGTATGTGCTGCTGACGGATGAGGACTTTGTGAAAACCACCGATATGGTATGCGTGGTGAATGTGGTTCTGGCGCTCGCCATATATCTGGTGATACTTTTTATCACAAACAACACGAGGCTGACATGTACCATAGCATCAATTGCCATACTCGCGTTTGGATTTATAGATTACTTTGTCTATGAATTCCGTGGCAATGAGTTTACGTATGCGGATTTGAAGTCAGCGGGAACAGGACTTTCCGTCGTGACAAAATACAAATTCGTCATAGACTACAAATTTTTGTACGTGATTCTGGCGGCGGTTCTGTATATAGTGCTGGTAAGACGCATAGAAGTGCAGTTCGAGTCGGCTATCCATATGAGGATTATTTCGATTCTTCTCACAATAATATGCGTGCTGTATGTCATCATGAATTCCATGTCACTGAACACCGAGACCTGGGAGAAAAAGGGCACGTACAGAAACGGCTATCTGCTGAACTTTGTGCTCGGCATAAGGGATAGCTTTGTGAAGGCACCTGATGGCTACAGCAAGGCAGCAGTTGACAAGATAGCAGACAATTTCAAGGAAACGGACAGCTCATATTCTCAGGCTGATGCGAAAAATCCGACAATAATTGTTATCATGAATGAGTCGTTTGCGGATTTGTCGGTGGTGGGAGATTTTGAGACCAACACGCAGGTCACGCCGTTTATGGATTCTCTGAGTGAAAATACGCTTAAAGGCTATGCTCTTTCGTCCGTGTACGGTGCGAAGACGCCAAACTCTGAGTGGGAATTTGAGACAGGAAACTCGATGGCATTTCTGCCGGACGGCTCGGTGGTTTATCAGCAGTATATAAATGATGACCCGACCTCCATAGTCTCAAACCTGAAGAATATCGGCTATACGACGGTTGCGATGCATCCGTACTATGCGACAGGCTGGAGCAGAAACAAGGTTTATCCGCATCTGGGCTATGATGAGACATACTTTATAGATGATTTTGACCAGACAAAGATACTCAGGGAATATATCACTGACCAGGAGCTCTATGATAAGATTATTGACCGCTACGAGAAAAAGAGCGATGACGAGAAGCTTTATATCATGGGCATTACGATGCAAAACCAATGGCGGCTACGGCGAGAGATATGACAACTTCAACCAGGAGGTTTACAAGGTTGGAGCGTCATACACCGATGCGAACCAGTATCTGTCACTTTTGAATGAGAGTGACAAGGCACTCGAAAAATCTCATCACATACTTTAAGGGTGTGGATGATCCGGTAGAGATTGTGTTTTTTGGAGACCACCAGCCGGGATTATGCAATGATTTTTATCAAGCTTTTAAATGGCAAGGGCAATTCCGGACTTACGGAGCAGGAGCTTGAGAATCTGTACAAGGTGCCGTTTTTCATATGGACCAATTACGAGACGGATGCACAGACAGTTGATGTGACGAGCCTCAACTACCTGTCCACACTGACGCTTGAGAGAGCCAACATAGATCTGCCGGGATACAACCGGTTCCTCGCAGAGCTGATGGAGAAGATTCCGGCGATAAATTCAAGGGGCTATTATTCGAAAAAGAATGAGTGCTTTATGCATGTGGATGAGGCAACAGGAGACGAGGCAAAATGGATAAAGGCATACAATATCCTGCAGTACAATTCGATGTTTGACGAGAAGGACAGAAGCTCGCTGCTGTTTCCGTACCTGAAATAATGTGATGATTTGAAGCAACCATAAATACACATATGAGAAAATGAATTAATATAACTATTCAGGGAGCTAATAATGAAGCTAAGTGATTTATTACAATTTGATAACATAGTGGTGCAATGTCATGATAATCCGGACGCGGATGCACTGGCAAGCGGCTTTGGAGTCTATGAATACCTGAGGATGAATGGAAAAAGTCCCAGACTTGTATACGGAGGCAGGAATATCATACACAAGAGCAATCTGGTGCTTATGGTAGACAGTCTTGGCATACCGATAGAGCATGTGGATTTTTTAGACAATCCGCAGCTGCTTGTGACTGTCGATTGTCAGTACGGTGGTGGGAATGTCACATTTTTCAAGGCAGAAAATGTAGCTGTCATAGATCACCACAGAGTATCGGGAGAGCTTCCTGCTATGAACCGTGTCATGAGCTATATGGGCTCATGTGCGACAATCGTGTGGGATATGCTGCGTGAGGAGGGTGTAGAGATAAATCGAAACCTGGCAACAGCACTGTATTATGGACTTTACACCGACACCGGAGAATTTACCGAGATAACACATTCGCTTGATAGGGATCTGCGCGATGAGGCGGATTTTGACAGCACTATAGTGGCCAAATTCCGAAATGCCAATATGTCACTTGAGGAGCTGGACATAGCCGCAACAGCATTGCTGGGGCGCGATTATATAGAGGAATACCGTCTGGCGATCGTAAAGGCAGGGGCATGTGACCCGAATGTACTCGGCATCATAAGCGATTTTGTGCTGGAGGTGGATGCTATTGACATATGTATGGTATTTTCAGTGATTAAGAATGGAGTGAAGCTTTCGTTTAGAAGCTGCATAAAAGAGGTTAGCGCAAGCGAAATGGCGCAGGAAGTGTGCAGGGACATAGGCTCCGGCGGAGGACATTATTACAAGGCCGGTGGATTTATTCCGATGGATCTGCTGATAGACAGCTATAATGTCTACTGCAAAGAAAAAGACGTGACACCAAGATTTCAGTACAGCAGCGATGATACACACAAGCGTCCTTCGGATTCTGCAATACAAATTCTTTTTGGAAGAGAGGATTTTTGATTATTTAAACGATACAAAGATAATTTACGGAGAAGATTTTGATACGAGTGGCTTCAAAAAAGTGGATTATAAAAAACGCCCGATACCGATGGGATGTATCATTGCAAAGGATATACTGCCTGTGGGCTGCTGCATGGGAGTGCGGACAGCTAAGGGGGATATCTCCACACCGGTTAGTGAAGATACGGTAGTCATAATAGGAGAAGACGGCAGTGTACAGATTTTAAATCTGGACAGGCTGAACAAAAGCTTCAGGATATATAAGGACTGGCGGTTTACTGTGAAACAGACAGATTATGTCCCGAAGTTCAAGAATAAGGATACGGAGACTATAGTGGATGGAATGGCACATGCCAGAGTGTGCATACCGGTTGAGGAGGATTTTTCAAGAGCATTTGTGCTAAAGCACAAGGTAAAGCTATTTAAGAATAAGGATGATAGCAGTTATATATCAGGCAGACCTGGAGATATTATGGTTCTGCCAAATGATGACAGAAATGAGGCATATATGATAAGCAAGACAGAATTTGAAAAGACACATATAGCAAAGGGTGAGGAGGAAAACCGTAAAAAAGCGGTCGTTTTCGACCTTGATGGAACACTTCTCTATACACTTGAGGATTTAAAAAATGCAACAAACTATGCATTGAAACAAAAGGGCATGCCGGAGCGCACACTCGATGAGGTGCGCAGATTTGTGGGAAACGGAGTCAGACTGTTGATGGAGCGTGCAGTGCCACAGGGAGCAGACAATCCAGAGTTTGAGGAGACCTTTGCATTATTCAAGGAATATTATGATGCGCATTGTAACGACAATACATCGCCATATGATGGTATCATGGATCTGCTTGAGGAGCTTAAGGTGCGCGGCATCAAAATGGCTATCGTATCAAACAAGATAGATTTTGCAGTAAAATCGCTGGACAAGCTGTATTTTAAGGATTACATGACAGCAGCCATCGGCGAGATGGAGGAGGAAGGCATCCGCAAAAAGCCGGCACCTGATATGGTGCAGAAGGCACTAAAGGAGCTTGGAGTGACACAGGATGAGGCAATCTATGTGGGGGATTCTGATGTGGATATCGCCACAGCGAAAAACTCAGGTCTGGAGTGCGTATCTGTCACATGGGGCTTCAGGGATGTAGAGTTTTTGAAGGAGCATGGTGCAACAAATCTGATAGATGAACCGGTCGAATTATTAAATTACGTATAATCAGGAGAACTTTGATTTATGCTTTCAGAAAAGGGACTATTGATAATTGAAAAGCTGGCAGAGCACAACAATGAGCTTGTCACATCAAAGGCTCTTGCTGCGTCCACAGGTATGTCAGAGCGAAGTGTGAAGACATATCTGAAGGAGGTGGCTGATTTTTGTGAGCAAAACTCTATGACGCTTGACAGAAAGCCCGGCAAAGGCATGAAGCCGTGCTTTAGTGATGCGCAGATAGGAAAGATTCTGGATGTGGCAGGGCGGAGACCGGCAGCAGTATCGCAGAAGAAGCGACAGAACTACATATCGTATATTCTGCTAAGTGGCTGGGATACATACACGTATGCGCTTTTTTCGGAGGAGTTAAATGTCAGCAAAAATGTCATCATGGATGATATAAATGAGCTTGACGCAGAGCTTCTGCTCTATGGCATTAAGGTGCACAGAACGGCGGGCTACGGAATATATGCGACAGGCAGTGAGCTTGATATCAGAAAAGCCATGAGGCATTTCTGCAGATATCCAATCAGTGATAAGCAGGTTATCAAGACCGATGACCACAGGCTTTCAAGATGCGCGGCCGAGGTGATTGCCAATAATTTCAGAAGCGTAAATCTGTCGATGGCAATTGACATGATACATCATGTGGAGAGACGCTTTGATATCATTTTTACGGATTACACATTTCAGATGCTGGCAGAGTACATAGCCATTGCACTTTTCAGGGTGGATGTGGAGAAAGGGCTGAAGCCGGATGAGTTAGATTTGTCAAACCGAATATGTGATGCTGCAAGTGATGAGGATGCGGGCACCGAAACAGAGCAGCAGGTACAGAAAAATGGATTCGTAATGACAGAGCATGAGAACATGGCAAAGGAGGCAGCAGGCTTTCTGGACAGACATCACGGCATCAGCCTCTCACAGCCTGAAATCATGTATCTGGCAATGCTTTTTTCCTGTGCAGAGGGACAAAACCGTGTTGTCATGTCCTGTGAGGAGGCACTTAGCATAGAGGATGAAATGATAGTGTATCTGTCAAATCTTCTCGCAGCCAATCTGATTGAAAATGAGCTTCTACGTGAGAGCATGCGTAGCTTTTTACCGGGCTCCATTGCGAGGACTCATTTCGGCATAGAGATAGACAATCCGTTTCTTTCGGATATCACACAATCGTATGCCAGTCTCTTTACGGTATGCTTTACAGTATCGAGATACTACGAAAAGTACACAGGCGCCATGCCGAGCGAGAATGAGATAGCATTTATTGCATTGCAGGTGGGCGGAGCTCTGCACAGGAATCCTATGACAGTGCGTGCCGTGTTAATCGGTGCAGCAGGCTATGCGACCGGCAGTATAATAGCGGGCAAAAATAGAAAACAGGGTGCCGGATGTAAGGATAGTAAGCATTTTGTCGTCAGACCGTATAGAGCACATTGACGAGTATGACTGCGACCTCATACTCTCGACCATAGACACACAGGCAGATATCCACAATGATATGAGATTTCTGTATGTTTCTCCACTAATCAGTGCGCAGGATGAGAAAAATATCAGAAACAAGTGCTTTGAGCTAATGACCGGCCAGAGCGCGGAGGTCAGCGAGTTTTCACAGATGCTGTCGGAGGAATTTATCATATTTGAGAAAAAGGCGAAAAACCGCAAGGATGTTTTTAAAGCGTGCGTGCCAGCTTCTCATAAACAAAGGAATAGTGCAGAGCGAGTTTGCGAGGGATGTACTGGAGCGTGAGAAGGTGGAGGCAACCGCCGTGGGCTGCAATATAGCCATACCGCATGGAAAGCCTGAGCATGTAAACCGCTGCCAGATACTTGTTATACGTCTCGACAAGCCGATAGAGTGGGGCGAGAGGATGGCAGACATGATATTTCTGCTTGCGATAAACTTTGACAGTGTCAACACGACAAAGGCATTTTTCCATGACTTCACGAAGCTTCTGAATGAAAATGGAGCGACTGACAGGCTTAGGGAGGCTGCTTCACCTCATGAGCTTTGTGCAGCTATCCGGAAAGAGCTGGGATGGAACTGAATATCACATTAATATAAAATTGCACCAGAGATGGTGCAATTTTGCATTTTGGGGGAATATTGAAAAAACACATAGCGCACAGTACAATAAAACCATAGAAAGCAACGGACATATGACAGGCTGATGAATAGCAGAGGGCAATACAGTTAATCATATGTGTGAGCGAAATAGACAAATAAACCAATAAATTTTAAAATTCAGGAGGACAAAACTATGGTAAGCAAGACAATGGTAGTAAAAGCAGCAGAGGGACTTCACATGAGACCGGCAGGAGTTATCGCAAGAGAGGCAGGCAAGTTTGATTCAGATGTAACAATCGTATTCGGAGACAAGAGAATCAACGCAAAGAGCCTTGTAAACATCATCGCAGCATGCATCAAGAAGGACGCAGAGATTACATTCGAGTGTGAGGGCGCTGACGAGGAAGCAGCACTTGCAAAGATGGAAGAGCTCGAGGCAGACAACTTCGGAGATTAATCAACAAACAAAGTCAATCGGAGGTGTGATATGTACAAAGGAATCGCCGGCTCAGAAGGAATCGGAATCGGAAATGTGGTCATTATCGAAGAGCATGAGATAGTGATTGAGAATAAGAAAATTACAGATACAGACGCTGAAATCGCACGTCTCCAGGGAGCCATTGAGAAATTTGTAAATGATACAAACGCCATGGCAGACAGAATGGAAAAGACAGTCGGAGCAAAGGATGCGGATATCCTTCGCGGACATATCCAGATGCTTCAGGATCCGACCATAGAGGAGCAGATTACAGCGCTCATAGTAAGTGAGAAAATCACGGCAGAGAAGGCGCTCGACCAGGTGCTTGAGCAGACAGCAGAGATATTTGCACAGATACCTGATGAGCTTTTGCAGCAGAGAGCAACAGATTTCAGGGATATCAAAGCCAGAATCCTTAAGATTCTGCTTGGAATCGAGGACTATGATATCTCAGCAGCTCCGGCAGGCACAGTGCTCGTGGCACATGACCTGACACCATCCATGACAGCAGGTATCGTGGCAGAGAATATCGCAGGAATACTCACAGAGGTGGGCGGCAGAACCTCCCACTCAGCAATACTTGCAAGAGCAATGGAAATCCCGGCAGTTCTCAGTATTGACGGAATCTGCACAGCTGTCAAAAATGGTGACAGAGTGGTACTCAACGGAACAAGCGGAGAGGCAATCGTAAACCCTGACGCTGAGACAGAGCAGAAATTCGCTGGGCTGCTTGAGGAATACAAAAAAGAGAAAGAGCTCTTAAAGAAATTTGCGGGTGTGCCGACAGTATCAGCAGACGGCACAAAGGTAGAGCTTGTATGCAATATCGGAAAGCCTGAGGACGCAAAGAAAGCTGTAGAGTGTGACGGAGAGGGAATAGGACTTTTCCGTACAGAGTTCCTTTTCATGGACAGAGACACAATTCCTACAGAGGAAGAGCAGTTTGAGGCATACAAATCAGTAGCAGAGACAATGAAGGGCAAGCCTGTCATCATCCGTACACTCGATATCGGAGGTGACAAGGAAATCCCATATCTGGGTCTTGAGAAAGAGGACAACCCATTCCTAGGCTACAGAGCTATCAGATTCTGTCTCCAGAGAACAGACATCTACAATACACAGCTTCGTGCACTTGTTAGAGCCAGTGCATTCGGCAGGATAAAGATAATGGTTCCGCTTGTGACAGGCGTAGATGAGCTTCGCAGTGTAAAGGCAATGGTAGCGGACATCATGAAAGAGCTTGATGCAGAGGGTATTGCATACAACAAGAACCTCGAAATCGGTATCATGATGGAGACACCGGCAGCCTGCATGATGGCAGATGTGCTTGCAAAAGAGGCAGCCTTCTTCAGTATCGGAACAAACGACCTGACAGGCTACACAATGGCAGTAGACCGTGGAAACTCAAAGGTAGCATACCTTTATTCAGCCTTCAATCCGGCAGTGCTTCGCGCAATCAAGCGTATCATCGAGTGCGGTAAGAAAGAGGGAATCATGGTAGGCATGTGTGGAGAGGCAGCAGCTGATCCAAAGCTCATTCCGCTGTTACTCGCATTCGGACTTGATGAGTTCTCAGTGAGTGCCACAAGTGTGCTCAAGACCAGAAAGACCATCGCAGACAGCAGCATGGCAGAATGCAAGGCATTGGCAGACAAGGTAATGGCATGCTCTACAGAGGCAGAGGTACAGGCAGTGCTTGCGCAGCAGTAGATGCTAAATCCAAACAAGTATAAAAGTTAGTAAAAAAGTATAAATAAGAGTAAAATATAAAAGTATAACATTGAAATTTATTATAAAGACGGCTGAACCGGTGGGGACCGGGACGGCTGTCTTTTTTGTGTATACGAAATGAAAGATGAATATTTAGTCATTTACGATTTGGTTATTTATGATTAACTAAATTACGATTGACTAAACCATATATAAGTAATAAAATATTGTGTATAGAAATGGAGGGAGAAGAGCTATGTTTATAGGAAGAGAAAAAGAGCTTGCAACTTTAAACGGATTATATAATTCGGATAAATTTGAATTCGCAGTAATCTACGGCAGACGAAGAGTGGGGAAGACAGCTCTCATAAGCCATTTTATACAGGATAAAAAAGCAATATATTTTATGGGAGTAGAGAGCAACGAAAAGCAGAATCTGGAGAACTTTAGTCAGGCAATCATGGAATATGCTTCAGGAATAATGCCGGGGACTTCATTCGTGTCATTTCAGGCTGCAATAGAATATGTATTTAAATTATGTGAAAATGAAAGACTGGTGCTTGTCATAGATGAGTATCCATATGTGGCAAAAGCTTCGAAAAGCATGGCTTCAACCTTGCAGATGCTTATTGATAAAAATAAAGATAATTCTAAAATGATGCTTATATTATGTGGCTCATCTATGTCTTACATGGAAGATAATGTGCTGGCGTATAAGGCGCCTTTGTATGGCAGAAGAACTGCCCAGATGAAGATACTTCCGTTTGATTTTGAGGATAGCTGCAAATATTTTAACGGATTTTCAGCAGAGGATATGGCTCTGATATATGGTATTGTTGGTGGTACTCCGCAATATCTTTTACAGATGAATGACAGCATGAGTGTAGAGGATAATATAAAAAATGTGTTCCTCAACCCCGCATCAGCAATCTTCGAGGAACCTGAAAATCTGTTAAAGCAGGAAGTCCGTGAACCTGCTGTATATAATGCAATAATAACAGCAGTAGCAACAGGCAGCTCCCGTATGTCGGAAATCGCAACCAAGATAGGCGAAACGACAAGTGTATGCTCACAGTATATGAAAAATCTGATTAATCTTGGCTTAATACGGAAAGAAACTCCATATGGCGAAAAGGAGTCCAGAAAATCAATATATGCAATAGCTGATAATATGTTTAGATTCTGGTATAGGTTTATACCTGATAATAATTCTATCATTAGCAGAGGTGCAACAGAACTTGCGTATAAAAGAATTGCTCCAAATCTGTCAGATTATATGGGCAGGATATTTGAAGAAATATGTATGCAGTATCTGTGGAAATTGCTGCTTGATGGGGAAGCACCTGTGGAATTTAGCAATCTTGGACGATGGTGGGGAACGGATCCGCAAGAGAGAATACAGACAGAAATTGATATAATGGGTGATCAGGATAAAAGCACTGCATTGTTTGGAGAATGTAAGTGGATAAATGAAAATGTGGATGTAAAAGTGCTCGAAAAGCTGAAAAAGAGAAGCAGATTATTTAGATATGAGAATGTCCATTTATTTTTATTCGCAAAAAAAGGATTTACCCAAGGGTGTATTGAGGAAGCCGGAAAATGGGAAATGTGTCGCTGGTGACATATGATCAGATATATGAATATTTAAATGATAGAGGATAACTGTCTTTTTAAGTATATATGGTATTTTTACTGAATTTAATCAAAGTTGAGGATATAAGATGTACAAGATATTAATAGTCGAGGATGATGAAACAATTCGTAATGGAATAAAGACATTATTAGAATTACAGGGATATTATGTCGATATTGCTGTAAATGGCGTGGACGGTTTAAAGAAATTCGATGAAACATATAGCCTGGTTATTATGGATATAATAATGCCGTTGTTATCAGGTATAGATGCCTGCAAAAAATTGAGGGAAGAATCAAGTGTCCCAATTTTATTTCTTACTGCAAAATCATCAGAAATAGATATAATGCAAGGCTTTGAAGTGGGCGGTGATGATTATCTTGTGAAGCCGTTTTCCAATATGGAGCTTATATCGCGTGTCAAGGCATTATTAAGGCGTAGAAATGTATATGATAGAGAAATAATTGATGACAATGCAGGAAATGAATATATAGACAGAAAAGATATAAGGATATACGAAAATAAGAATAGAGTAGAAGTGAATGGCATAGGTGTTAAATTTACACGAAAAGAGTATGAAATAATCAAATTGCTTGCAAAACATCCTGATATAATATACACACTTGAGGTGATTTATTCAAATATTTGGGAAGAACTGTATACATATAATTCGGGAAATACAGTTATGGTACACATAAAAAATATAAGGAATAAATTCTATGAAATATGCAACAGGGCTGTCATAGAAACTATATGGGGAAAGGGATACAAATTTGAAAAGTGATTTTAAAGCAGTAAAGGCAGTTCAAATTATATTTGGTGCAATAATATTATCGTGCTGTATATTTGGAGGGATATATGGCATAGGGATAAATGGTCTTACTCTTTTTTTTAATAATTCAAGATATATTTATGACCATGAATCTCCATATGTTCAGGAATTTCAACAGTATGTGTCTCAGAAAAATATAGCCGCATCAGATATATCGGAATGTGATGAATGGATGGATTATCATTGTGTTTTGTTTTGCATTATAGAAAAAGATGGAGAAGCTGTATATAGTAAATTGAATGTAGATAAATTTATTGTATCAGCGAAAAACATGTATGATAGTAGAAAAATTGCTAAATATCAACTACCGGTAAATTTTGCTGATGGAGAGGCTAATGTATATATATATGCCGGATATACTGAAAAGTATTATTTAGGAGTCATAATTTTAGGCATTGTAATATCAATCTTAAGCGGAGCTTATGTAATCTATAGATGTGTTAATAATATCATAAAAGATTATAAAGTAAATATTGGTAAGGCACATGAGCAGGAACGGAAAGCACGGGATGAAAAAGATCAATTGATGAGAAATATGGCTCACGATTTAAGAACACCATTAACGGGATTGATGACATACATTGATATCTTAAAATTGCAAAACAAATCAAATGAGAGCATTAACAAAAATTTGGATATTCTGACATCTAAAGTTAATGAATTAAGAGATCTTTCAAATCTGTTACTGGATTTTTCTATTGCAAGTTCAGACGAGAATATACATTTGGACGAGCCTTCTTTCGTAGAATATGCAATAGGAGATTATCTTTCTGAAATGCATACCATTATAAGCCAGAATGGTTTTTGTGTTAATATTGATGGCATTTATTGGGAAAAGGTTAAAGTTGCTGTAAATGGAAGTTTACTATCAAGAATATTTAGTAACCTTACTAATAATATTTGCAAGTATGCTGATATTGATGAGCAAGTGGTCATGGAAACAGTATATTCAAAAAATATATTTGAAATATGCATAAGCAACACGGTGTGTAAGGAAAAAAGCTTATTGGAGAGTACAGGATTAGGACTAAAAAATGTTGAGCTGTTGATGAGACGTATGCATGGCAGAGCAATTTACGAAACAAAAGAATACTGCTATTATGTAAAATTGCGATTTCCGATTACGAACTGAACTACAAACTTCAGAAATCTTTAGAAATTTTCAGAAAATTTCAGAAGTTCCTTTCTTTTTCTTTAAAATATTGTGATACGATTTTTTTGTAGATATCTATAGGAACAATTAATAAATAAATGAAAACGGAAGAGGAAAATATGCTATATATAAAAAAGTATTCGGGGTTTATTATTTCCATTGTTATTGGACTGCTCCTTTATGAAGAAGCAAATTACGCATATACATATAGAGCTGCAACTGCTTATTCTGATCATATGATATACAGACTGATACTTAGTATGGGATCCGGAAGCAGTGGCTGGAATGGAATCCTCTTTCCGATACTGGCAGTACTTCCTATGGGAATATCATATGTCAGAGAATATAGAAGCGGATATTTGAAGCTGCGCCTGCAAAAAATGTCAAGAAACAGGTATGTTGTTGTAACATTAATACAAAACGCAATACTTGGCGGCTTGGGGTTGCTTATTCCGTATGCTGTATATTGTCTGCATTTATATTTTCAGTATGGAACTAAGGCTTACTTGAATATAAAAGAGGGAGAGACAGTTATTATGTTTCATCCTAAGCTGGCAGCCTCGAATACTATAGCATATGTTTGTTTAATTGGTGCGTTTGTTTTATTGGCAGGAGTTACATTTGCTACATTTGCAATCGGCATATCGGCATGGATTAAAAATACTTTTCTGACGATGATACTACCATTTGTACTTTGCATAGCCATGGCAATATTGATACCGGATAACAGATTTGATCTGCTTTTAATATTTGCGCCTAATGGATATGCATGGGCATCTGTTCCGATAATATTAATTATGTCAGGTATATTGATTTTAACCGGTATCATTTTGTTTGCGGTAGGAGTAAAAAATAATGAAAAGTAGATGGTTGTATTTATTAATAACTATATTCATTATTTTTAGCTATATGCAATTTGAATATGTTCGTTATTGTATGGAATGTGATGCCGGATATCAGGAGTATTCATATGCCAATGCAGTTATAAATATCGTTGGAGACAGATATTTAATATTGCTTGTCAGCGGGATTTTAATTGTATGGAGCATTGCCGGATTATTGGCGGTTACACGGAATAATTTTTATCTTAAATTGCGGATTGGAAGTGAACATAGGGCAAATGTCATTGAAGTAGTGTATGCATTCAAATACGCGGTTATCATTGCAGTTATCCAGTGGGTGGTAATTAATATGATTGCTGTTGTAAATAATTTTTATAATGTTAAGTCACAGATGCTTCATGTGACAAACGTGTATCAGCTATTTGGAAACTTATTGTTATTTTACTGGCTGCTTGGTTGTATTACCATTTTATTTAACAAATTGATAAATACAGGATGGGCAGCTAATATCTGTAGTATTGTGTGTCTGCTTATAAATGTTGTTATCAGCAATAGGATAAGCTTTAAAGATTCTTTCGTTGGAAGAAAAATCATGGATTGCCCATTTGATGGTTACAGATGTAAAAACATATAGCTTTTATATTGTTTATTGGTTTGTAAGTATTGCGTTTGTAATAATGGTTATATTTTATAGAGCCGTTATACTAAACTGTCTTAAAAGACTGATTGCAATATGTGTTAAGTCATATTATGGTCTTACGTTTATGGCTGCAGTTGTTATATGGAGCATATACGGATTTGTTTCAAAACAATATATGTCAGGCGTAACAGACTATTTTGCCGGATTTAAAAATCTTGATATTTTTTTACTGTTATATCTGTTTTATCAAATGCCAATCTGGGTTTTATTGTATTATTTTTTGACAAAGAACTTTTCGTTTTACTATATTCCAGTATGCCTTGAGGAAAGGAAATACAATTAGCTGGATGAAGCATCTGGCGATAATATTTCTGGTATGTACTTATCTGTATTACGGAGTGGGAATAATAGTAATAGCGTTTATTTCGTGGACGGCAATAAATGTAAGTTTGATAATTGAAATGGGTAATATGATTTTACAGACAATAGCATTGTTACTGCTGGTATTTTTGTGCTGGTTACATGAAGCCGAAGATAAACATATTGGATTTATAATAATTATTATATACCATATTGTGGCAGGAACATTATTTTCGTGGCTGCCGCTTACACAGGGGCTGTATATTTCGCATATGACATCTCAGCCTGAGTGTATGGTATTTCAAATGGCAGAGTGTCTTGTTATAGGAACGGGCGTTGCTGTAATATTAAAAAATAAACAAGAGTATATAATTTTACGTAAGTGGAAGGCAGAAAATATATGAATATAGAGCTTGACAATGTATCAAAGAATTTTAAAAATCAGACCGTGTTGGAAAATGTCAATTTAAAATTGGAATCTGGGAAAATATATGGTCTTGTTGGAAGAAACGGTAGTGGAAAAAGTGTTTTATTGAAGATAATGACTGGGTTAATGGAGCCGTCGGATGGAATAATAAAATACGGAGGCATCCCTCTGAAAAAAGGACAGTATGCAAAGGATGTTGGAATAGTGCTGGACTGCATAGGCTTCATGCCGGAGTATACTGCAAAGGAAAATTTACTTTTACTGGCAAAAATTAATAAGAAAACAGGAGAAGAAAGAATCAATGAAATTCTCAAACAGGTGGGCCTTGAGCCGGATTCCAAAAAGGTTTATCGTAAGTTCTCTTTAGGTATGAAGCAGAAGCTGGCAATAGCTCAGGCTTTTATGGAAGAGCCTAAGGTATTGCTCTTGGATGAGCCGATGAACGCACTGGATGAACAGTCTGTTCAGGATATGAGAATAATGTTTAGGGAATATGTGAATAAAAAACCTGCTATTATGGTTATAACAAGTCACCATAAGGAAGACATAGAAATTCTGTGTGATCAGGTTTATAGTATAAAAAATGGATATGTGAATCTTTAGATTTCTTTAGAATTATTTATAATTCTTAAATGATTTTTCAGGTTATTCTTTATATGTATATAGTATTGTAAAGCCATAGATGTCTATGGCTTTTTTAATGTTTGGTAGTATTGAGGAGATGGGATATGATAGAAACAGCTATTATATATATAAAAAGAAATAAAATAAAATCGTTGATTATCATACTGATTATCGCGACAATAATCCTGGGTGAAATTATTGGCCTGCTATTAAGCAATGCCTCGGAAAAATCTGAGAGAGATGCATATTTATATAATGGGGCAGCCTTAGTAATTGAGGATGATAATGGAGGCTTTACAAAGAGTGATTATGATGAAATCAGAAAAGTAAAATATGTAACAGGACTTGGGGCTTGGAGAGAGCTGATTGCAGATCCGGTGGATACAGAGAATGTAAAGGAACATAAAGGAATAGATCCGGAGAATAAAGATGTAAGCAATCGGGCTGATAAAATGGTAATTGTTGCAAATATGGATGTGCAAAAATATAGCTTGTTTTCATGGGAAAAGAATGTTTCTCTTATTGAAGGAGAATTTCCTACTTACAAAAATAAAGGAATTATTGTAGAACAGCGATATGCGAAAAAAAATAACCTTAAGGTAGGGGATGAAGTTAAATATACTATAGGAGACCAACCGGAGGTAACGTCTTTACAAATATGCGGAATTTATAAAGTGGACAGTGACTTCGAAATATATGACTCAAATGAAGAGGGAACCTCGGTATACATACATAGTCCATATAATTCTATATATGTAGATTATGATTATATTGTAGAGTTACTAGGGTTAGAGTACACAGCGTCAACGGGAAGCGAAGTGTATATTGATAAGATAGAGCATATAGATGCAGTAAAAAAAACAATTAAAGAAAATGTATGGAGATAATGTGGAGATATATGATAATACTTCTAATTATCTCGATTCAGAATGTAAAGTCGTAGGATTGATGGGAAAAACATCAAAAATAATTTGCTGGATGATAATTATAATGGGTGAAATTATTTTGTTAATCGTTTTCTCGTTTTATACTATCCAATACCAAAAAGATACAGGACTTTTTATGGTACTCGGAAGGTCAAGAAAATGGTGTATAGGTAGATTTGCATTTATAGGAATGATATATGCAATTAGTGGATTACTTTTGGGTGCGCTACTTATACCTGTGTGCTTGGCGATTTAATATGTAGCATTATAAGTGGTATAGGTAAGAATGTCATAATTAATAGTACAGACAGAGCTATAGGTGGATATGATATACCAGGAATATTTCAAGGCTTTGAGGTACGTATAGAAATGAGTGCTTTTTTTACTCTGAAAAACATTATAATTCTATTAATAATTTCGTTGGTTAATTGGATTGCATTTATGGTACTGCCTGTTGTAACAACTGTTGAAGAAAATGCAAAGAAACTGTTAAATTCGAAGGGATAGTGGTAAATATGTTGGAAATGATTAATGTATCGTATGCATATAAATCAAAGAAGGAAATTGTGCATGTACTGGATAAAGTTACATACAGATTTGAAATAGGAGAAATGTATGGAATATTTGGTCCGTCAGGTTCAGGAAAGACAACGTGCTTATCGTTACTTGCCGGTTTAGAAAAACCGGATGAAGGGGAAATTTTGCTGGATGGAGAAAATATACAAGACATTGGTGGAAGAAAACTGCGCCAAAATAGTATATCATTGGTTTTTCAGGATTATCAGTTATTTGATTATATGACTTCTCTTGAAAATGTAATGGTTGCAGCCCAGATAAGCTTACCTGATGTACCCAAAAAAGAATTGATAAAAATGTGTAGAGACAGCCTTGTAATGGTTGGACTTGATGATAGTCAGATAACCCGAAAGGTTACGGAATTGTCAGGTGGACAGCAGCAAAGAGTTGCAATAGCGAGGGCGTTGATAACAGATGCAAAATATATTCTGGCAGATGAGCCTACAGGAAATCTGGATAAAGAAAATCGAAGAAAAATTGTCGAATTGTTACAGCAAATAGCTCATGAACAGGACAGATGTGTTATAGTAGTAACCCACTCGGATTATGTAAAGAAAAAATGTGATATTTGCTATGAAATGGGAGATGACGATGAGGAATAAATGGTGGCAGGCATGCAAAGAATTATTAGGGAGACCGGGACGGAATATACTAATTGCTGTTTGCATATTTGTACTGACACTATTTTGCGGAATTGCAACATTTCTAGATTCAGCAATAGAGAGCTTTTACAAATCTTTTGCAGATATGGCGGGATGTTGTGTTCTTGTTGAATTAGACGATTTTTCTACTTTAGATGATTGGAAAGATATTTTAGAATATGCAGATAATAATAAAAATGTTGTAGGATATAATAATGCATTTACAAGTGACATTATATGTGAAGCAGCAAATTTTGAAAATGTGCCATATATAGAAAAACAAAGTGATTTTGAGGAAAATAAAATATATGTCAGTGGAAACATAAATACTTCTTACAATGAATATTTCAGTAGTGGTATCTTTAAGATTTCAAAAGGAAAATATCCGATGTCAGGTGATAAAGGGGCAATGATATCAGATAAGCTCGCCTCTGAAAATAACCTGTCAATTGGCAGTAATGTATCTATACAGTATGAAAATAATACAATCAGTATTAAGGTAATTGGGATTTATACTGTAATAAATACTCCAAAGACACAGGTGAGCGATGGCTACTATAAAGAAGTGGCTGACAGTATAGTATTCACTGATTATAATTCGTATGTAGAATTAAACAATGAAGCAAGCTGTTATGGGATAAATTTTTTCAGCACAGATTATAAAAGCACATCACTTTTATATGATGATATGAGTAAAATGTTTCAAAATGTTCCGAATTCGGCAGTTGTCAATCAGGTTTTGAATGAGGAACTGCAAATGACAGATGTAATATCAATGTTAAAAAGTATGACAAGTGTGACGTTGAGCGTTATGTATATTGTATGTGTTGTGGTTATGTCGTTACTGACTGTTTTATGGCTTAAAGGACACTCAAAAATGATTGCAATATACAATACACTTGGACAGAGAAAATTTAGGACAATTCAAATTCTGTTATACGAGGTTTTGATGATAACTGTTCCGGCACTTGTGGGTGCAGGAATATTAACATTGGGACTGCTTAATAGATTTTCTGTCAAATATTTTTAAATACTTTGTTGAATTTTGTGAGATTTCAAATTTTCAAAAAAGCTTTTCACTTGATATATGGAACTTTGAAATGAATATCTGGCAATTTGTGTATAGAATCGGGCTTTTGGAAATTAGCGTTATTTTAATAACTATGATTGGAAGCTGTATTTATGCTAATAAGGGTTTGCGCACATTAAGGAATAATTAGGAGCGGTTATGTGGTATAATCTTTTTGATGTAATAAACATGTATAATATGATAGGAGCATATAATGGACAAAATTCTTGTTGTTGAGGATGATAAAACAGTATACAGTGGAATAAAAAAGCTTCTCGAATTGCAGCATTATAGTGTGGTAATTGCACAAAACGGTATGGAGGCTTTGGAAAAAATAGATGAATCGTTCAGCCTTGTAATAATGGATATAATGATGCCACAGTTGGACGGCATTGAAACCTGCAGGAGAATGCGTGAAAGACACAGTGTTCCGATATTGTTTTTATCAGCAAAATCGGAAGAGCTGGATAAGCTGGAAGGGCTTGAAGTGGGCGGTGACGATTACATGACTAAGCCATTTTCAAACATGGAGCTTATTTCAAAGGTTAAAGCTCTTATCAGACGATATCGGGTATATGACAGCGGAAGTGCAAATCGCACAAACAAGGATGAATCTATAGAGACAGATGGACTTAAACTGTTTACGAATCGAAACAAGGTTGAGTTTAATGATAATGAGATAAAATTAACCGGAAAGGAATATGAGATATTAAAATTGCTCATAGAAAAATCCGAACCGGATATATACGATTGAGATGATATACGAGATGGTATGGGATGAGGCTTTTACCTATAATGCAAAGAATACTGTTATGGTACACATTAAAAATCTTAGGAATAAGCTTATAAAGGCATGCGGCGATGCATGCATACACACAGAATGGGGAAGAGGATACCGTTTTGAGAGATGATTTAAAGAGGGTAAAGAAAAAGCTGTTTTTGACATTTGCAATTGCGATTATAGGGACATGTGTCGTTTTTGGAATATTATACGATCTGGGAATTGATTTGTTGAACAATTATATTGAAGGTACAACTTTGATCTACTATAACGAAAAGCCATATATAGATGAGTTTCAACAATATGTGTCTGATAATGATATAAGTACTACAGATGTCGAGCAATATGATGAATGGATGTCGGAGCATGATGTTTCGTTTTATAGTGTTAAGGAAGAGGGAAAGGTAATATACAACAAGTCAAATGTAGATAAGCTTATATCTCCGGCTAAAAATATGTATGATTACCGATTTACAGGAAGCTATCAGCTGCCTGTCCAGTTCACCGATATAGAAGCGGAAGTATTTATATATACAGGATTTACGATAAAATATTATATAGCTTTAATGATTTTTGATGTGGGATTTTCTCTTATGATGGGAATTGTATTTGTGTATCTACGCATCAGAAAAATTATAGCGGGCTATCAAACAGAGCTTGAAGCATCACAGGAACAGGAGAAAAAAGCGCGACAGGAAAAGGATGAACTGATGCGTAATATGGCTCATGACCTGCGTACGCCATTGACCGGTGTTATGACATATGTTGATGTAATGAAACTGGAGAATGAAGCATATGCCGAGAATATGAAAAATCTTAATTTTATAAGTGAAAAGGTGTTGGATATCAGGTCTCAGGTAGACAATCTGCTGGATTTTTCAATTGCCGGTTCACAAAGACCTGTTGAATTGGATGCATCAATGGATGTTGAGTATATATTTGGAGATTACCTCTCAGATGTGTGTGCTCAGCTTATGAAAAGTAATTATGAGGTTGATGCAGAAGGAATAAGCTTTAAGCAGGTAAAGGTTGCTGTTAATATGGCATTTTTGACCAGAATATTTTCCAATCTGACGGATAATATATATAAATATGCGGACAATAAGAAGCCTGTTGTTATGAAAACAGCTTTTACGAAAAAAATTTTTAGCGTTGAAATTGGCAATGGCGTATGTGACAATAAAACGCTTCTTAAAAGTGCCGGGATAGGGCTTAAGAGCGTGGATGCGATGATGCAGCGCATGAATGGAAGTATGAGCTTTAAAAGGGAACATGGGAAGTTTTGGGTGAAGCTTGAGTTTCCGATTGTGTAGTGAATATTTTTTCATGAAAACCTCCATACTAAATAGAAAAGAAGTATGGAGGTTTTTATGAGCAGAAATATTGAAAATCATGATTCGGTGCTCTTGCTTCAGGATTGCATAGCGGGCTGTAAGATGGCACTTGAGAGCATGGACGATATAAGAGAACACACAGATGACAAGCAGCTTCGTGAGCTGATAGACAAGTACTATGATGAGCACACCGGGCTGTCAGTGGATTGCAGGGATATGCTTGACAAAGCAGGTGCAGATATTAAGGAACCGGGTGTGTTTGCAAAGATGGCTGCGAAGCTGCAGACTGCAATGAAGATGGCAGTGAATGATGATCAGTCCCAGGCAGCAAAGTTACTGACGGAGGGCTGTAATATGGGCATAGAGACAATCAGCGGCAGTCTCAATGAATATCGCGATGCTGATTCAAAGAGTGTGGCAATTGCAGAGAGGCTCAGGACACTGGAGGAAAAAATGGTGGGAGATCTGCAGCCACTATTATAAAAAAAATAAAAAACGGAACTGTTGTACTGATTTGGGTTACGAACAGCCGTTTATTGCGTAGCTGTCAAGCATCATGCCTGAATAAATTCGACGAAATATATGGTGTGTTGAAATTGTGCCCGGGATTCTTATATGCCACAACAACCTTCTGCACATAGGTTCATAGGGTTGACTGTCACAGAGTTTGCTTTGTCACCTATTGCATCCTTTAGTGCTGTAAGAGTGTTGAAGGTGTCATCAGCTCTGTCCGGACTAAGCGCACCGGCGAGGATATCGCGGTCAATAGTGAGCTTGCCGTCATCGTCTGTCATGAGACCGATGTAGGAAAGCTTTGACTGTGAGCCCTTTGTGATGGAGCTTATATCACGAAGCAGCCTTGTGGCATCTGCAGAGTCGTTCACTGAATAATCATCTGCCACGTCTATCATCTTATTGTATGCGTCAACCAGAGTCTGCACATTGTCGGCAACTGCATCGGAATTGGCCTTAAAACCGATGGCTGCGGCACCTGTATCTGTGGTCGGCTTTTTGAGCGTGAGCTCAAAGGTATTATTGATGGTAAAGGTGTTGGACAAGGATGAGTGCGCGGTGCCATTTAGCGAAAAGTCAGAGTTGTGGGCAGGGGATGATACCTTATCAATACCCAGCTGCTTCATCATGCTTATGGACTCTGCGTTAGCTGACGGAGCCACACTAAAGAGAGAATCCTCAGTCTCGCTGAGACCTGTCTGCATTGATGTAAGCTGAAGCGCTGCCTTGCCTGAGTCATCATGGACTATGTCAGCCTCAATGCCAAGACCAGATGCGTTTATGAGCCTCTTGAGCTTGTCCTGCACCTCGCCGTTTGTTTCACCGGTGCTCACTCCGAACTGGAACTCATAGGATGATGCATTGGTATTTATGTCAAAAGAATAGCTGCCCGGTATAAAGGACAGGGCCTTGCTGTCTAAGTAGCTGCCGGTATTGACCTGTGGTGCGGCGAGCTGCCTGACCTCTATATCAAAGCCGTCTGCTCCTTTATTCTCTGAGCCGTCACCCACGTAGCGCACGCCTACAGCATCCTCATTAGATGACTCCGCAACCTTCTTCTGGAAGGAGTCAGAGGAGTCTGCGTATTTATCAGAAAGCGAATCCACGGCATTTAAGATGGCCTTAGAGCTTTCCTTTATATCGATAGCATATTTCTTGGCCTCGGACATATTGGAAATCTTGTACAGAGGGGACTCTTTATTTGTCTTTATTATTCTGTTGTATATCTTGCGCAGGTCGCTTTTCTTGTGCGAATCATAGCGCGATACCTCTTTATTGGCATAAGTGCTGGCATAGTAAGCGTAGGCACTGTCTATCTTTGCCATAAAGACCCCTCCTTTCATCCGTGAAAATCGTTTAATCCGTTAAATGGTAATCATTTAAATATTATATTGTATAGCTGCGATTACTAATGCTTAACTGCAGCTATAATAAGCTATGTAAAATTTTTAATTATCAAATCCTATTTATACACATATATTATATCGTCATAATTGAGGATTTACAACAACAAAATACTTGAAAAATTCAGATAAATGTACTATATTTAGTTATGTATCTGTAAGATTTATAAAAAATTAATTGCTGCCGGACATACAAAAAGGTACAGACAGCGGCACTGTTCAAAAGAATTTGCAATAAATTTTAAAATAGCTATTGACGGTTACGGCTCAACTGTGATATAGTATACAGGCT
>ENA-OQJD01000022-OQJD01000022.1-human-gut-metagenome-genome-assembly--contig:-NODE-22-length-22876-cov-3.523539_pt1 | contig 22876 bp, 24 predicted proteins | sample MGYA00242596_ERZ504762 | MGnify/ENA primary metagenome ERZ504762 (study PRJEB26092, sample SAMD00036356) | human gut metagenome | host: Homo sapiens | study: EMG produced TPA metagenomics assembly of... | reverse complement strand
CAGTACGTTAACCGTTTAGGCGAAGAATATAACAAAAATAACAAAAAATACTAATTTATTCGGTTGAACCAAATGATACTTTTGTCATATAATCTAATCAAAAATAGTAATAATTACTAATTTAACTGGAGATTATTAGCAGGAGGTACCTATCATGGACAAGAAGATTACAGACAGCATTATTTACATCGGTGTGGACGACAAGGACATTGATTTATTTGAGAGCCAGTATGTTGTTCCAAACGGTGTTTCATACAACTCATATGTGATTATGGATGACAAAATTGCAATCATGGATACAGCAGATGCAAGAGTTACGGATAAGTGGTTTGCCAATTTGAGAGAGGCGCTCGGCGACAGAAAGCCGGATTATCTCGTTGTTTCCCATTTGGAGCCGGATCATGCTTCCAATATCCAGAAGGTTGCAGAGACATATCCTGATATGCAGATTGTAGGTAATGCAAAGACCTTTAACATGATGGGACAGTTTTTCGATATAGACTTAACGGACAGAAAGGTTGTAGTGGCAGAGGGAGATAAGCTTTCTCTTGGAAAGCATGAGCTTACATTCGTCATGGCTCCTATGGTTCACTGGCCGGAGGTTATGATGGAGTACGAGTCAACAGACAAGGTGCTTTTCTCGGCAGACGGCTTTGGTAAGTTTGGTGCGCTCGATACTGATGAGGACTGGACATGTGAGGCAAGACGTTATTACTTCAATATTGTTGGAAAGTATGGTGCTCAGGTGCAGGCAGTTCTCAAAAAGGCAGCAGGGCTTGACATTGAAAAGATTTGTCCTCTTCACGGACCGATTCTCACAGAGAACCTTGGCTTCTACATAGATAAATACAATACATGGAGCAGCTATCAGCCTGAGGATGAGGGAATCCTTGTGGCATGTGCTTCTATTCACGGCAATACAAAGAAGGCAGCAGAGCTTTTAGCAGAAAAGCTCAAGGCTACAGGTGTAAAGGTTGCATTTACAGACCTTTGCAGGGATGATATGGCAGAGGCTGTTGAGGATGCGTTCAGATACGACAGGCTTGTGCTCTGCGCATGCACATATGATGGAGGCATTTTCCCACCAATGGAGGATTTCTTACATCATCTCAAGGCAAAGGCTTATCAGAATCGTAAGATTGCCTTCGTGGAAAACGGTTCATGGGCTCCTACAGCAGCACGCCAGATGAAGGCTATTGTTGAGGGCTTCAAGAACATAGAGTGTGTTGAGCCTGTTGTTACAATTAAATCTACTCTCAATGAGGCATCTGAAAAGCAGATGGATGAGCTTGTTGCAGCACTTACCAAATAGAATAATTCAGGTTGCGTGGATTAGATGATATAGACTAGATGACATGGATTAGATGATATAGATCAGACATAGTGTAATACGGCATAGTATATATGGATCAATGAAGACCCGGGCGTTTGTCCGGGTCTTTATATTAAAGGTAACTATTCAGAATCACTCCCACTCACATTCACAAAACCGCACGATACTCGTGCTTTGTTTACAAAAGTATATATAAATGTGGTATCATACAATCAAAGAAAAAAGCCATAATAGTACAATGTCAAATGAGGTAAACTATATGCAGCAGCGAATTACCATAAATCTTAACACAGATAGCAAAACAACCGACAAAACCACTATTCTTGAATACTGCCGCAGTCACGGCATTGCAGGGATAGAAACACCGTGCGGTGGAAAAGGCACCTGCGGCAAGTGCAAGGTGACGGTGACAAAACCATACTATAAGGACGTGCTGGCCTGTCAGACGAAGATTTGTGACGGTATGGAAATTATTGTTGGGAGAAAAGAAAGCACCGGAACCAAAGAAGACAGCATGGTTGTTCTGACAAATGGAGGAAATGTATCGGAAAAATTTAATGAGCATGTAAATGAGCATGTGAATAGGAATGTTGTCTTGAAGGAAGAGACCGCAAATGAATCTGAAAAAGTCGAATCAAATGAAGACACTCTGGCGGCCTGTGATATCGGAACCACAACAGTAGTCTGCTATCTGATTGATAAAGAGACCGGGCAGATTATCTCAACCAGAAGCGGTGCCAATCCACAGCGCAGCTTTGGAGCAGATGTACTTTCCAGAATTGATGCGGCAGCGAGGGCGGATGATAACGATAAAGCGAATGGTGGCCTGCAGATGATGCAGACACAGATAGTGTCCCTGCTTAACGGCTGGATATCAGAAATGCTCACGGAATGTGGCAGAACTAAAGTCAGCCGGTTTTCAGTTGCCGGAAACACAGTTATGTGTCATCTGCTTATGGGAATTTCACCGGAAAAGCTTGGCAAGGCACCGTTTATGCCGGATGAATATTTTGGCAGGGAATTTAATCCTTTGGATATAGGACTTGAGAATTGTCAAACCATGATTATATTTCCGGCTGTATCAGGCTTTGTAGGCGGAGATATTACAGCGGGTATGATGGAGACAGTGAACTGCAACGAGCTGACGCTATATCTGGATATCGGAACAAACGGTGAGATGGCGCTTGGAAAAGGCGACAGATATGTGTGCTGTGCCACGGCGGCAGGACCGGCTTTTGAGGGTGCGCAGATTGAGCTGGGTATGCCGGCGTCTAAGGGAGCCGTGGATAAGGTATGGCTGGAAGGGCGCAGAATTAAGTATTCGGTTATCGGAAATGACAGACCTGTTGGACTGTGTGGTTCGGGGCTTATCGATGCGCTTGCCGTTCTTCTGAAAGCCGGAATCATAGATGAAAACGGCACGATTTTAAGCGGACAGGAGCTTCCTATACTGTTTAGGTCGTATGTGTTTGAGGTGGAAGCGGAGGAGACTGCACAGAGCACAGAGTCCTCTCTCGCCGTTCATATTGCACCTGGAGTCTACATTACGCAGGAGGATATCAGGAAGCTGCAGCTTGCGAAGGGCGCGATAGCCGCCGGAATAGAAGTATTGTTTAAGGAATATGGCTGTACGCCTTGTAATATTGATGTTCTCACATTTGCAGGAGGCTTTGGAAACTACATTGACAAAGCAAGTGCGGCTGCAATAGGATTGTTTCCACAGGAGCTTTTGGACAAGGCAAAAGAAGTGGGAAATGCGGCAGGAAACGGAGCTGTTTCGGCAGCTTTATCGCAGGAAGCCTGGGAAAGAGCACTGGAGATAAGCGGGAACATGCGTTACATCGAGCTGGCATCGTATCCGCATTTCAATGAAATGTATGTGGAGCATATGAATTTTTAAATAATTGAAAAATATATATTTTTACTTTATTGTTGAACAAAATTGTCATATAATGACTTCGGGTGAGATTATATTTTTAAAAGAAAAGACTGATAGGGTGATCAGCATCAGGAGGAATATTAATGCGTAAAACAAAAATTATCTGTACTATTGGACCGGCCAGTGAACATGAGGATGTCCTCACCAGGATGATAAAGGCAGGTATGGATGTTGCCAGATTGAATTTTTCTCATGGCTCACATGAGGAGCATCAGGGCAAAATAGATTTAATCAAGAAGGTAAGACAGAAGCTTCATATGCCAATCGCAATCATGCTTGACACAAAGGGACCTGAGTATCGTATCAAGACCTTTGAGAATGGCAAAATAGAGCTCAAGGATGGAGATACCTTCACACTTACCACTGACGATATTGTAGGAAATCAGGAGAGAGTATCAGTAAACTATGAGAATCTGATCAAGGATTTAAAGGTTGGTGACCGTGTGCTTGTTGCGAACGGAATCATCATTCTGCAGGTCAGAGAGCTTAAAGGAAACGATGCAATCTGTGATGTTATCGCAGGAGGTACACTTTCAGACAGAAAGAGCATGAACTTCCCGAATAAGGTCATGAAGCATGCATATTTAAGCAAGCAGGACAAGGACGATCTGCTTTTTGGTATAAAAAATGAGGTGGATTATGTTGCTGCATCATTTGTTTCTACAAAGCAGGATGTAGCTGATCTGAGAAGCTTTTTGGATGAAAACGGTGGAGAGGACATCGAAATCATCGCAAAGATTGAGAACCGCTCAGGTGTAGACCATGTGGAGGAAATCTGTGAGATAGCAAATGGAATCATGATAGCCAGAGGAGATCTCGGTGTTGAGATTCCGGGAGTTGAGGTGCCGGCAATACAGAAGTATCTTATCAACAAGTGCCGTATGCTTGGTACACGCGTAATCACAGCAACAGAGATGCTTGAGTCCATGATTCACAATCCGCGTCCTACAAGAGCTGAGCTTTCGGATGTAGCCAATGCGGTATACGACGGCTCATCAGCTATCATGCTTTCGGGAGAGTCTGCAGCAGGTAAATATCCTGTAGAGGCTGTAAAAAATATGGCAGAGACAGCAGAGTATACAGAAAAGCAGATAAACTACGGCAAGAGATTTGCCAATGCGGATTTCCAGACAAAAAGCATAGTCGATGCCATTTCACATGCTACATGTGCCATGGCAATAGATGTGGATGCGAAATGTATCGTAGTCAGCTCGCTGACAGGACGTACAGTGCGCATGGTCAGCCGTTTCCGCTGCCCTGTTGATATAATAGGCATGACAACCTCTGAAAAGGCATGGCGCAAGCTGAACCTGAGCTGGGGTGTAAAGCCGGTTCTGTGTGAGGAATACAACTCAATGGAGGTTATGTTCTACAATGCGATGAACGAGGCAAAGAGTGTCATGAAGCTCAAAAAGGGTGATCATATAGTGCTCACAGGAGGTCTCATCAACGGTAAGACAGGCAACACCAATGTGATTAAGGTTGAGACAGTTTAGTACATTTATACTATTGATTAAATCGTATATATGTCATATAATTCTTAACGATTAATAAAAACAATAAATTTAAAATAAACAATTTCGAGATGAAGTTTGCAGGAAAACGGCAGCGATTTTACCTTATCAAAGCCTACCGAAGGAGTAAAACTCTCAGGTGCCGCAGCAGGCGGTGCAACTGTAAATGGATCGACTCTCTGGAGACACCCGCTTGGCGGGGGCCGAAGGTGCAACGTACGAATAGGAAGCAGTAGGAGTGCAGTGACTATGAATATATCATGGCACAGGCTGCTTCCCGTACGAATCTCTCAGGCAACAGGACGGAGAAGATATTGGACAGATATTCTTAAGATAATCTTCTTAATCCCATGTATCAGACTGTATATGCAGCGTATATGGGGTTTTTTATTTCAATTCACGTAAGTGCTGCTAAGCCTGCTTTTTCAATTGTTTCCGGATGAAATTATTTATATCAATAGTATTTGCTCAAAACACAAAGACTTTGTGTTTAGATAAAAAAGAGAGGCAGGAGTATTTCAATGTGGAACACAATCAACATTTTTCTTAAAGCAGTGGACGATTTCGTCTGGGGAGTGCCGCTCATGGTGCTCATCATGGCAGGAGGTATAATGCTCACAGTTCGTCTGGGACTTCTTCAGATGAGAAAGCTTCCTCTGGCACTAAAGTGGATGGTCAAAAATGAAGAGGGCGGCGATGGCGAGATTACGAGCTTTGGCGCACTCTGTACCGCGCTTAGCGCAACAATCGGAACCGGCAACATAGTCGGTGTAGCAACTGCAGTCGGTGCAGGAGGACCGGGAGCACTTTTTTGGATGGTGCTTGCAGCCTTCTTTGGCATGGCAACAAAGTATTCAGAGGGACTTTTGGCTGTAAAATATCGTGTCATCGGCAAGGACGGACATAGTCTCGGCGGACCATTCTACTACATAGAGCAGGGAATGGGTGCAAAATGGAAATGGCTTGCAAAGATATTTGCATTTTTCGGCGTATGCGTTGGACTATTCGGAATAGGAACATTCAGCCAGGTAAACGGAATATCAAGTGCTGTAAACAACTTTTTTGACCCTAAAAACCAGCATACAGTAAAGGTTTTACCGTTCCTTGGGGAGTATTCATGGTCAGTTGTCATTGCTTCGCTTGTACTGGCATTCTGCGTGGCAGCAGTGCTTATCGGCGGAGTAAAGCGTATTGCAAGTGTCAGCCAGATAATAGTTCCTTTCATGGCTGTTATATATATTGTATTTGTGCTCGTGCTTGTGGTATGCAATATCACAGCGGTTCCGGCAGCGTTTGCTACAATAGTAAAGGCAGCGTTTTCACCGAAGGCCATAACAGGCGGTGCCGTGGGAAGCTTTCTTGTTGCAATGCAAAAGGGTGTTGCCAGAGGAATCTTTTCAAACGAGGCAGGACTTGGTAGTGCCCCGATTGCAGCGGCAGCAGCCCAGACAAAGGAGCCTGTACGTCAGGGACTTGTCAGCATGACAGGAACCTTCATTGATACAATAGTTATATGTACACTTACAGGACTTTCCATCGTGCTCACAGGCGCATGGCAGGTTGACGGACTCGAGGGCGTGCAGGTTACTACATACGCATTCCAGAATGGTCTTCCTTTACCGAAAGAGCTATCAGCATTTGTACTTATGCTGTGTCTTGTATTTTTTGCCTTTACAACTATACTCGGTTGGGATTATTATAGTGAGCGGTGCTTAGAGTATTTGAGTGGCGGAAGGATGAAATATGTAAAGGTTTATCGCTGGATATATATACTTGCAGTTTTCATCGGACCTTATATGACTGTAAGTGCGGTGTGGACTATCGCTGATATCTTCAACGGTCTCATGGCTCTGCCAAATATGATAGCGCTGTTTGCTCTTAGTGGTGTTGTTGTTAAGGAGACAAGGCATTTCTTCGAGAGACATAGAAATGGAGAAATCGAGGATTAATTATGTTTTATATTTTGCGACATGGAAGAACAGATTGGAATGAGGAGCACAGACTGCAGGGTGAGGTGGATATCCCACTCAACGAAACCGGCAGGCAGATGGCTTACGATGCCGCAGAAAAATATAAGGATATAGATTTTGACATATGCTACTGCTCCCCACTTAAGCGAGCACAGGAGACGGCAAGGATTTTTCTTGCAGACAGAAACCCAGCAGTAGAGATTATCACTGACAACAGGCTTCACGAGATGTGCTTCGGTGATTATGAGGGAGTGAAGAACATCAGGCAAAAGCCCGAATGCCCTGTCTACCTGCTCTTTGAGGAGCCGGAAAAATATGTGGCAAAGGACGGCGCAGAGAGCTTTGAGGAGCTATATCACAGAACAGGCGAGTTTATAGAGCAGGTGCTAAGACCGCAGCTTGAGGCAGGCAAAAATGTGCTTGTCGTGGGACACGGTGCAATGAACTGCAGCATAGTCAATCAGTTTCGCGGCACACCTATAAAGGATTTCTGGAAGGATATGCAGGGAAACTGTGAGCTGCTTAGGGTTGAATAAATATAGATTATTCTGAATAGCTATATCGTTTGTAATAGATAGGGCATACCGGTTGTGGTGTGCCCTGTTGTTGTCAGAAACTAATTTCAATAACATTTATTTATAAGTAAATGGACATTATATTATAAGTAATACTAAATTGACCACATAGCCTTATGCTCGTAAAATAATTTTGTAAATTTTTATTAAATTAAGAGTATAATTATTTGGAGGAACCAATGAAAAAGACAACGAACTCTTCACCTTACCAGTTTGAGGGCAGAATACCTCTGTCTCAGGCTATTCCGCTTGGACTGCAGCATGTTATGGCTATGTTCATCGGAAACCTTACACCTCTTATCATTGTTATGGGAGCATGCGGGCTCACAGCGGACGCTGGCTTTGCGGAGCTTAGAACAGCTCTCTTACAGAATGCAATGATTATCGCGGGTATTGTAACATTAGTACAGATGTTTTCCATCGGACCTGTCGGCGGAAAGGTACCTATCGTTATGGGAACCTCTTCGGGCTTTCTTGGAGTATTAAATAATACAGTTGCAGCGTGTGGCGGCGGAGTTATAGCATATGGAGCTATTATGGGAGCCTGCCTTGTAGGAGGTATCTTCGAGGGCATACTCGGAGCCTTCTTAAAGCCTTTGCGCAAGTTTTTCCCGGCAATCGTTACAGGCTCAGTTGTTATAGCAATCGGACTTTCACTCCTTGGAGTGGGAATCAACTACTTCTGTGGTGGAACAGGCAAAAATGATTACGGCTCACTGCCAAACCTTTTTATTGGAATGGTTGTACTTATAGTAATCGTGCTTCTTAAGCATTTTGTCACCATCGCGCAGTATTTTTTCTATCATCTGCCATTCCTTTTTGGTTATCCTGGCAGGATATGTTGTAGCAATCATTATGACACTTACCATGTCACACACAGGTGTGACCGCTGACGGTGTTAAATACACATACTCATGGGTTGTAAACTTTGATGAGGTTAAAAATGCGGCATGGATAGCAGTTCCAAGCTTTATAGGCTTTGGAAAGCTGTCAGATGTGGGAATTTCCTTCCATGCCAATGCAATCATCCCAATCGGCATCATGTTTATCGTTACTGCAATCGAGACAGTTGGCGATATCTCAGCCTGTGTGGAGGGTGGAATGGACAGAGAGGCTACAGATTCAGAGCTTTCAGGCGGTGTTATCTGTGATGGTCTTGGTTCATCATTTGCAGCGCTTTTCGGAGTACTGCCAAATACCTCATTCTCACAGAATGTAGGTCTTGTTTCAATGACAAAGGTTGTCAATAGATTTGCTATTTCAATGGGAGCTATATTCCTCGTTATTTGTGGCTTCTGCCCAAAGATTGGAGCTCTCATGTCAATCATGCCTCAGTCAGTGCTCGGCGGAGCTGCTGTTATGATGTTTGCTTCTATCCTGATTTCGGGAATTGAGCTCATCACAAAGGAGCCAATCGGCAGCCGTGAGATTACAATTATCTCAGTGGCAATCGGTTTAGGCTACGGACTTGGCGCTACAACCGGTGCTACATCACATCTGCCATACTATGTACAGCTTATATTTGGTGGTTCAGGTATCGTGCCTTGCTCACTTTGCGCTATTCTTCTCAATATTATTTTGCCGAAGAAGTCAAAGAACGCGCCATATATGTGGGATATGGACGAGAAAGACGATGTGAAGCGTGTGGATGACTAACGCTTAGGATTTTGAAGCCGTCCGGTGCATTAAGTACACCGGCGGCTTTATTGTTTGTGGGAAAGTATGGAAATATATGGAAAAAGTGATTTCAATAGTGGGCGCAGGTGGCAAGACCACACTCGTTCATAAGCTTGCAAGGGAATATCACAGGAGTGGAAAAGGTGTGCTTGTCACAACGACAACGCACATGTATGTCGAAGCTGACACTGACCTATCCTGCGTATTTTTTTGCGTTAAGGGATAAAATAATAAAAGATGGATATTGTATGGCGGGGCAGAAAATATCTGAACAGAAAATATCAGAACAGTCAAAGTCAAAGATGTGCGGACTGCCGTATGATTTGCTCGATAAACTGATTAAAGACATGCCACAGGCGTTAGATTATGTTATAATCGAAGCAGATGGGGCAAAGCACCATTCCCTCAAATATCCGGCAGCGGATGAGCCGGTCATATATCCGGGTACCACAGATGTTATCATAGTGCTTGGCACATGGGAAAAGGGCAGGTCATGTAAGGACGTTGTATTTCGATATGAGCTTATGCAAAAGGAGCTTGGAACGGCAGAGGATGCAGTGGTTGATGATTCGGTTATAGATACGCTGCGGCATGTCTATGTCAGAAAGCTGCGCGATAGTGGGTTTGAAGGACGAGTATCGTGCGTTTTTGCGAATGAGCGTGGAGGGCTGAATAGTTGCAAATATGGAAATAATAAGGTAACAGGGTAATTAATCAGATGAGCATGAATCAGAGCAATAATCAGATAATAAAGAAAAATTTGTTAATCATATGCCGCGGTGCAGGAGATCTTGCGACCGGCATCATCCACAGACTGCACCGGGCAGGGCATAGGGTGATAGCGCTTGAGACAGACTATCCGGCTGCCATACGGCGCCAGGTGTCCTTTTGTGAAGCAGTGTATGATGGGAGCGCAGCTGTAGAGGGTGTGACAGCCAGACTTGTTCCTGCCTTGGCTGATGCAGAGACTGATACAGAGACATATTCAGGGATAAATGACACACCGGCAGCTCATATTGCATCAGAAAAGTGGGATAGTTCAGCCATCGAAGCTGTGCTTGAAGCCGGAGAGGTACCGCTTCTTATAGACCCAAAGGGTGAGTCAGTTGCACTTTTAAAGCCGGATGTTGTGGTAGATGCCATAATAGCAAAGAAAAATCTGGGTACCACAATCAATATGGCCCCGCTTGTGATAGGCGTAGGTCCGGGCTTTACGGCAGGGCAAGACGTGCATCTGGTGATTGAGTCCATGCGTGGGCACAATCTGGCGCGCATCATTACCGATGGCATGGCACAGCCCAACACAGGTGTTCCGGGAAATATCGCTGGCTTCACAAGTGAGCGTGTGATTCACGCTCCGGCGGCAGGATATATTCATGACGTCAGAAAAATCGGAGACATCGTGCAAAAAGGCAATGAGATAGCACGGATATATCCAGATAAAGAAAGCTATGACAATGCATTGTCTGAATATGTCCCTGTGAATGCTACAATTACAGGCATCATACGAGGACTTATCCGTGAGGGATATTATTTCAGGGAGGGCTTTAAGATAGCTGATATCGACCCGCGCGAGAGTGAGCTAACAAACTGCTTTACAATCTCTGACAAGGCAAGAAGTATAGCAGGCAGTGTGCTTGAGGCGGTATCGGCATTTGAGCACGGCGTAAAGATTTATTAAATAATAAATAAGGGTAACTATTAAGGTGTTTTCAGTGGTTCTGAATAGTTACAGTGAGGATAAATAGATTGACGCAGGAAAACGGATTTGATATCAATAATCAGGAACAAAATAAAGGAAAGCTCACACATTTTAATGAGGCAGGGGAAGCTCACATGGTGGATGTGCATGCAAAGGATGACACATACCGTGTGGCGAAGGCCTGTGGCACGATAAAGGTAAATGGCGCAGTATACAAGGCGGTATCTACGGGCACAGCTAAAAAGGGCGATGTGCTGGCAGTGGCGAGAATTGCGGGAATCATGGGCGCAAAGAACAATTCCATGCTCATTCCGCTCTGTCATGCTATTGCCATGACAAAGTGTGATGTTGAGTTTGAGCTGGATGAAAAAAACAGCAGTATCACGGCAATCTGCACGACAGCCTGTGTGGGCAAAACCGGTGTAGAGATGGAGGCCATGACAGGGGTCAGTGTGGCGCTTCTTACCATATATGATATGTGTAAGGCACTGGACCGTGGCATGGAGATCGGGCAGATACATCTGCTGGAAAAATCCGGTGGCAAGAGCGGACACTACGTTACTGTTCACAATTAACAATGTGACCGGCAACGATTACAGCCCATTTAAAATGCTGAGAAGTTAAAAATACACAATTAATCAAGGATAACAGGGTGATGTAATGTATACTGTAGGGATTATAACGATAAGCGATAAAGGCGCAGCGGGCCAAAGAGAGGATAAAAGCGGTCCGAAAATAAAGGAACTGCTTCCCAAAGATAAGTATGATGTGGTTTCATATAAAATCATACCGGATGAGAGGAAACAGATTGCAGATGAGCTTGTCAGGCTGTGTGATGATGTGAAATGCAATCTGGTGCTTACAACCGGAGGTACCGGTTTTTCACCGAGAGATATCACACCGGAAGCTACAATGGATATTGCAGAGCGTAATGCACCGGGTATCGCTGAGGCACTGAGAGCGTACAGCATGAGTCTTACACCTCGAGCCATGCTTGGCAGAGGAGCTTCAGTTATCAGGAAAAACACACTGATAGTCAATCTGCCCGGCAGTGTGAAGGCAGTGTCGGAGAGCATGGATTTTCTGATGGGAAATATAGAGCATGGACTTGATATTTTACTGCAGTATGACAGTGAGTGCGGCCGGTGACGGAAATGCACGGGGTATGGTTTAGGACAGTAACTATTTACAAAAATAATATTTGGAGTGTGGGATTATATGAAGCTTATGAAGACAACGGAGGCAGTCGGACAGGTGCTCTGCCACGATATCACACAGATTATCCCCGGAGTGAAAAAGGATGCGGTTTTTCGCAAGGGGCATATTATAACAAAAGAGGATATACCGGTGCTGCTTAGCGTCGGAAAAGACACCATATATATATGGGAAAATGATGAGACCATGATGCACGAAAATGAGGCAGCAGAGGTGCTTTATCGTATGAGCGCATGTGGCACAAATAGCAATGAGACCGACGTCGAACGTCATTGTGAAGCCGCAGAATCCGGCGTTTTTGGTGGCACCACAAGTAAAATGCATCCATCCCCTGTAAAGGAAGGCAAGATAGAGGTTATAGCCGACTGTGACGGACTGCTTAAGGTGGACAGCGAAAAGCTGAAAAAGATCAACTCCTTTGGTGAAATGATGATAGCCACAAGGCACGGTAATACCACTGTGAAAAAGGGGGATAAGCTCGCCGGAACAAGAATCATACCGCTTGTCATAAAAAAGGATAAGCTGGAGGCGGCTTCGCACATATGCGATGACGGACCGATTCTTGATATAAAGCCGTTTGTGGTCAGAAAAGCAGCAATAATCACAACCGGAAATGAAGTGTTCCACGGCAGGATACAGGATGCGTTTACCCCTGTCATCGAGAAAAAAATAGCAGAGTTTGGTGCACAGATGATGTTTCATGAGGTGTTTGATGATGATGACAAAAAAATAACAGACGGATGCTTACGTGCAATAGAGGCAGGAGCTGAGATTGTATTCTGCACAGGAGGAATGAGCGTGGATCCTGATGATAAAACACCGCTTGCCATAAAAAATACAGGCGCGCGGATTGTGTCGTACGGTTCACCGGTGCTGCCGGGAGCCATGTTTTTGCTGTCGTACTATGATGCAGGTGACAGGCTGGTGCCGATATGTGGACTGCCCGGCTGTGCCATGTACAACAAGCGCACGATATTTGATATTGTATTGCCGAGGCTTATGGCGTGTGATATGATTTTGGCAGATGAGCTTGCCGGACTTGGAGAAGGCGGACTCTGCCTGAATTGTGATGTCTGCACGTTTCCTAACTGCGGTTTCGGGAAGGGCTTTTAATATGCGCGATAGATTTAGCAGAGAGATTGACTACATGCGTATATCGGTGATAGACAGCTGTAATCTGAACTGTTATTATTGCAACCCACAGGACAATAATAAAAATTGTCAGGCAATAAATACACTTAGCGTAAAAAAGGTGCTTTGCATAGTCCGCGCAGCCACAAGGCTTGGAATCACGCATTTTCGTCTGACAGGCGGTGAGCCGCTTCTGCATCCGCAGATTGATGAGATGGTTTCACAAATCAAAAAGATACCCGGTGTCAGGAGTGTATCGCTCACCACAAACGCAGTACTGCTTGCGCAGCATGCAAAGCAGCTTAAGGAAGCCGGCATAGACAGTATAAATGTGAGCCTGGACACGATAGATGCGTCAGAATATGAACATATCACAAAAAAACCGCTGCTTCATAAAGTGGAGCATGGAATCGATGCTGCCATAGAGTGTGGAATAAGAGTGAAAATCAATGTGGTGCTCACACCGCAGACAGATGTGGTGGCTCTCACACGGTATGCTTCAAAAAAAGGCACAGATATCCGTTTTATAGAGATGATGCCGGTAGGTGAAGGGCATACCAACGGAGTTGAGCCGTATGAGAAGGTTATTGGCGCACTTTTAAAAGTATATGGAACTCCTTGCCATATAGATACTGAAAATAGAGAAGAAATTAATTCGGGATATAATAATGCGGATAACGGTCCGGCAGAGTATTACAGTTTTCATGGACTTGATATCAGAGTAGGGCTGATTCAGGCAATCCATGGGAAGTTCTGCGATACCTGCAACCGCATACGTGTTACGGCTGACGGCAGGCTTATGCCATGCCTGGGAAGCAGCGTGACGATGGATTTAGTACCTGATTCATGCGAATTTACAGATGATTTGGAAAAAGATTTTGTAATAGTTCAGGCACTAAAGGCTGCCATAAAGGCAAAGCCGGGGTGTCACAATTTTAATGATAATGCAGTGACATATACAAAAACTACAGAGACAAAGACTGTGGAGACAAAGACTACAGAGCTGAAAGCTGCGGAAGTAAATGCAGCAAGAAATATGAGCCGGATAGGAGGCTGATAGCAAATCATGGGAAAGCTTCTTGCAATCAATATAAGCAAAGAGAGAGGAACTGAAAAGAGAGAGGTGCCACAGGCGGAGCTTGTTGCAGACTATGGCATCATGGGAGATGCACATGCCGGAAAGTGGCACAGGCAGGTCAGCCTGCTTTCCGCAGAGAAAATAGATGCCTTCAGGGCAAGAGGAGCGCAGATAGACAACGGCGCATTTGGCGAAAATTTAATTATATCAGGATTTGATTTCAAGAATTTACCGCTTGGAACACGCTTTTGCATAGGAGATGCTATTCTGGAAATGACGCAGATAGGCAAACAGTGTCATTCGCATTGTGCTATCTACAAGAGGATGGGCGAGTGCATTATGCCAAAGGAGGGCGTGTTTGCAGTAGTCATAAGAGGCGGTCAGATTCATACCGGTGACGAGGTGAAGCTGATTCCGGCAAACATATATGCTTCGATAAAGGACAGACCGGCGGACAGCCGCTGTGAGCTGTTGACAGTCATAGAAGGAGCACATGCCGGTGAAAAGGCGCTTTATATAGATGGCAGAATAAGAGTGGCATCAGGCAGTGCATGGGCAGATGAAATAAATGACAATGATAATTCCATTGTGATGTTTAAACAGCAGATAGGCAGCAGACCACGCCTCATAATCTGCGGAGGAGGTCATGTATCGGCGGCACTTGTACGCATGGCATCGCTTTTGGCCTTTGACATATGGGTGATAGAGGACAGACCTCTGTTTGCCGATAATGCAAAGCGCCAAGGAGCAGACCATGTAATTTGCGGCGATTATAAAAAAACTCTCGCCAGGCTGGAGCCACAGGCGGATGATTACTATGTATGCATGACAAGAGGCCATCGCTTTGATATGGAGTGTCTTACAGAGATATTCAGAAAGCCATACGCCTATGTGGGGATGATGGGCTCAAAGAAAAGAGCTGCCATAGTAAAAAAAGACCTTGAAGAATCGGGATTTTCACAGAAAAACATATCCGGATTACATTCTCCGATAGGCCTTGCAATAGGTGGACAGACACCGGAGGAAATTGCGCTTTCGGTGATAAGTGAGATAGTAAAGTGCAAAAATGAGCGTACAAACTGCACACAGGTGGATAGCGAAGTGCTTGATGCACTTATTGAGGCAGCTAAGCAGCGTGTATCGGAAGTACGGAAGACAGAAGCACAGAAGACAGAAACACAGGAAGCAGGTGTGCAGGAAACAGATACACAGACATCAGATGAGAAGTATATACTGTGTACCATCATAAAAAAGAATGGCAGTGCACCGCGCGGAGTCGGAACACAGATGCTCGTGAGCTCAGACAATCGGATCATCGGAACTATAGGCGGCGGTTGTGCGGAGGCAGAGGTTATAAGCCATTGCAGGAGACTGTTTCGCAAGCAGGAGTTCAAATGCGGTTTGATGGATGTGAGCATGAACACCGACGATGCCGAGAAAGAGGGCATGGTGTGCGGAGGCAGTATTTCGGTGCTGCTGGAGCAGATTGGATGATGAAATTATCATATATTAATAAATCAAGATAAGCTGAATATGCACATTAATCACATGCATATTGTCTAAATAAAAAGAAAGGTTAAAAGTATGAGCTTAAGAATAGCAACAGGTACTGATGGATCAGTAAAGGAGCGCAAGGGCTTAAAGAGAAAATTTAAAGCATATGCAGGACTTGCGTTTGGACTTATCCTTATAGCAGGACTTTTTGCAGGCTGTGGAAAAAAGAATACAGCAGATGCAGATGTCGATTTATCAATTTTTGCGGCAAAGAGCTTAAACGGTGTTATGGATGAAATTTGTGCAGCCTACACCAGGGCGCATCCAAATGTAAACTTCCGGAACAACTATGACAGCTCCGGAACTCTGATGGCACAGATTAAAGAGGGTGCGAAGTGCAACATCTTTTTCTCAGCAGGAGTGGCACAGATGGATGAGCTTCAGAATGGCTACGACGGAGGAAGCGTGGTGGACGGTACTCGTGTAGACCTGTTAAATAATCAGGTGTGCCTTGTTACATATAAGAATAGTGGCACGGCAGTTACCGGCTTTGCAGATATCTCAAAGGCTAAAAATATGGCGCTTGCTGACGGAACAGTTCCTGTAGGACAGTACACCAGAGCAGCGTTAGTAAATTCAAAAATGGTTGAAGGTGATGCTTCAAAGCCACAGGCTATTTCAGATTCTGATATCTCAAAGGCACTTGACGGTCTGGAAATAAACAGCTGTGCCAATGTAGGTGCGGTTGCATCTGCCGTAGCTGAGGGCGCAAATGAGATAGGAACCGTTTATTACTCAGATACATTCGGATACGAGAACCAGCTTGATATTATAGAAAAGCTTCCAAACAGCTTAACAGGCGATGTCATCTATCCGATAGCAGCCTTAAAGGGAGACAGCACCACATCAGATGAGCTTGAAGCAGCGAAGGAATTTATCGCATACCTTCAGACAGATGAGGCAATGTCAGTATTTGAGAAATATCATTTTTCGGTAAAGGAATAATGGGACAGATTGATTTTTCACCGCTTTGGGTAACATTAAAAACAGGAATAGTAGCGTCAGTTTTTCTTTTTTTATAGGAATAGCTTTTGCTGAGCTTGTCATAAACACAAAGGGCAGAGTGAGGGCGTTCTGGGATGGACTGCTGACACTTCCTATGGTACTGCCGCCTACCGTGGCTGGATACATTCTTTTAAGGATTTTCAGCACAAGGCGTCATTTTGGAAGCTTTTTAAGCCATAGCATGGGGATACAGGTAGTACACACGTGGCTTGGCTGTGTGGTGGCAGCAACCATCATTGCACTCCCTCTCATGTACAGAAATGCGAGAGCGGCATTTGAGCAGATAGATGAAAATGTCATATATGCGGCGCGCACTCTCGGCATAAGTGAGTGGAAGATTTTCTGGAAGATACGTCTGCCGATGGCAAAGCCCGGTATCATATCGGGTGTCACGCTGGCCTTTGCCAGAGCTATCGGTGAGTACGGTGCCACATCGATGCTTGCCGGAAATATAGCAGGAAAAACCTCGACCATATCACAGCAGATAGCAATGGTCGTCCAAAGCGGTGATTATGCTACAGCGGGCTTCTGGTGCATAGTAATCATAGCGATTTCATTTGCATGTCTTGTATCGATAAATATGATATGTGGCAAAAGCAAGGGCATAAAGAGAAAGAGAAAAAATAAATGTCGCTCATAGTAAAAATAAAAAAAACAAGTTGGATAATTTCATACTTTCGGTTGACATGGAGCTTACGAACGAGGTTGTGTCCGTAATCGGAATGTCGGGCTCAGGAAAGAGTATGACATTAAAGTGCATAGCAGGGATAGAGACACCGGATTCAGGCTTTATATCATTAAACGGCCATGTGCTGTATGATTCGAAAAAGCGTATAAATCTGCACCCGGGTAAGCGCAGGGTAGGCTATTTGTTTCAGGACTATGCATTATTTCCGACAATGACCGTGATGGAAAATATATGCATAGCAATGGGACACCGCGACGAGGAAAAAGTGAAGGGCTGGCTGAAGAGGTATGGGCTTGAGGGCATGGCGTACACATATCCCAATCATCTCTCCGGTGGTCAGAGGCAGCGCGTGGCAATGCTTCGCATGCTTGCGGCTAAGCCGGAGTGCATACTGCTCGATGAGCCTTTTTCGGCACTGGATGAGCATGTAAAAAGAAGCATGGAATCAGAGCTTATGGAGATGCTGACAGATTTTAACAATCCTGTTGTTTTTGTGTCACACAATCGCGATGAGGTGTATCGCCTGGCCGAGCGTATCGGAAGCATGGAGAGAGGTGTACTGAGTACAGTCCGCGCAAAAAAAGATTTCTTCATGCGGCCTATGTCTGTGGAGCAGGCACTGCTTGTGGGCTGCAGCAATATATCAGAGGTAAAATGGCAGGATAAGCATCATTTGCTTGCTGTGGAATGGGATAGCGTATTTGAGGTCACTGATGAGCAGCTTGAACAGACTGCAATGAGTATGGACGACATATCACACATAGGTGTTTTCCCACAGGATATAATAATATCGGTAGGCAAAGCAAAAACGGCACTTGTATATAATGATAAAAATATAATCAGGATTAAAGATTATAAAATGATTGAAGAATTGAAAAGCTGGGAAGTATTGTGCAAATTAAATAACGATTCAATAATTTACGCAAGCCTTCCGAGGCATACAGAAGCAAATATGCTTAGCAAAAATATAAATGATGAGCTTTATATAAAGAATTTTTATCTGCTTGGATGAGAAGTAAATGAGGACATACTATGATTTACCTGGACAATGCTGCCACAACAATTAAAAAGACCGGATGCGGTATATGATGCAGTGCTTAATGCAATGAAGCACTGCGGCAATTCCGGGCGCGGGGCATCGGATGCATCGCTTGATGCGTCGAGGAAAATATATGAGGCCAGAATGTGCCTTGCAGAATTTTTCGGCGGAGATGATGCGGCCAGACTCGTTTTTACGGCAAATGCCACTGAGGCACTAAACATTGCAATCCACGGACTGATTGAGCCGGGGGAGCATGTGATTACAACACAGCTCGAGCATAATTCTGTGCTCAGACCTCTTTATATGCAAAGGGAGCGGGGCGTGGGTGTGGATATTGTACCATGCAGTGATGTAGGCATAAAAAGGGGGATAATTTCCCCATCGGACATAGAGGCTTTAATCCGTCCGGATACAAAAGCCATCGTCTGCACACATGCTTCAAATCTCACAGGCAACGTGGTGGATATTAGGTCGATAGGGCAAATCGCACGAAAGCATAACCTTTTATTTATAGTCGATGCATCGCAGACAGCCGGTGTGATTCCGATAAATGTAAAAGACATGAATATTGATGTGCTCTGCTTCACAGGTCATAAGGGGTTGATGGGACCGCAGGGCACCGGAGGACTTTATGTGGGAGAGAGAGCAGATATAAAGCCGTTTAAGAGCGGTGGTACCGGCGTGCTAAGCTTTCTTGAGAACCAGCCTATGGAGCTTCCGACAAGACTTGAGGCCGGTACCTTAAACGGTCCGGGAATCGCAGGGCTTTTAACAGGTGTCATGGAGCTTGAGAAAATCGGCCTCGACAATATATACGCTAAAGAGCATGAGCTGATGCAGGCATTTATGGGAAAAATAAAGACAATCCCCGGAATCAGGATATATGGAGATTTTGATATGCTGCCTGACAATGGTCTGCACTGTGCGATTGTTTCAGTAAATATAGCTGATATGGACTCGGCGGAGGTGTCAGACATACTTATGAATGAGTATGGCATAGCAACAAGGAGCGGCATACACTGCGCACCGCTGATGCATAAATTCTTTGGAACACAAAATCAGGGTATGGTGAGATTCTCATTTTCATATTATAATACAGTTGATGAGATAAATGAGGCCGCTGAAGCGCTTATGCAGATTGCGGCATTGCGATAAATAGTATTAAACAATTGAAAGGAGCAAAAATGCCACAGGAAATAGTGTTTTGCAAGGGCGGTGGCTGTACTGCAAAGCTTGGTCCGGATTTGTTAAGTAATGTTTTAGCAAAGCTACCAAGGGGTGAAAAAGACAGCAATCTGCTCATCGGATATGATAGCTGTGATGATGCGGCAGTGTACAAAATTTCAGATGACACGGCGGTAGTCCAGACGCTTGATTTTTTTCCGCCGATGGTTGATGATCCGTATACGTTTGGACAGATAGCGGCCGCAAATGCGCTCAGTGATATTTATGCGATGGGCGGCACAGTAAAGACCGCATTGAACATCGTCTGTTTCCCTGAGAAAATGGACCTGAATATACTCGGCAAAATAATGCAGGGTGGTGCTGATAAGGTGATAGAGGCAGGCGGCACACTTGCGGGCGGCCATTCTATAGCAGACAGTGATGTAAAATACGGTCTTTCAGTCATGGGTACGGTTCATCCGGAGCATATTTACAGCAACAACACAGGGCAGCCGTCAGATGTGCTTATACTTACAAAGAAACTCGGAGTGGGGCTTGTATGCAACGCAAACCGCGTAGGGGAGGCTCCGTTAGGTGCAATTGAGGATGCAGTAAGCTCTATGACCACACTGAATAAGGCAGCATCCGAAATCAGTCATGCTTTCGATATACATGCATGCACAGATGTCACAGGATTTAGCTTTTTAGGGCATCTGAGTGAGATGTTAAATGATGATATAACAGCGCTTATAGACTCGATTTCCATCCCGGTCATTACCGGAGCACTGCGATGCGCAGATGAGTTTTTCCTCACGGCAGCGGCCCAGCGCAACAGAAACCATGTAGGTGATAAGGTGTGCTTTGAAAAAAATATACCTTTCTCAATGGAGGAGGTACTTTTCGATCCGCAGACCTCTGGAGGACTGCTGTTTGCAGTAAAAGCTACTGAGGCAGATGCATTTTTGCATGAGCTTAAAGCCGCAGGACTTCCGGCTGCAAAAGTGGGACGATTTGTTAAGCGGCGAGATGTGCCGATATATGTGAACTGATTTTAAGCTGCCATAGCTTATGCAAATTTGCTGACAGGCTGCATGCCCTGCATTCTGAGGGCTGACGAGTTGAAATAACATAGGGAGGATTATAAATATGATAACAGTAAATGCAATAGGGGATACATGTCCGATCCCGGTTGTAAAGACAAAGAAGGCGATAGAGGCTCTCACACAGCCGGATACGGTGGAGACACTTGTGGACAATGAAGTTGCAGTGGAAAATTTAAAAAAGATGGCTGTACAGAAAGGCTATAGCTGCGATAGCAGTAAGCTCGATGACGGAAGCTACAGCGTAAAGCTGACAATTGAAGCTGTAAATGCCGATGAGCTTTCGGATATAGACGAGGCTTCACAGTATACATGCAGGCCGGCTGCAGATAACAGGGTTGTTGTAATCCGCTCTTCATATATGGGAGAGGGCAGTGAGGAGCTTGGCAAGGTACTTATAAAGGGCTTCATCTACGCACTTTCGCAGCAGGACAACCCGCCTGAAACCATGCTATTCTACAATGGAGGAGCAAAGCTGACCTGTGAGGGCTCAGAGTCACTTGAGGATTTAAAGGAGCTTAAGAGCCGTGGGGTGAAAATTCTTACCTGCGGAACATGCCTGAACTACTATGAGCTGTCAGATAAGCTTGCAGTCGGAGAGGTGACCAACATGTATGATATCGCAGAAAAGATGGCTGGGGCATCTCTTATTGTAAGTCCGTAGAGTTATACAAGGTGTGAGGTAATGGATAATAATTTGGCAAGAGAAAAGAAAAAACGGCTAATCATCACCTTCGAGACTACCACAGCACCGTTAAAGCTTGATATCAAGGGCAAGGCATGTGGTATTCCGGGACGTACGATTCCTCTTCCGTCTGTCATATCGGCGGGCTGCGGGCTGGCATGGAGAGCAGAGCTTTCTGACAGGGAGTGCCTCATAGCCTTTATGAAGGAGCATGACATCAGGTGGGAAGCGATGTATGAAATCGAAATGAGGTAACTGATAGTTACCTATATAGCAGGATAACAGGAAGAAAAATATGTTTTATTACAATCAGTATGTGAGGGCGCAAAGCCTTGATGAAGCTTATGAGCTTTATCAGAAAAAACCGAATTTTGTGCTGGGCGGCATGCTCTGGCTCAAAATGAAAAATAAGACGCTTGGCACGGCAATTGACCTGTGCGATCTCGGACTTGACCAAATTGATGAGGATGAGAACGAGTTTAGAATCGGTGCATATGCAACACTCAGGCAGATAGAGACTCATGAAGCATTGAATGCATATACACACGGTGCAATCGCAGAGTCGGTCAGACACATCGTCGGAGTGCAGTTTAGAAATGTGGCAACTGTCGGAGGAAGCATCTGGGGCAGATTCGGATTTTCAGATGTCATGACGATTTTCAGGGCACTGGGAGCAAAGGTGCAGCTTCACAAGGCGGGAATTATGGATTTGGACGAGTTTGCGGCACTTCCAAGAACAACACGCGATGTGCTTGTGTCAGTAATAGTACCGAAAAATGCAAAGGGCGTAGTATACTTAAGCCAGAGAAACCAGTCAACAGATTTTCCGGTGCTCACATGTGCAGTGGCAAACAGAAGCGGCAGGTATGTGGCGGTCATCGGAGCATCACCATATATGGCAGAGCCTGTGTGGGATGAGGATGGCATACTTGATGGCATAGCAGATGCAAAGACAGATGGTAATGCAGCTTTGACAGATAACTCCGAAAACAATGACAAAAATAGATAAATTTGCCGAATATGTTGCAGAGCATATCCGTTTTGGAAGCAATATAAGGGCAGGGGCTGAGTACAGAGAGATAATCTGCAGGGTGCTTACACGCCGCGCTGTCACACAGTCGCTTGACATCTGCGATGAAATTAAGCACGAGCATTAAGTAGGAAGGAATTCATATATATGGATGTTAAAATAAAATTAAATGGTAAGTTAATAACCGACTCGGTAGACCAGGATATGGTCCTTTTAGTACTTTTGTCCGCAAGCACAATTGCTTTTCGGTTGAAGAGAGGCTGTGAGTCAGGCAACTGTGGTCTTTGTACAGTGCTTCTGGATGGAAAGCCTGTGCTGTCATGCAGTACGCCGATAGGCAGGGCAGACGGCAGAGCGGTGGATACCCCTCGAGGGGGCGTTGAGGAGGAAGGCTAAGCAGTTTACTAGGATTTTTTGTCTGCACAGGGAGCGGATCAGTGCGGCTTCTGTAATCCGGGTTATATTGTAATATTG
>ENA-OQJD01000021-OQJD01000021.1-human-gut-metagenome-genome-assembly--contig:-NODE-21-length-22897-cov-3.734387_pt1 | contig 22897 bp, 28 predicted proteins | sample MGYA00242596_ERZ504762 | MGnify/ENA primary metagenome ERZ504762 (study PRJEB26092, sample SAMD00036356) | human gut metagenome | host: Homo sapiens | study: EMG produced TPA metagenomics assembly of... | reverse complement strand
CTGCCTGCTCCGGTTTCAACTTGATTAATTTCTTTCCGCTTTCTGCCCCCTGCTCCATTGCTTCTTCGGCAGCTTTCGCTTCTTCCTGTCTGCTTTTTCTTTCCTTTATCTTCCTGTAGGTCACTCCAGCAAGTTTTTTTCCTACCTTGATATGTGGTTTTCCCTATACTTTTTCCTGCCACACTCGCCGCTCTGTACTGTACGGATTCTATTTTTTCAGTTCCATACTGTGTTGGGGATTCTGACTGCCCACTGCTTTTTTCATGTAGTTCCCTTGGCTTTTCTTTTGCTTCCAGAACCGCTGAGCGAACCAGTTCTTTCGGAAGTCGGGCAGCCGGATTTCGAATCTTCGGATTCTTATCCCTTACCCGTTCCTTGATATCTTTCATCCGGTCACCCTCTTTCCGTATCTCTTATCTCATCGGGCAACATCCCGATGTTTCTTTTTTTCCTGCTGTTTCTGCAACTGCTCCACCTGTCTGATTGCCTCATTTACCAGTGGATGTTCGTTGTAATATGGCACAAGTTCCAAGTCTCCCCTGTCTTTTGATGACAACGGTAATGGATATTCCATGTCTGAATAAATTGATTCTGGATCATGAATAGAAAACTCAATAGCCGGACACATATTGGCAGATGTTCTACAATATTTCTGGTACTTTTTATATGCCTCTTCCAGCGTTCTGCATTTTGTATATTCTCCTAAATCATGGAACTCACCGCACTCTGCAGCATAAAAAGTTATCGTTACTTCTTCTTTTTTCTTCATTATGATTCTCCCGGTTTTGTTGTCATTAGTTTATAAAGGTCTGTATTCTTTGGGAACGTATTCTCAAATGGTACGATATTCCCAGAGCAACGGATTAGGCCACTGCCAACCGATACATTTGTAATATAGGACAGTTGGTTTTCGGAAATATTCAAAAGAGCTGCCAATTCTTCCCTGTCTGTACTTGCCTGATTCAAAAGAATCAAAAACTCACTGTTTGCCAACATCAGTCTTGCAGTGTCCGATTTCAGAAGTTCCTCAACATTTTGGGTTAAACCTGTCACGAATCCATTGTATTTTCTGATTCTCTTGTACAGTCGGTAGAAGAAATTTGCACTGTATTCATAGCGGAATAACAGATAGAACTCATCGGCAAATATCCATGTCGTTTTTCCTTCTTTCCAGTTCTGAATTACCCTGTTGAAAATACTGTCTAAGGTAACCAGCATTCCCAGTGGCATAAGCTGTTCCCCCAGTTCCCGGATATCATAATCCATGATCCTGTTCTTCTTATTCACATTGGTCGGCTGTGCAAAGGTGTTCAGGCTTCCATTGATAAAAAGTTCGGATGACAGTGCAAGTCCCCTTGCCTCTTCTTCCGGCTGTAACATCAACTGTCGGTACATATCTTTCAATGTCGGAACTTCTCCGGTATAACCACTTCGGATATAATCCCGGTACACATCTGCAGCACAGCGGTCCAGAATCGACTTTTCTTTTGCCGACAGATTTCCTGCTCCAACCAACTGCTCGAACACAGACAGGATAAACTCCGATTTTTCAATCAGTGGATTCTTTTCATTGCCGTAGGCTGCGTCCATATCCATTGCATTCAGATGATTGTCTGATGTCGCAGATACTTTTACAACCTGTCCGCCCAGAGCCTCTACTAATTTTGTAAATTCGGACTCCGGATCAAGAATCAGGATATCGTCATCGGTACTCAATGCCAGATGCACAATCTCTTCTTTTGCCGAAAAGCTCTTTCCTGATCCACTGACGCCCAACCGGAAACTGTTTCCATTCATCAGTTTCTTCCGGTCGGCTACCAGAAGGTTCTTGCTGACTGCATTCTGCCCATAATAGATACCTCCCGGCTGCAGGATTTCCTGTGTATGGAACGGGATTAAAACAGCCGTTGATTCCGTTGTCAATGTACGCAGGGCATTGATCTTTCGCAGTCCGTAAGGAAGCACTGTATTGAGTCCGTCCACTTGCTGCCACTTTAATGTTGCCATCTGACACAGATGCTTTCTTGCGATTGACAGAATCAGTTCCGTATCGGAATCCAGTTGCTTTTTGCTGTCTGCCAGATGTACCATTGTCAAAATCCCGAACATCATACGCTGGTCTCTGGTTGTCAGATCATCGAGCATTTCCTTTGTTTCTTTTCTCTGAAGTTCCATATCGTATGGTACGATTGCCGAGAAGTTATTATTAGCGTTCTGCCTTCTCTGCCAGTTGGTCACGTTAGTTTCCACACCAAGCAGTCGGTTCTGGATTTCCCTTACCGCTTCATCCGTAGGGACTGGCAGGATGTCAATCGACAACATCAGATTCCGGCTAAAGTCACACAATTCTGAAATCATGTCATCTTTGACATAACTTGCATAATCCTGCATATACAGGACTCTTCCGTATCTGTCACCGATTTTAAAATGGTCACGTTCAAATTCCATAGAATCCGGACACATCCAGTCCTTGAAACTTGTTCCCTTCTTGGCAAATTGTTTCAGATCAAACGGAAATGCCTGTGGGACATCTCCCTTGAAGAAATCCCTGAAAATCTGGAGCCGGCTCTCTGCGTCCAGTCCTTCTGCTGTGGACGATAACTTTGCCAGATGTGTTACGATGTCTGTTCCGATACGTGCAAAATAGGTTCTTGCATCATCAATCGATCTTTTATGTACACTGACGGTCAGATACCGTTCCTGATAGATGCTGTTGTTTGTTCCTGTAATCTTAGACAGGAGCATTTCGTTGTATTCTTCCCGATAGTGGTCCAGTCCATCTTCCTTCATTGGAAGCAGAATAGACTTTTCGAATTCTTCTTTATTGATTCTCCGATTATTGATGGTAATTTGGGCAGAAATGCCGGAATCCAGTGAATTTAAGAGTTCAGAATAATCCAGAAACATTTCTGTCTTATTGTCCTTACTCGCAATATAATAGTTGATATCTGTAAAACGATATGTTTTTGAGAATTTCGTTCCCTGTTGAAAAATTCCATCCGGCCAGATTCGCTGGATGGGAATTGCCTGTTGGACGGATTTCGGAACTTTGAAGCGTTCCTTATCCATCCGAAGTGCCTGACTTAAGGTTTTAATCAAAGGCATCACTCCTTCCCTTGCGTTTCTTTCTCTGTTTTGCTTCTGCTTTTTGCTCCCGCTCTTTTATGATTTCCGCTCCATCCTTTTGATTCTTTTCTCCCAGCGAGATGGTCTCCTGCATGCAGGAGTAGTAGATATCTTCCGACTGAAACACCAGTTTCTTCGGATACAGCAATTCGGATTTGATCACTGCCCATAAAAACTGTTCGGCTGTCATACCATGATATTTGAAAAAGCCACAGGCAGCAAATGGAGCAGCACCAAGCACACACAGCCATCCGGTTATTTCCTGTCCGGTAATATCACGCATTCCAAAGTAAATTCCGATTGCTGTAAGAATCGCAAGAACAGAACACACACATTGTCTCAGGTCCAGTCCCATAAACATGGATTCTTGATAGTCCCTGATTTCTTTGTTCATCTTTACTTCCATAAATTATCGTTCCTCTCCCCTGTTTTGTTTCTTCGTTTTCTGTGGTTTTTCTTTCGGTACTTCTATCCCGGCAAATCTACAGTGTTCCGCAACGCCTTCCGGATCAAATTCCGCAAGTCTTGCAAGGTCAAACGCTACCTTCTGATAGGTTGCATATCCTGATCTTCCTGTTTCATTCAACACTTTTCCAAGTTTATGTTCCTTGATAAAATGAAGCATATCCTTGGTAAAATCTCCTGTTATAAAAGCCTCATTTGGCTCTAAGAACTGATAGGGCAGATTAATGGTTACATCTCCAAAATCTTCCCAGTCTCTCCCTTCCTTATGGCAGAGTCCTACATATAAATTCCCATTGTTCCGATAAGAGCTCACTCGTATCGCTACTGTCTCACGTCCGAATTCCCAGTTATATCTTAATGTTTTCTTTGTATCCATATTTTTTAACCTCCAAGTCCCATCATTTCTCTGACAATACGGTCAGATGCCTTAATTGCTCCAACAAGTACCAATAAATTGAATACCAGTTCTCCTACATAGTTCCACACGATTGTAACTGCACTCAGCTCCGTATCTCCCACTGCCGGAGGACTTGCCGCATAAGCAGAAAAGATAATACACGCCAGTGCAATAATTGCCCCTTCCAGACACACGCCTATATAAGAACGGATAAAGTTCTTTCCAATAGACTGCGTGGGTTCTCCTGCAAACGAGGAAATCGGAATCGGGGCGATTGCCGTATACATATAGATTTTGAACATTCTGCCATACACTGTCAGGATCATCACAAATGACAATACAGTAATCAGCAGACTGCCAAGCAGTGTGACAATCCACAACGGAATGGATTCCAGCATTCCCACACTCTCAATCTTATCTACAATCTCCGTTGGCAGTTCCGTCACGCTTCCTGCCATACTGGAGCCGCTCATTACGGTTGTCACGATTCCCTGCACGATGGAAAACAGTGCCTGCATAAGTTCCATTCCGTATGTGATTGCTCCCTGAGCAAGAGCAAACCGGATAAATGCTTTTAGCACATGTTCCGGCTTTTTCAGATCTGTAAAACTGCCACACGTTTTAATGATTCCGGCTGCGAAAAATAATACCAGTAATCCATAAGCAATGGCTGTCAGTGCATCATTAATATTTACCATAATCCGCCAGATGCCGCCGCCTTTAAAAGTTGCCGGATTTTCAGTCAACAGAGTCCACAGTTCTGCCATCTTTTCACTCCATGTAGACAACGCAGAGTTCAGATTCTGTACAATCCAGTTATCGCTCAAAAACTTTCACCTCCCTGAACATACTTTTGAATGCAGGAGTACCTTCCGGCACTCCTGCTGTTTCCTGATATTACTTTTTCAAAGAGGCTTACGCCATAATCAAATCGAGGATTTCTTTGGCGAACGTAATAATTACCCCTCCGGCCAGTGTCAGAAATCCATTTGCCCTCTGGCTTGGATCATGGCTTTTTAAAGACAGACCAACCTGCACAACACCAAATCCAAGCAAAATCAAACCGATCGCACGAATCAGAGAAAAAATAAAGGTAGACAGGTTATTGATAACGGACAACGGATCTCCGGCTGCGAATGCGGTCGTTGCTCCAACCGTTACGGTCAGTACCAGTGCCATATAAAGGCTCATCCACTTTTTCTGTTTTCTCCCCATCGGCATCGGGGTTATCATTTTTTCAGTTGTATTCTTTTTTGTTCTATTTTTTTCTCCTGTGAGAAGTTTCTTCAATACACATCACTCCAATCCATCAAAAAACTGCTATTCACCAAGGATGTCCTCGGTAGACAGCAGTTCGTAATCGTCTAATCTGTTAATGTCAATCTTTAGGTCGTCGTGAGCCAGTGGTGTTTTCGCATAATCATAAGGCGATGCACCACCGTCCTCTGTGTATCTGAAATTCACATGCTTTTTTAAATCATATTTATCGTCCATGATCGGACGCTCCCCACGAATAAACAAAATCGCTTTGCGGTTATCTAAAAGCCGTATTTCATCCGGTGTTAAAAGTTCCCTTCCAGTCTGCTGATAATTCACCGAATAGCTGCCGCTACGCCCTTTTGTCTGTCCGTAGGTATTGGTATCCAATGTCTCTTTTCCCAATAATTCCGAGACATACTTATGTCCTTCTTTTTCATTTCCACCCAGATATAAAAATTCATCGCAGTTGCCGATCAGACTCTCATACGAGTCTTTAAATAAGGCTTTCATCTGTGCGATATTCTGGATGATGATACTGCAGGAAATCCCTCTGGAACGCATGGTTGCCAGAATCTTGTCAAAATCATCCGGCAAGGCTACGTTTGGCCATTCATCCATAATGCAGTGTACCGGAATTGGAAGCCTTCCTCCGTACTTCCGGTCTGCCACATAATACAGTGTCTGAAACAGATTACTGTAAATCATGCCGACCAGATAATTCATGCTGGTGTCGGCATCCGGAATACAGCAAAACAGTGCTACTTTTTTCTCCCCGATACTGTATAAGTCCAGTTCGTCTGTACAGGTCAGATTTGCAATCTGTTTCAGGTTAAAAGCTGCCAGACGGACACCAACCGAGATCAAAATAGACTTTGCAGTCTTTCCGGCTGCCTGCTTATAAATGGCATACTGCTTGACCGCAATACTCTCCGGGTCCCGCATTTCCAGTCTTTCAAACAAAATGTCCAATGGGGACTGGTAATCCTCATCATCTTCTTTGACCTGAGCGCTTCCAAGCATTTCCATGATCATCGGAAAGTTCTGTTCTTCCGGTGGAGCCTCATGCAGCAAATACAGCATAAGTGCCTGTAAAAGTGCAGTCTCGGACTTCTCCCAGAACGGGTCTGAACTCTGCGCTCCCTTCGGTGTTGTGTTGCGGATCAGGTTATTGATCAGCTTCAGTACATCCTTATCATCCCAGACATACGCAAACGGATTATAACACCAGGAAGTCTCCGGATTGATCAAATCAAAAACCCGGACTTCATATCCATTCCGTTCCAGAACACCTCCGGTTTTACGCAAAAGTTCTGCCTTGGGATCAGTAATCACCATCGAACAGTTGCACTGCATGATGTTTGGGATTGCATACGTCCGGCTCTTTCCAGCTCCTGAACCTCCGACTACCAGCACATTTAGGTTTCGTTTGTGCTTATAGCCGTCCAGTCCCATACGGAAATGCTGTGTTAAAAGCAGATTTTGCGTGTATCGTTTTTCGCAGTAACGTCTGCAGATTTCGGACACGTTGCCCCATTTTGCGGAACCATGTTCCACGCCTCTTCTATAATTTCTTTTTTGGGATTCATAAATACCAATGCCTAAGAAATAGGCTGCTGTGAATATCAGAATACATTTGAACGTATACGGTGTATACGTGATAAAAAACGGCTGTTCGAGTTTTTCGCTCAGCGTTTCTAAGATTTGAATAAAATTCTTATCCGGTGTAATGGCACAAGCGGTAATCGCTGCCGCCCACCAGACAAATGGCAGAAAGACAAGATACAGAACCCAGTCCTGCTTTTTTGTACTTATCTCTGCAAGTCAGATTCTCTTTTCTTGCGTGGCTTTTCTTCTGGATGTCCCTGTCCTTCTTTCTTATGAAAGGAATCCACTCCCGGTATCAGTGAGAGACTTCTGCCGTTGTCCCACTTAACACCGAGCTGGCCTGCATCATCCACATACTGCACAGTTCCTTCCAGTCCCTGCGGCATACCCGCTTCTCCGTCCATCGAATTCAGACAGATTCTTGTTCCTGCCGGATACTGTTCTCTAAGTCTTGCCACTTTTTCTCTTGAATAAATGACCAATCAACCACTCCTTTCTCTACCAGAACATGTGTCTGGTGGTATTCGGTTTTGCAACCTGAATAATGATTTTATCTATTCCATCACTATATCTTCCGGCTGCAAGATATTTACTTCTAAGCCTGTTCAGTGCCTTACGGATCTGCCTTTGTTCCCCGGCTGTAATCTGCAGCCGTTTCTGGGCGAGGTCGTATTCACTTACTTTTTTCAGAAGAGCTTTCGTTTCTTCCAAACATTCATCCTGCTCACTCTGTGCCTGCAGCTCATCATTCAGTGCCACCACGAACATATTTTTCATAATGTTATCCATCTTCAAATAGTATTTTGTCATCTGGCTGACCTCCTTTTTTTGTTACACCAACCATATCACAAGACCTCCGTAATAGCTACTCCAATCATCCACCTTTTTCACTTTTATCGTTCCGGCTGGCTCTTTGCTTTTTTCTCTTTTCCAGATGCTTTTTCATCCTTGGTTTCCGGTGTTTTTACAGGGTCTCCGATTGCAAACTCATCGGTTACATACTCCTGTTCCTTTGCACCAAAATTGCGTTCGATATGGTTTCGGATACTGTAGGAAGCCTGACGGACATCATTTAAAAAGTCTCTCAGTTCCTGTGGGTCTTTCTTTCCACATTCATTCCGCTGTGCAATATAATCCAGATTGAATCCGGTAACATCCACACCATAACGTTTCGCAATCACATAGGCCGCACAATATGCCTGTGCGCTGACTTTCTGTCGGCTGTAAGTTCCGGTATGCTGATCCATCGCTGCACACGCCAGTTCTCTGTTCAGTGCATGGAATGTCGTTACTTCACTCATTCCGTTGCGGATATAAATGGTACGGTATCTCGGATTGTACTGGGCCTGCACTTTGTCTGGCAGATTATCCTCAATCTGTACACGCACCGACTGGTCTTTTAAGACAACTCCTACCAGTTCTGTCAGACTTCGCTGTGGGCGTTCTTCTAATGGCTTTCCTGACATCTGACTGATGTCAAATCCTTTTCCGATCGTATATCCTCTCCGCATTTCTCCGTCTTTTTCGTATTCAGTGGAAATCATATAAGTAATGCCATGCTCCCCTGCTTTTACTGAACGGTGTTCTTCTCTCCAGCGTTCATAAGACCTTACCACCTTAAAATCCGGATGCTGTCCGTAGATCAAAAGCAGATTCGGAGTTCTCTGTGTATTACACTCTGCCATAAAATCCAGAAAGCCTTTCAGTTTTTCTCCATCCTGAAAAACTCCCTGTGCCTGTGAATCTACTTCAGCCCATACCTCTTCTCTTTCCTGCTGCTTCTTGGCTGCATATTCTTCCTTGGTCAATTTCTGTTCAGGAATCTGCTGTTCTTCCGTTCCACCTGAAATCATGTCTGTTAAATCCATATACATTACCTGCCTTTCGTTTTCATATTCTTACGTTTCTTCCTGCTCTCTCTGGCATTTTTCCGTCTGTCCGGCCTCTTACGTTTCTCTTCCTGTTCCTTACGGATATCTCCGAGTTCTTTCCGCACAGATGGTTTTTCATTCTTTTCTTCCCAGCTAGTTTCCCGACCGGAAGAAATATTTTTGTTGCGCGAGAAAGGTTCGGACGGATTCTTTGCTTTCCCCTCCTGCGCATGTGTAAAATTTCCTTCCGGGAAAGCCTCATCCCCGATCTGGAACATTTCTTCCGCATCATCCAGTTCAAATTCTATCTTGCCTTCCGGCAGGACAACGGTCTCTGTCCGTACATTCTCCCCGGTTTCTTTTTCCATCTGGTTCTCTGCCTTTTCCGGTGCATTCTCTTTTTCCACTGCTTCTGTAACCATAGAGCCTGATTCTGCTTTTACAAAATCCAGGTTCATGCGGTCTAATACCCGGTTCATCTTCGCTGCATCATCTGCAAATACCATGACTTCTGTCTGGTCCGGATTCACCTTATCTTTGATAACTACATATAAGATACCTCTCGCCTTGGCTTCTTTTGCAAATTCTTTTAAGCGGTCACCCGGAACGGTAAAAAATTTCATCGGGCGCTGTTCCTTTAACATTCTGGTAAGCCTTGTTTTCCCTCTTGTCTTTTTTCTGATCTTTCAGGGCGGCCGCAATAAAGATTGCCACATGCTTTGCCACATTTCCGGTAATCTTCAAAGAGTATTCCATTCCTTCCAGACTGTACCGCACCACCTGATCTGCCGGTTCTGCTCCATAATTCATACTTATCTCACCTCCTGACTCTCTTTTTCTTTGTGTTCCACACGTTTCTCATTCTGGTTTTGTTCTTCTGCCTTTCGAAGTCTTTCTTCGATTTCCAATGAATGCTTTTCAATCCGGACGGTCATACGGACTTCTTTTCGGAGATTTTTTAATTCCTCATTAATTTCGGACAGCCGTACTTTTCCACTGTCTTCACTGTCATTCCGATAGAGCTTTCTGCGTTCCTTCATCAGTTCTGAAATCCGCTTTTGTAACGGCTCACGGTATGTGGCAAGCTGTTCTCTGGTCGTAATGTCATGCTTCATTAAAAACTCAATCTGTTCAATCCTCTGATCCAGTTTCCGGATATCCTCTCTGACCACGTATGGACTCCTTTTCGGTCTTTTTGGCAGTACCCCCATTTGATATAAATAGGAATAATACAGTGCCTGAATCCCGGTCAGTTTCTTCTTTGGAGGAATCTGCACCGTCTTTTGATAGATGCGTTTTACTTTTGGCTGTAAGATCTGTCCACGGATCTCCTCTTCGGAATAGTTTTTTCCAAGAGACCGTAGCCGGATGTACCGTTCCATCCCCGGAGCCTTTAAAGCGACATATTTCCGGTTCAGTTTCCATGTGTATCCACGCTTTTCCATTTCTTTTAAGAATTGTGACCAGGAGTAGCTTTCCTGTACAGACTCCCTGATATCCAGACGAATCGCACTTCTCCATGTCGGTTTCCCTTCCTGTTCCGCTTTCCACTGTACATAAGGGATTGATTTTTTCTGATTGGATTCAATGATAGACAGACCATATTTTCTGCACAGGTCATCGGAAATCTTACGGATCTCCGTATAATAACTCTTGGCATTACTATGGTACTTATGTCCGTCCACCATGCTTACAGAATTCCAGACAATATGATTGTGATAGTGTCTGGTATTAAGATGTGTTGTTATGACGACTTCAAATTGTCCTTTTAAGAGCCGGTCTGCCAATTCCTGCCCGATGAGATGTGCCAGTTCCGGTGTCACCTCACCTTCTGCAAAACTCTGTACCAGATGGTATCCTTCCACACCGCCCATCTTATGGAATCTCTTTTTTGTTGCCACCATATCTGCATACGCATTTTCATTGGTACATCCGATGGTATCTTCGAAGACCGCCTGTTCCGTCTTTGTCCGGTTCATGGCATAATCGATGGCAGCCTCCAGAGAGTCCGCTTTCTGTGTGGTTTTTTCTTTGTCTTTCACATATTCAATGGAACGGTCCAGGCGGTGGACGGGGATAACACTTGTATAAGCCATCCGGCATTACCACTCTTCCTTTACCAGATGCCATGTTTCTTTGGTAAGCCGCAGCATTTCCTGAATGCTCTGCTCGCTTGCCATTCCAGAAGCATTGGCAACATGGGCAAGCTGGTTCGCATTATTGCACAGACCCGCTATCTTCCTAAGCAGTTCCGGGTGATGCTCACAGGGTTTTGCGTGTACCTGTGCTCCTAAGATCAGCGAACGCATAAACTCTTCCCGGCTCAGTCCGCTTTTTTCCACCTGTTCCTCCAATTCCCTGAGTTCCCTTGCATTTAACCGCACCGGGATCACATGGTTTCGTTTTCGCATTGCATCACCGTCCCTTCTCTTTTCTCTTTCATCATATCGCCAAGCTCCTGATCCGACCGTTTCGCAGTCACCATACAGCAAGTCACCACGACTCCGAAACAACCTCCAAACATCAATGCAATCATAATCATGACTCCGTCTCTTAACATAGCTTATCCTTCCTTTCCATGTTCATTTTGTATTCGGGGGATTGGGGTTCTCCCCAAAGTGCGTTTGGATATCCAAACGCTATGCTTGCAATACGAGTACCACCAGTTTCTGTAGCACTGGATTGACTCGATTCTGATTTATTTTGATTCTTTTATCTGTACCAATCCATCAAGTGTCGTACAAATGATATGGAGTCTGTCTGCCATACTGATTTCGGTATTCATTGTTCCTGTCACTTCTTTTCCACATACGACTACCATCCGGCATCTCCGTAAAAGGATATGTGACATTCTTCCATATCCCTGCATATCTTCTGCATCGGACTCTTCCAAGAATGGTGAGAATACAAATCTCGGACAGATTGGTACATACCCAAGTTCATAGATTTTTCTGCAATATTTCTGCACTTTTACCCGGCTTTCTTCTGCTGAACAGCACACATAAGCCAGCGCCTGTTCCATACGCTCCATCTCCTTCCTGCATCCAGTTGGATGCCATGCATTTTCTCTATAAAAAACAGATGTCCAATTGGACATCCCGGCTACTTTTCATCCTCTTTCTGCTCTGCTTCTAATGCAATTCTCACTCTGTCACTTCCCAGTTTGTAGTAGGCATCTGTTACCTCAATTCCCACTGCACGATAACCTGTCATAACCGCTGCAAGGACAGTCGTTCCTGCTCCGGCAAACGGGTCCAGGATCAGACCTCCCGGTTCGCAAATCTGAATGACATCTTTCATAAGCTGCAATGGTTTCTCTGTCACATGAATCCGGTTCTGCGGATTTCCATATCGGAAAACACCCGGCAGACAAGATACCGGACGGTTGATCGGCATCGGTCCGTTACTGCCCCACACAATGTATTCAGCCTGCTGGCGGAAACGGCCTTTCTGTGGACGGGAGTTTCCCTTATCCCACACCGCTGTTCCTCTCCAGATCCATCCTGCCCACTGCAATGCATCGGTAATCGATGGATACTGACGCCAGTCAATGAACAGGCAGATCGGAGCACCTTTCTTACAGGCTTTCCGCACATCATAAAGCCACTCAGCCATCCAGTGTGTCCAAGATCTCTGGTCTTTATTATCTCCATCGAAATCCGGAAGTGCATTCGCAGCACTCATACTGCTGTATTTCTGGTTTGTAGTACGATTTCTTTCATTCTGTTTTGTTCCACCGGATGCATACGGCGGATCGGTAATAACTGCATCAAAGATTCCCGGCTGGAATGCTTTGACCAGTTTTAATGTATCTCCATGTAATATTTTCCAGTTTTCCCCTTCAGTATATTCCTCCGGGTATGTTCCCTCTTTCATAAGTTCTTCCAAACTCAGGCCATTTGTCATAGGCATCATCCTTTCTTTTCTCAGCGTTCCGGCTGATTTTTCTTCTTTGTCTTTTTATTTCTTTTGATGGTGGACTCAACTCGGTTTCCACATATTCACTGATAATCAAAAGTGCTTTGTAATAGTCCCCACTTTCCAATACCCTTTTACACATTTCTTTTGCTTCTGCTGTCTGTTTATTCTTTTTCAAAAGAGTTGAGGCATCGCCCATAATGGAAAAAATATTCCCATCATGTCCAAGGAGCTGTAACTTGGGACGTTGTTTCTCAGGCTTTGTCGGAATCTGCTCTGTTTTCTTTTCATACATTTTCGGCTGTTCCATATTAGGATGCCAAAAATGCACATTCATCGTTCCACCATCTACCTTGATATCCCTCTGTTCAAATCCTTCACCCCACCCGTCACTGTACTGCCCTGTAATGTATTCGGTGAATTCCTGTAGTTCTTCCTGACTTAAAAATTCATTTAATTCCAGTTTGGTACAGCCGTACAGGATTCCGTCTTTGTTTTCTATCGTAACAACTGCACTTTGTATCTTTTCCTGAATGGACTCACTTCCGTCAAAATACTGCATGAGATCATCTTCCCCATAGCGTTCCAGTTCTTCTCGGATGACTTCTTCATAATCGGCAAGTTCTGTTCCATCTAATGGCATTCCATATTCATCACTCTCCGACCACTCTTCTTCCCATTCGGATTCTTCTGAATAAAGATTTCCAGTCAGCTCCGTCAACAGATGTACGTGCATCGTTCCTTTTTCTTCCATTCTCTATCACCTTCTTTCTAATGGTCTATCCCTGCATTTATTTGTCTGCTTTTTTTCTTTCGCAAGGTCTGCATAATCTGCCCCTTCTTTTTCCGGCAGATTGCAAATAATCTGATACGTTCCCTCGTAATGTTTTTTCATCTGTTCTTTCGCCCATCTCCCGGCAAAGTCATTATCGGTGCAGATTTCAATTTCTTTGATTTCCGGATGGTTCTTCAGAAACTCTTCCAGTGCATCCGGCAGTCTTTTTAAAACGTTCACTCTGTATCTGTGTGTTTTCTTTCGGAGCAGCGATTCCTCCAAGGGAAAGACGATATTTATCCCTCTTTCCTTCTTCCAGTGTCATGTGGCCAGTGCATCAATACACGCTTCATATACGACAACTCGTTTGTTTCTCTTTCAGGTGGAATACAAAAGCTGTACTTTTTTTCACTCCCGGTCTGCTCCATCTTGAATCCTTCCCGTTTTTTTCATAGATTCCTCGCAGGAATGCATATCTTGCTTTTCCGGATTCATCTTTTCCAACAAAAACAGCGTTATGGTACGGGACACTTTCATAAAGGATTTCATGTGAAATACAATATGTGATCACTTCATCGCTGATTCCTCTGTGGTTTAAATAAGCCCTGATTCGTCTGCAATTACAATGCCTCTCCGGCAGCTTAAATGGCAGTTTTTCCCTTTCCACAGCCTGTGTCGGAATAAAAGACGGACTCTCTTCGCACAACAGTTTTACGGCATCTGTAAATTTCATTCCATCTACTTCAATCAGGAACCGCAGTGCGGACACGCCACCGATATCTCTGGATTTCCAATGCCATTTGCTGGACAGTTCATTGATTTTAAAACTGTCATGATCCGTCAACTGCCATTCATTTCTGGTCCTTGTCTTTTGCAGTCGCTGTGCCTGATGCGTTCGCAAATACTCATACGCAGTCATATTTTTTGCTGCCTGAATCTCTTCTTCCGTTACCCAGGGCATTACAGAATTGCATCCTGAAGATCCAGTACCTTATCCGTCCGCTCCCAAGGAAACTCCTTTCTTCCAAAATGACCAAAAACTGCCGTCTGACGGAAAATCGGACGATTCAGTCGAAGGGATTCCATGATCTGAACGGGTGTCACTCCAAACACCAGTGGGATTGCTGCCGCCAGACAATCATCCGCACACACTTTTCCTGTACCAAAGGTGTCTACCTCAATCATAACCGGCTCTGCTACTCCGATTGCATAAGCCAAAGACACCTGACACTTGCTTGCAAACTCAGCAGCTACTATATTTTTGGCGATATACCTTGCCATATAAGCTGCCGAACGGTCTACTTTCGAACAGTCTTTTCCCGAAAATGCACCGCCGCCATGCGGAACCATACTGCCATAAGTATCCACCATCAGCTTTCTTCCGGTCAGTCCGGTATCTGCATCAAATCCTCCGCACACAAATTTTCCTGACGGATTGATCAGAATCTTCGTATCCTCATCCGGCGGCAGTAATCTGAGTGCTGAGCGAAGCACTTTCTCTCTGATCTCGGCATCTAACTTCTTCAGGTTCTTTTCTGCACCATGCTGGCAGGAAACAACAACACTTTCCAGTCTCACTGGTTTTCCATCTTCATATTCTACGGTTACCTGTGCTTTTCCATCCGAAAAGATATCTTTGATATATCCGCTTCTTCTGCAAGCCGAAAGTTCACGTGTGATCCGGTGTGCCAGAACAGTCGGCATTGGCATAAGCTGCGGAGTATCATCACACGCATATCCGACCATAACACCCTGATCTCCAGCTCCCCTGCTTCTATCTCTTAATTTTGCGCCGATATTATCCCGAAATTCTTTCGACACACTCACTGCTTTCGCAATATCTGGACTCTGCTGGTGTACAAACGTATCCATTTCTATCCCATCTGTACAATATCCACACTCTTCTAAAACTTTTCGGATCACATCAAACACTGGTGGTTCATATCCGCTGGTGATTTCTCCTGCTACAAACACATTTCCTCTTGTAGCAAGGACTTCACACGCCACTCTCGAAGATGGATCGTAACGCAGACATTCATCTAAGATTGCATCTGCTATCTGATCGCATACTTTATCCGGGTGTCCTTCTGTTACTGATTCTGCTGTATAAAAACGTCTCATCTTTCTTCTCCTTATCTACAGACAGGGCAGGAGCTGCTCTATGCACATCTCCTGCCCTGTCAGATTGATTTATCCTGTAATTCTTATTTTATTTTTCTTCTGTTTCTTCTTTGTTTTCTGTCATTTTTGACTTTTTTCTGCGGTATACGGTCACTCCTGCAGCTGTTCCGGCAGATGCCAGACCAAGCAAAATAAATGCCCATACTTTCTGGTTGTCACCTGTTTTTGGTGCATTTGTTTTTTCTGTTGTTTTCTCCGGTGTTCTGGCATCTTTCATTTCTACTTTCTGGACTTCCATTGTATCTTTCAATGTGAATGTAACATCTTCCGCAATCTCGTAACCATCTGGCGCTGTGATCTCACGCAGAGTAAGTTCTTCATTGACCGGGAGCTTTGCAACGGAATGTGGCTTTCCATCCGTAATCCACTCTTCCAAAACAGTTCCATCTTTGCGGATGATCTGAAGCTTTGCCCCTTCCAGTTCTTTTCCGGTTGTTAGGTCTGTTTTTGAAATTTCCACTTTGGAATATTCATCTTTCATCTCAACCTTTGTCACACTTCCATCTTCTTTGACTTCAAACGTCACATCGCTGGCAGACACATAGCCATCTTCATAAGGAGCCAGTTCCTCATGTAAGGTATAACTTCCTTCCGGCAGTCCGTAAATGACATGTTCTTCCTTCGTACTAATCCACTCTTCCACAACAGTTCCGTCTTTATCAATGACCTGCAGTTTTGCTCCTTCCAGCTCATTTCCGGTTGTTGCATCTGTTTTGGTAATACGTGTTTCTGTCGGCTGATTCTCAACTTCTTTGTTCAGTTCAATCTTTGCAAGATTCTGATTTTCGTAAGTTGCATCTACATTCCATACTTCCTCATTTGGAAGATATCCAGCTTTTCTGACTTCCTCTTTGACATAGTATTTTCCATGTGGAAGATCACTGTCGAAAGTAAGTGTTCCCTTTGCATCCGTTGCTTTCTTTTCCAGCAAGGTATCTTTCTCTACGAGAACCTCTCCCTGATTAGAAAGAATATCTTCTGCAGCATACAGTCCAAAAATAACACCTTCCAGCTTTTCGCCTGTGACAGAATCTTTCTTTTCTACTGATACGAAAACTTTCTGTCTTTCATTTTTATAGGTAACGCCTTCATAAACAACTGCCTGTGTATCATCCTCTGCTGTCAGGGTAAATTCTTTCTGTTCTGTATTCAGGACAAAATTCTCTCCTGCTACAACTTCTTTCAGATAATACGTTCCCAGTGGCAGATTGTTGATAACTGCTGTTCCATTTTCATCTGTAGTCAGTTTGGCTACCAGGTCATCTTTCTCATATCGGACAACTGGATTTCCTGCTTCGTCCTTTGCTCCGTCCGGTGAATAGATGGTATCTTTGGCATATACTTCGAATTCAGCACCTTCTACTCCGGTTTCTTCATATTTAAAGCCTTTATAAATACCTGTTTCTTCTTTACCAGATACAGCATTTCTTACTTTAGAGACCAGTGCTTTTACTTTTGCCAGAACAGAATCTCCTGTTACTTCGGTAAGCTGTTCTCCCTTTTTCGTCAGGAGCAGGCTTCCTACCTGTTCATCGTTTTTCTGTTCTACCTCTACAATCGCAGCTCCTGTATCTGGATCAATCTGATGTGCAGTGTTTGAGGATACTGTAATTACAATACCACTCTGTGGATTTTCTTTATATGTTCCTTTTGTAGTCTGTTCTAATGGTGAAATAATCGTTGTTCCATCATACAGGGACTCCTCGCTTCCCTGTCTTACAAATCCTTCCGGTGCTTTCACTTCTTCGATTCGGTAGGTAGAGCACTTCAGTTCCTGCGGTGTGATCAGATATCCTTCCTCGTTTGTTTCGAATACACTGATCTTTTCTTTCTTCGGATACTGAACAACCTGTTCCACATATTTCTTATTTGTCACATCGTAAATCTTATAAGAAGCACCAGCCTTTAAAACAGTATTTCCAGTCTGTGCATCCTTCTTTACAATTTTCAGCAAAAATTCAAACGGGCGGTCATCAAATACTCTCCACTGCATTGGCTCTCTGCTGTCATTTTCCACATTTACAACAAATGGATCAATGGTTTTCAAATTCTCAGGGGTAGTACTTTCCACTACAACATAACTTCCATACGGCAGTTCCGGGCTGACTGCATATCCTTTTGTATCAGTGAGCAGTTCCGGTACTGGTGTGGCGGTTCCATTCTCATAAGTAACTGCAACCTGCTCTTTGCTGAAGTCATAATTCTTGAAATCACTTGCTGTATAGCTTTCTCCATTGGACGGTTTCAGTTTCCCATTTTTCACCTGTGTCAGGTCGCTGATCAGATATACCTTAAATCCTGCTCCTGCAACCAGGTCTGTTTCTGTCTGCTCTCCATCTTCACTGACTTTGATCAACTGGAATGCCTGTTTCTTTACCAGCTCTTTTACCGTACCCCTTCCTCACACAGCATTTTACATTCCGTTCCGGATAGGAACCGTCCTTTGCCCTTGTGCCCACTTCCGAAAGCTTCGCCTTGGACAGTGTCCAGCTTCCCTCCGTAAAGGAATAATCCTTTTTGGAGATCCGGATCCATACCATCTTCGCATCCCCGGAAGAATTCGGCTCATTGGAAAATCCATACCAGTATCCGTCATGCCCGTCCATAAACTCCCCGTACTTTGTATAATCCCCCAGGAACGTAAAGCTTTCCGTTGTCAGTGTCTGCTCCTCCAGTACGGTATACGTGGTATCATCCAGCTTCTCATTCAGCCCGATGTTAAACACCGGGATCCGGATCTTCGTAATGGTCACACTGGAAGTCCCAAAGGTGATGGAATACAGCAGGTTCTTTTCAAAATCCAGCTCCACTGCCTCAAACAGTGTCATCTGCTTTGCCTTCGGGATATCCCCGATATCCACCTTTTTCAGAAGCAGGAACGTGCTGGCATCCCCTGCCGCACTGCCAAAAGCATTCTGCCCGCCCAGGGCACTGGTCAGTGCCACAGCTGCAATATTCCCGTTTCCCTGGCTGGGAGTGAACTCCCACACAAACTTATATCCATTGTCCAGTTTCTTGCTCTCCGTCTGGTTCAGGCTTCCCCTCGCCACATTGGAACCGGAATTAACATTGTTGGAAGCATAAGCCACCGGCAGGTTCTTCCCCTGCTCGTAAATATGATCCGCCTTTTCTTCCAGCACTGCCGGAAACAGCAGGATCCCCCCGATCATGTTCGGGCAGATGGGAAGCAGCGTCCCGTTCCACAAAACAGAATTGTCATACTCCCCGCTGGCTTTCAGATAAATCCCCATGGGATTCAGCCCCCAGAATATTATTCACCGCCTCCGTGATCATGTTCGTCTCCTGCACGGTTTCCACCGCACCCGTATTCGTATCGGTCAGTTCAATGACCATTTCACCTTTCAACTTCATCACACACCCTCCATTTCTACCGGCCTGCAGAAACCGCTGATTCCCGCTCTCTCAGCAAAATACACTTCAAATCCTCTGTTCACCGTCTCCTTCATCTGCATGGACAGCGATTCCCGGAAACCATTCACATCCAGTCCTCCGCCAATGGCAAATCTCGTGGTATAATCCTCCACCTCAAGCTTTCCGTCCCAGGCTTCCCCAACCGCCATTGCCTGTCCGCTGACAGAAGCAATGCAGTCTCCCACATCAACCGTACCGCTGCCATACTCCATCCAGAGATACACATTGAATGTATTCGTATAATTGGCAACGATCTTCTCAATGGGATAATACAGCGACAAAATATGTTTCCCGGAATGCCAGGTCTCCACCGGACAATGCTCCACAATCTCCTCATTATTAAATTCAAAGGCCACATGGCAGACCGCCTGTCCGTCCTCCTGCCACTTCACCGGCAGACTCACATCCACAGCAACCTCCGAACCACTCCCGGATCCGGATCCTGCATCTGCTCCGCCGGAAGTATCATCCGCACTTCCAGCGTCCGCATTCCCGGAAGTATTTCCACCTTCATTCCCTGCCGCATCATTTTCAGAATTTCCTGCATCCGATGTCTCCCCAGTTCCATCAGAACCACCCGTACCACTTCCAGTTCCACTGCCGCTTCCGCCCGGAAACGGAATCACCACAGTCCCGGAAGCCTCCGCAGACCGTTCCACCGGATCCGCAGCCACATCCACAACAACCTGCGCGAAAAACTGCATATGGTTCTCCTCAGAAGAAGCAAACTGGATACTGATCAGCTTCACCTTCGTCTGCCCGATCTCATGCGCGGAAGCATTGGTAAACGTATGGATCCCGATCTTCCCGGTCTTCGCATTGTCTTCAATCTGATTCAGCAGTCCCGAAATATTCTTGTCATTCCTTGACTTCGCCTGATCCAGCCTCGGGTTCTTCCCCACACATTTCAGGCTCTGCTTTCCCCCGATCTTCTGCCTGATGGAAGTGATACAGGTGATCTGTCCCTCATCCGCCTGTCCTCCCGTAAACGTCAGCACATCCCCCGGATCCAGTGCAGGGTTCCCGATGGTATCCGAATCAAACGGCACATACCGGATCACAGACAGATCTGCCAGGATATTCCTGCACAGCATCTCCCTGGTCTCCTTTAACCCAAACTGCAGAAGCGGATTCACTCCCAGGTTCATGGTCAGCCCGTTATCCGGATCCAGAGCATAATACTCTGCAATCTGCGTCTGCTTGTTGGTGGAACTCACTGCCGTGTATCTGGTAATAAAATCCGAAAAGCTGGAAGAAAACCGGTGTCTCTGCTCCACCTTCATCACAGGATCCTTCCCGTACTTTCTCAGTTCCAGTTTTCCCTCCCTGTTGATAATAAAGAAACCTCCCAGAACCTGTGCCACATAAAACAGCACGTCCCGGCAGGTCTCAATATCATTTTCAGTATAAACAGAAAGCGTCACCCCGCCATTCGGCATGGCATCAATCTCCGCCCTCTTATTCGCAAACTCCACTTTACACCGCTTACAGCACAAAGTAATAAAATCATAAGCAGTCCCCACAGTCTCAAACCCGTTGAAACTCTTATCAAACCGCAGCATAAAATCATACGCCTTCAGTTCCAGGCACTTTGCCAGACGGTTCGCCTCACTGACCTCAAAAACTCCCATCGGCACATCTTCCACCGAACCATCCGCCAGCACCAGATGAAACACCAGCGTCACCAGTGCATCCTCCAGCGTATACCTGTCAATATCACTCAGAAGTGTGATCCCCATCTCCGCAGCATACACCGTTCCCAGCTCAATCTCCGTACTCCCACAGCACTGCCTGGAAATATACCCGGAACCCTTCACAATCTCCTTTGCCCCGAACTCATACGTCATTCCGCCCTTGGTAACGATCGTACCCGTCCAGAAATATTTTCTTGTATTACTCCTGACTGCCCTCAGAAAAGCATCCGACACAGGATACATCCCGCCACCTCCATTTCCCCACGAAAAAAGCACCAGCCAACCAGGTGACTGATGCCTTCGTAAATATAATCATCCTATCTGTTGTAAGTCCAGTGTTTCAGGTACCATTCATGCAGTTCTTCTGTTGTTTTACAGCAGTCTGCAATTTCTTCTCCCTGTGATATCTACCGGCAGGTTTCCCGTCTGAATGTAGCAATATCCAATGCACAAAACTTGTATGTTCCGCCTCGTCTGTGCATCACTTCATCATCACACTGGAACTCAAAATAATCATCCCCGTCCAAAACAACCTTTCCAGTCAGGTTCCACACCCCGGACCACGGAGGACCATCATCCCCTGGAACACAGAAGGACAGTCTTCCATCTTCCAGAATAACAGGAGCCACCGCAATATTTTTCATCTGCGGCATATATGGCTGTTCAAACCAATACGCTTTCCTCTCATCCATTTCTCTTCATCTCCGTGATAACCAACTTCCCTGCAAGCTGGAATTTATTTGGAAGATTTTATTATCCATTCATCAAGAAATTTCATTTGTTCATCCGTATGAAACCAATGCTCTCCATTTTTCATAATAGAAAATGTTGAATTAGTCCTCTGTACAAATTCAAATATCGTTCCATAAGCGGTAAGATTATCTTTTTCACCATACAAAATGTGCGTTGGGATTTCCCATATAATAGGATTTTCTCTTGCATAGCAAAGATAATCCCATGAAAGAGTCTCTCCAAAGGTTGTCTGAATTTCTTTTTTCTCTTTGAGTTCATCCTCTGTAACATTTGCCCAAATCATCATATCAGCAATAAGCCTTTCCATATCTACAACGGGCGAAATAAAATATGCTTTCTCTATTTGCTGATTTGATAAGGCATTGATAGCAAAATACGCTCCAATGCTATTGGCAATTACTTCAACAGTCTTGTAGTTTCTATAAATTGAATTAAAAAGTAATGGAAATTCTTCTTTTGCTTCCCATGGAAACTGTGCAGTATAGTCGAGACCAATCACATCACAATTACTAAAGAGCGGTTTGTAATGAATAGCTTCTTCAGCATTACCACCTTTTCCATGTATATAAATAACTGCTTTATCCACAATAGTTATCCTCCAACAAATTCAAATTGTTACAACTTAAAAAAGCGGAATTTCACCATCATAGTTTTCTGCTTTTTCCAATAGCGGTCCTTTAGCTCCCATCGTAAACGCGATGTCGCTACTGCGGATAGAGAGCAGCTCCATTCCGGGTCTCACCTTCAAAAAATCCATCATTTTCTTCGTAAGAAGAATTTGCCCCTCCTGTGAAATCTCTACCCAGCAGTAGGAACGCCCCTTGTATTTGATAAATTCGCCAGAACCTGCTGAGTAGTCAAGCAACGGTGGAGTATCGTCCAAAATGTGACCAAGTTTTGACGGATGCAAAAGGCCTTTCCGGGTGACGCAGAAGCCACCGGTAATCTTACTTCCGGTAAAAAGATATACTTTTCCTTCATCTGCAATGTGATATTCTTCCATTGCCTGCGGTGGAATCCGCAATGTTCCATCCGTCCGAATGAGTGATTTCCCGAAAATAAATTTTCCTCCCTTATTCATTTGTGGCATAAAAACACCTCCTGAAATTCCGATTTTAATGTCTCTATTATACCATAATGATACTATTATAAAAAAGGAAAAAGAAGCTCCTTCGAGCTCTTTTGATTCAGTTCTGTAAACTGGAATTTATAAGTTCAATTCAAACATCCTGTACTCTGTCTATCCAGTATCTTCGTAATACATTTCTTTGACTTCTACAAATCAAAAACCGACAGCTTATATAAAGGCGTTCTGCTGACTTACAAGCACCCAGAACATCAAGGCGTACAGCTTTTTATTGCTCTGTTCTTGCAACGTTCTATATTTCTTATCTCCCTGGTATTTAACGTATCTTTTTCC
>ENA-OQJD01000020-OQJD01000020.1-human-gut-metagenome-genome-assembly--contig:-NODE-20-length-23036-cov-3.000218_pt1 | contig 23036 bp, 20 predicted proteins | sample MGYA00242596_ERZ504762 | MGnify/ENA primary metagenome ERZ504762 (study PRJEB26092, sample SAMD00036356) | human gut metagenome | host: Homo sapiens | study: EMG produced TPA metagenomics assembly of... | reverse complement strand
GACTCTCCGGTGAATACTGGAAGCGGAAATTACCGTCAGTCGCAGCCGCAAGGTCTCTGAGTAAGATGGCGCCGTCAACCGCAAGCTGCTTTATCTCTTCCTTTGACTTCTTAACACCTGCTCACGCTGTGCAACAGATGTGGAATTGTACAGATGTACAACCGCTCTCGGTCGCTCCCCTCAAGTGCCTTGAAGGTCTTCTTGATGATATGCTCTCTGGCCTGTGTCAGCACATGTATAGTGACATCATCCGGAATCATATCCCTCTCAATAAGAGCTCTTGTAAAATTGAACTCTGTCTCAGAGGCTGCCGGGAAACCTACCTCGATTTCCTTAAAGCCTATATCTACAAGCATCTTAAAGAAGTCAAGCTTCTCCTCAAGGCTCATCGGCTCTATAAGAGCCTGGTTGCCATCACGTAAATCAACCGAACACCACAGTGGTGCTTTATCTATATAATCCTTCTTAACCCAGTCATAAGTGCATTCAGGAGGCAGAAAATAACTGCGCTCGTATTTTTCATATCCTTTCATCTTAAAACCTCTTTTCGTTTGAACTGATATAATTGTAACACATAAGCGCAGTTATTGGAATGATTATATTTAATCACTTTGGTTGATGTAATTTAATTTTTTATAAAAATATAATCAACTTTATTGATTTTGATTATTCTAATCAGATATTTAGGCTAAAATATCCGGCTAATCCTCTCTCTTATTACCCCAGAAAAACAATGCAACTGTTCCCGGACCTGTGTGGCTTCCTATAGTCGTACCGATATCATTTATCTCTACTTTGCCCTTCATCTTAGGGAAGGCAGCCTCTATCAGATCAGCTACGGCTTTAGCATCCTCATAGCATGCAGAATTTGATATATAGACCTTATCCGAATAATCGGCACCATCCTTGCAGAGTGCCTGCATCTTCACAAGCATCTCCTTTATTGCCTTCTTTTTAGTGCGGATTTTCTCACGCACAATAAGCTTTCCCTCATTGCTCACATTCATGAAAGGACAGATATTCAGCACATTTCCCACAAATCCCGCGGTCTTTGAGATACGGCCGCCCCTGATAAAAAATGTAAGGTCTGATGAAAAGAACCAGTGATTCACCTCAAGTCTGTGCTCCATGGTCCAATCAGCCAGTGTATCAATATCCATGCCGCTATCCCTAAGGTCAGCGAGCTTATCCATCAAAAGACCAAAGCCTGACGATGCTGCCAGCGAATCAATCACATATATCTTTCTGTCAGGGTATTCCTCCTCGAGAGCCTCCTTTGCAAGCCTTGCCGAGTTGACTGTACCTGATATACCGGAGCTTAGTGTACAGTGAAGCACATCATATCCCTCATCCAGAAACTGTCTGAAGTACTCCATGTACTCCTCCTGATTGATCTGCGAGGCTTTGTCATGGCACCTGCCTCATGCCTTGTAGAAATCCGGCAGTGGCATGGACTGTCCTAAATCATCCATATATTCTTTACCATCAAGCTCATAGTGAAAGCATGCGTACTTAATATTTCTCTCGAGCATATGCTCCCTGGTAAGATCTGCTGTTGAACAGCAGCTAATCACATAATTTGACATATTATTTTCCTTTACCTTTTGACCTTTTATCATTATATGTAGTCAGATACATATGGTATCTCATGATATAAAATATCGTCAAGCTTTGCAACAGCATCGTACGTAGTCTGTATTTTGCCCATCTGCAAAAGCTTCTCGGCACTCTTGTAGCCTAAAAGCAGTGTGGTAAACGTGCCAATAGACATGCTTAGGTGATACTGTGGATTTTTGTCGGTGAGAGCACAGTGCCCCTTCTCAAAATCAATGACAAATGTGCCATTGTTCCACGGAAGAAGTTCATCTGCTATCTCAAAGCTAAAACAGCCGCCCGGGCCATCCGGGTCACAGTTATACTGTGATATAAACTGCGCCACGTCGATGATTCTGCCCATGGCGTATGGTCTTATTGTCTCCTTTATATCACTGTCATCGAGCTCAAAAGCGATGGGCTCGCTGTAATAGTTGTTGCCTCTGACCTCATCAATCATGGAATCGTGCGCATGAATATACTCCCACAGACCAAGCTGCGCCTCACGGTTTAAGTAGATGAGCTCCTTGATGTGCATGACATCGGAGCTGATAAGATACACCATATAGCCACACGGTTCGTCATCCTCGTTATAGTAGATGGCGACCATCGTATCGTCCTCATCCCAGCGGAAGTACTCCTCCCAAGCCAGATTGTTTCTGTACAGACAGCCGTGAGTCTTCGCGGCAAAGTGAGTATGAAGCTTCTTAAACTGCTCGTCATCCCACTGCACACGGCGCACATAGCCGGGCTCCTTAAGCTTTGTAGGAATCTGTCTGTCCTTTATCACATATGTCATCTTGTTTGAGATAATCTCCCAGCCAAGCCCTCTGTAAAGAGGTATGGAGTATGGATACAAAAGGGCAAACGACTTGTTGCTATCTCGCATCCTCGTAAGACTCTTTCTCATAAGCTTCTTCATGAGACCATGGCCTGTGTACTCAGGATACGTGCACACACTGGTGACAAAGCCTACCTCGTAGCGCTCACCATATATATTCATATCGAGCGGATATACAGCAAACTGAGCCACAAGCTCCTCTTTTTGTCTATGATATTGAAGCAGCCGAGCACATCAGCTCTCTCAAGCACCGGAAACTTCGACTGCTTGATTTCATCATCCTTCCAACCGGTCTCGGCAAGATCTGCCTCTGTTACCTGAAAAGCATAACGAAGCAGTGCATTGTATTCCTCCGCATCATCCTTTGTCAGTACTCTTATCTTAAATTCATCTGATTTAAAAGAATGCATAGTGTCCTTTCTCGCCTGTCTTTACTGTATACATCAGATCGTCCGCCTTTTTAATGAGCTCGGTAATCTGACTCTCACTGGTAACATTTCTCTCATATGAAATGCCGATGGAGCAGGTGATATTCTTCTCCTCATTAAACTCAACGTCATGGTTGAGATATTTCTTTATCTGGCTGCTGAAGCCATCCGCCTCTGCAATCCTCGCATAGATATCCTTTGCAATATTCTCAAGCTCGTATCTGGCGCATGACTCAATGACTATGATGAACTCATCACCGCCATATCTGCTCACAAAGCCTCTGTCCTTAGCTACTTCCCTGAACACAAAGGCCATCTCCTTAAGTATCAAATCTCCCACATCATGACCATACGTATCATTATAATGCTTGAAGTTGTCCAGGTCAATAAACATAAGCCCCACATCCATTCCACCGGATGTAACACTTATGCGCTTTTCAAGCTTTTCAATCTCCTGATACATACCTGCTCTGTTATAGATACCGGTAAGCATGTCAGTGACAGCTGCCTGCTTCAGCCTCTTGTTCATCTCATTGGCCTTCTCATTTGCCTCAATACGGGCAATTGAATACTCAAGCTCTCTGAATAACAGCTTGAAAATGCTCAGATCATCCTCATTGAGCATGTATCGCTCGATTGAGCCATGCCAGTTGTCCTTCATGCGCACATATGCTATGAGTACACTTGAAAGTGCATCATTCTTGATAAAAGGCACTGCGACAAATGAGCATATATCATCCACGCCGAAATACGAGATGACATTTTCATACTCGTAGAAGCCCTCTGCAATCTTTGATGTGGCAATGCCCTCCGGATAGTCTATCATGATATCACATATGCCCTTTATAACCTCATCTGTCATATCACAGCCCGTATCATTATAAAGCACCTGTGGCTCCTTCGCGTGCAGATCTATGATCAGCGCACAGTCAAGACTGAAATGATTGATGAAATTGCTCATGGCATTTTCAATCATGGTGTCCTTCTTCTGGTCATTGACATCGATAATGGTCTGCCATATGGAAATAAACTCCATCTGACGCTTTGAGCCCTGATAATCCTTTTCGAGCCCATGCTGCTTTACAAGCATATTAATCTGCCGCTCATTGATATGGCCATCACTCAGTGACTCTAGGTTGATATTTTTTAACATGTCAAGCGGAGCTGCCTCTGCTATTTCATGCATCCTTTTATTGTGTGCCTCTAAAAGTATTCTCTCATGCTCTATAAGCTCATTTTTGCCGAGCAGCTCAAACAGCTTCATCCTGCTTTCCCTGTATATCGAATATGCAAAAAATTCGTTTCCCTCCGCATTAACGAGATATCTCTCCGCATCCTCAAAACGTAAAAAGGCTTCTTCCTTTTCACCATCGTGCCACAAGAGCATGGCTGATGCAAAGGAGTAAAGGAACATCTCATCATCGCATCTGGAATAGTCATGGACTGCCTCAGTTCTTGTGGTGTCAATTACTCTGTAGATGACATAATTAAGAAACTGCTTGCAGCTGAGCAGATAGCGCTCACAGCTGAATCTGTCACCCGAAAATATAGATGCAAGCGCAAGAAGCGCATATACCTTACTCGTGTTGCACACTCTTAAGCTGTTTAGATGAAGCTTTATAATAGTCTTCATGGCAACTAAAAGTGCATGGACAGCCTCCTTATAATTGCCCTGCATGATATAGTTAAGAGACTTGTTATAATACACCTCAGCTATATCCTCCGGCATCTTCAGGTAATATAACATATTGATTGCAGCATTGTAATAATTGTCAACCAGCTCATTTTTACCCATGGCACTTAAATTGTAGCCTATAGACGTAAGCACTCTCGCAACATATATATTGCCGTGCCCCTTCATGAACTCGTATGTACGGATAACATAATAAAAAGGCTATCTCATTGAGACCGCTTGTGCTGGCAAGCATAATAGTCTTCTGATATGCATCATACACAAGCTGCTCATTTCCTATCTCCTTCGCAAGCTCAAGCCCCTTCGTAAAATGCTTTAGTAATGATTCATCATAAAGGGACTGCTTCACCACATCCCGGCTATTGTCGTATGCGTAAATATATATATGTGCCAAATGATTCCTGTAGCCGTGCTTTATGAGCTTTTCTATAATTTCATCACTGACAGGTATATCCTGTACACAGAAGAATATATTGTACCAGCCTGACATCTTTATCATGACTGACAAAAGCTCTGCCTTAAATATCAGTGTGTCATCCTCTGCCAAAACTGCATAGTCATAGGCACTCTTTGCACTGTTTCCGGCCTTCTCAAGCTTGCCCTGATACATATAGCAGGTGCCCTTCATGAAATAATACAGCGAAAGATAATGCTCACTGTCATTTTCCGGTATCAGCGCCTTGTATTCATTCGTGAGCTCAATCGCTTTGGACATCTCTCCAAGTAAAACAGACGTCCTTGCATAGACCATATAAAAGCGGCGCAGGCTTTTCTCATCAATCCATGCATCCTCAAACTTAAGCTTATGCTCTATAATGCGGCAGCCTCTCCTTGCCTGCTCAAAATCCAGAAACTCCATGATATTTGATGCTTCCTGGATGCTCTGCTCAAAGTTCATAGTGATATACAGCTCATCATCATTTGTAGTTTTTACGTTATTTTTAAGCGGTCCGGCACTGCCTATATAGTATATGGCGCTCCTGTCCTCAAGCGACTCAACTATACGATCCCACACCTCAACAGTACTGTCAGTACCCTTGACTATGGCATTGACACCTAACACGATACCGATATTGGCGCATGGATTGTCAATCAGATACTTGATGGTCTCAATTGAACTCTTAGACGCCATCTGGAATCTGTTTATCACAATCATCAAAGGCTTCACCTCAGAAAGCTTCTTGAGCATGTCAGCTATGGCCATCGTCATGCGTCTCTGCTCATATGCCACCTCATTTAACAGCACTGTCTCCTCTCTGAAGCACTCACCTGTCTCATAATAGCTGTTTAACACCGGTCTGTGCAGATAGTACACACCGCACTCCTTCTGGAAATCATCAAAGCTTCCGCCTATAAAGCGCCTGTGCATATTGCATATGATGTCCAAAAACGGCTCATAAGCTCCGATCAGCGTATTGTAAGAGTAACTACACTGTACGCAAAAAAGACGTTATCCTCATTGCTTTGATAACGTCTTATAACCTCAAGATTTTCAATCGAAAAATCATTGCTATAATTCGCCATTACGATATTTCGAGTCTCTTTTCCTATGCGATTGTATATCTGCTCGATTACTCCGCTATAATACTTCTCTATCATCTAATTACCCCATCATGTTCCAAAGCCGACACAGTGTATATCAATCCTCCTGTAATCAGGCTTTTCCGAAATAATCCTAAAACCATAGTAGACCAAAACTCCTAAAAAGTCAATCTTTTGACTCAATAATGATAAATTTTCCTCTATGGATATCAATCAGTGCATGATCATCGACTATTTCATTGGATATGCCAAGCGATGTAAACCTGTCAAAGGAATAATCAGTAACAGGATACTTAAAGCCCTTAAGGCTTACCTCATTGTCGTCTGTCAGTGCTATAAGAGATACAAACCTGCCATACTGTGCTGATTTTTCAATGGTTACCGGCTTATCTGCCATCCTTATGCGGTTGTTTGTATCGATAATGCTGATATCAGTTCCACTTTCCAGGCCTATTCCCAAAAGTGAAATATTTCCAAGCACATGGTCTATTCTGCTGCCTGTTGCTCCAAGCAGCACTATGCTTCGTGCTCCCTCGCTTATTGCCAGTCTTATGGCATACTCTGTATCGGTATCATCCTTTATGGGATTGAGCCTGCGTATCTCAGTCTGTCCCTTTCTCTCAAAATACTCCAATGCATTTGTCGTAGTCGAATCGAAATCACCTACAATTATATCAGGCGTGACACCGTTTTCGTACAGGAAATCCATTCCGCTGTCAGCCGCAATTATGGCATCTATTCCGTCAGTCTTTATCTCATTTAAGCCGAATTCCTTATCTATTTTTCCACCACATACAATCAAATACCTCATTTTATCCACCTTCTTATAAATAACATATCCACATTTGCTACAGCCCCGGAAGCATTTTTGTTTTAACCTGCATCTGTTACATCATGATATTCAGAAAATCCTTTACATTTTCTTCTATCTCTCCGTTAAACACCGCACTTCCCGCAACAATGATATTGGCTCCTGCCGCAAGCAGTGTCTCCACGTTCTCAAGATTAACACCACCGTCCACCTCGATATCAGCCTTATTTGCGGTTTTCTCAAGAAGTGCCTTTAAGTCGCGCACCTTGTCTACAGTGTACGGAATAAGCTTTTGTCCTCCAAAACCCGGATTTACAGTCATGATAAGCACCATGTCCACCTTGGGAAGCACATACTCTATGGCTGAGAGCGGAGTAGCCGGATTTAATGCTACACCTGCCAGTATGCCCTTTTCCTTTATTGCCTCGATTGTTCTGTCAAGATGCTTGCATGCCTCCGCATGGACTGTGATGATGTCAGCGCCTGCCGCCGCAAAATCATCTATGTATCTGACCGGCTCATCTATCATCAGATGCACATCAAACATGCGCTCTGTGCACTTTCTGATTGTCTTTATGACCGGCAGTCCTATTGATATGCTTGGAACGAAGCTGCCGTCCATAACATCTATATGTACATATTGTGCTCCGGCCTCATCAAGCTGCTTAAGCTGCTCTCCGAGTATTGAATAATCCGCTGATAAAATTGATGGTGATAAACAGTTCATGTTTTCCTCCGTTTGATTATGCTTTAAATTAATACTTTTGTCTGTTTTTCAGCTCCTCATACAGAAGCTTATAGTTATCATACCGCACCTGCGATATTTTCCCTTCTGAAAGAGCCTCCTTGACACCGCAGTCCGGCTCATTTATATGACTGCAGCCCTGAAACCTGCAATACGGCTCATATTCTACAAACTCCGGATAACAGGTCCACAGATCCTCCTTTTCAAAGCCCGGCACATCCATCGAGCTAAAGCCGGGTGTATCCATGATATACGTGCCATCCTTTATAGGGATAATCTCAGAATGTCTGGTCGTATGCTTTCCGCGCTCTATTTTCTCACTTATGTGTCCGGTCTCCATCTGCACATCATCCTGCAGACAGTTGATGATAGATGACTTGCCAACTCCAGAGGGACCTGCAACCGTGGTCGTCCTTCCCTCTAAAATGTGCTTTATCTCATCTATGCCCTCACCTGTTTTCGTGCTGGTAAAAAGCACTCTATAGCCAGCCGGCTCGTATATACTTTTAAGCTCCTGCTGCTCTTTAGGTGTGATTAAGTCCTTTTTGTTGAAGCATATGGTAACCGGGACATGCTGGTACTCCATCATACACAAAAACCTATCAAGCAGGTTGAAATTGGGATCCGGCTTTGCGGATGCAAAAATAACCAGGGCCATGTCTATATTGGACACAGCCGGCCTGATAAGTTCGTTTTTCCGTGGCAGTATACGCTCGACATTGCCTATGTGCTTTTCATCATCGAGGACTGCTATGTCGACGATATCGCCTACCAGTGGCTTTATCTTTTGTTTTCTGAAGGTGCCTTTTTGCTTTGCACTCGTAGAGAGTGCCGCCTGTGGCAGTTTCTTTTGCTTCCTTGGTTTCTTCTACGTAGACGTAGTAGAAGCCGGCAATTCCTTTAATAATTTTTCCTGTCATGGTTTTCCTTGTGTGCTTTTGTATTTGCAGGAGTCACGCTTTCGGCGGGGTGCATGCCGCGCTTTGAGGTTGTGTGGGTGGCGGTGGCAGGCATATATTCCTCTAAAAAAATATGAAGCCAGCCCCGGGCTCTCCTACGGACAGGCTATGGCTTGCTCTGCCCTGTTCTTTCCTCGGTAGGTTTATGGCACCCCGGGGCAATTCATATTTTTTTCTCGGAACACATGCCTGCCCCGCTTCCTTAGTTTCTCTCCGCGAGTTCAGGTTTTCGTCCGCGGGTTGATGCGGTAGTGGGGTGCGGATAGCACCCACTTTGTGGGTGCTATCCGGTGGTTGCTATAGAGTGTGTATACAAATACTATTGCTATGTGGAAAACTTGACGTAGCTACGCTACTGCTCGTTTTCCTTGTACCCCACGCAATGGCAATATCTACCTCTTTTTAGCTATTCCGGTTTATAATAATTATTTAGCGTCTCTTATGCTTATGGCACGCTATACGTTACTGGATCAAGTGTGACAGTTGCAGGATTTCCTGCTTCATCTGTTTCCCCTGTCTGAACTGTCCAAGTAACCACAATACTTCCTGTAGCTTCTTTCATTGTTCCGGAAACTGTAAATGATGACGTATTTTCATATGAACCCTTATCGTATACAGTTCCACTTTTACCTACAAGCTTATACTCTGCTTTTACTACAGTTCCCTCTCCACTATAACTAATTCCTTTACTTACGTTAGTCGATATCTCCTGCTTTCCCTTACTGAGTGTAAGTGTGATTGTGGTGCCCGCGGCTACGGTTTCACCGGATTTGGTCTGGCTGATTACGTTGCCGGCGGGTACTGTGTCGCTGTACTGGGAGTCGGCATAGGTGTACTTGAGCCCTGCTCCTGCGAGGGCGCTTTCTGCATGTGACTGTGAGGCGCCTACTACGTTTGGCACGGTGATTGGCTTCTGGCCCGGTGAGAGGGTGACTGTTACTGTGCTGCCCTTTGCGGCCTGTTTCTTTGCTGATGGTGACTGTGCTGTTACTACATCTGCTGCTACACTGTCATTGTAATCTCCATACTCGAAGGTGACACTAAAGCCTGCTGACTCGAGTGTGCTCTTTGCTGAGTTCTTGGTCTTTCCGATTACACTTGGTATCTTGACCATCTCTGATGTACTATCACCTTTTCCTGCGATAACTACATTAATCTGTGAACCACGCTTTACTGTATCTCCGGCCTTGACATCCTGCTCAAGGATTGTGCCGTCCTTTTCATCTGACTGCTTTGTCTCAAATGCAAATACTGTGAGGTCAAGCTTTAAGCGGTCTACTGCCTTCTGAGCATCCTCCACTGACATGCCTCTGATGTCAATCATCTGGCCCTCTGTCTCAGTCTGTGTCTCTGACTCTGATTCAGACTCGGTCTGTGTCTGTGACTCTGTCTGCTGTGACTCTGAATTCTTTTTGCCGCCAAACTTAAACACTCCTGCCACTGAAAGTGCAAGATATATGATAACTATTACAATGATTACAGCTGTTACTATACCCATGATTGTGATTGCTTTATCCATCTTTGGATTTAAAAGCTTGCCGTCATCATCATCGTCTTCGTCTTCGTCGTCATCATCGTCGTCTAAGAGTGACTCATCATATTCATCATCATCGTCTTCATCGTCAGCATACTCATCACCATTATCTGCATCGGTATCATCATCGTTTAAGTCCTCTGCGACACCTCTGCCCTCTTTTATCTTGTCAAGCTCCTCCGGGCTTATAACCTTGGTCTTGCCACCGTCAACGAGTGGTGCTATTGTGACGAAATCCTCATCAGGATGCGCAAGAGAGCGCCTTATGTCTGTGAGAAGCTCCTCAATAGTCTGGTATCTGCGGTCCGGTGTCTTTTGTGTACACTTTAAGATGATTTTCTCAAAGCTGATTGGCAGATCCGGTGCGTAGATGCTTGGCCTTGCAATCTCCTCCTGTAAGTGCTGCAGTGCAACTGCCACTGTGGTATCACCGTCAAACGGCACACGGCCTGTAACCATCTCAAACATTACGATTCCCAATGAGTAAATATCACTTCTGCCATCGACGAAGCCGTTTCTTGCCTGCTCCGGAGATGCATAGTGTACTGAGCCCATCACATCTGAGCTTATTGTATTTGAAGATGTAGCCTTTGCAATTCCAAAGTCTGTCACCTTTACCTTGCCATCTGTAGAAATAATGATATTCTGCGGCTTGATATCACGGTGAATGATATTTTTATTGTGAGCGGCCTCTATGCCCCTTGCCACCTGGATTGCAATACTTGCAGACTCCTTGAATGACAGCTGGCCCTTTTTCTCGATATAAGTCTTAAGTGTGATACCCTCGACATACTCCATGACAATGTAGTACAGACCATTCTCGCTGCCTACATCATAGATATTTACGATATTTGGATGCTCAAGTCCTGCTGCTGACTGTGCCTCAGCACGGAACTTGGTCACAAATGAACTATCCTCCGAAAACTCCTGCTTTAAAACCTTTATAGCTACAAAACGGCTCAGTATATGGTCTTTTGCCTTGTATACATCAGACATGCCGCCTGCGCCAACCTTGCTTAGGATCTCATATCGATCCGATAAAAAACTTCCTATCTCTAACATCTGTTATTACCTCGTCTTAAAATGGTTTAATAATCATTACCGTGATATTATCGCGGCCACCGTTTGCATTGGCCATGGCGACAAGCTGTGACGCTGCTGTCTCGATATTATCATTTTGCCTAATAGTATCGCATATTTCTTTATCTCTCACCATATTGGTAAGTCCGTCTGTACACAGAAGAATCCTGTCGTCCTCACATAGCTCGACCTCAAAAAAATCTGCCTCCACATGATCTGCTGCCCCGACAGCTCTCGTGATGATATTCTTGTCCGGATGAACTCTCGCCTCGTCGGCATTTATCTCACCCATCCTGACCATCTCATCAACCAGTGAATGATCCCTGGTAATTTGTCTGATCTGCTCTGTGCCACCTACAATATAAAGCCTGCTGTCACCTATATTGGCCACAAAAAGCTTGTTTCCTATAATAGTTCCTACGACTAAGGTGGTACCCATTCCACGCTTAGCTTCATCCTCACGAGACTCAGCCACCAAAAGCTCATTTGCCTTGTTGATAGCCTCTTTGATGATGGATACCGGTTCATCCCCGGCATTTCTCGATACCGATGCAACCACACGCTCTATAGTGTATCTGGAAGCATAGTCACCGGCTTTGTGTCCTCCCATTCCATCTGCTACGATGAAAAGATTCGGAAGATTTCCTACTGCAGTGTCAGACGAGAAATAAAAATCCTGATTCATCTCACGAATAGCACCTGCATCCGTAATGGAAAACGTCTTCATCTAGTTTATTCCTCTCTCTTTATCTATATGCTTCTTGCGAAGCTGTCCACAGGCACCGTCTATATCTCTGCCCATTTCCCTTCTAATAGTAACATTAATTCCGTTTTTTTCAAGCCTATTTTTAAAAGCCTCTATAACACCCTTGTTGGACTGCACGTAGTCGCGCTCCTTTATCGGGTTTACCGGAATCAGATTTATATGGCAGTTCATGCCATGCACGAGTGCCGAAAGCTCTGTTGCATCCTCGGCTGTATCGTTCACTCCGCCTACCAGGCTATACTCAAAGGTGACTCTGCGGCCGGTCTGTGCAAAATAATATTTGCATGCATCGACCACATCATGTATATCATAGCTGTTTGCAACCGGCATGAGAGCTTTTCTCTTTTCCTGGTTGGAGGCATGCAGTGAAAGCGCCAGCGTGATAGAAAGCTTTTCATCTGCAAGCTGTCTCATGCGCGGTACGAGACCACATGTGGAAACTGTCAGATTGCGCTGGCTGATATTGATTCCGTTTTCATCAGTGAGAAGCTCTATAAAGCGCAGCAGATTGTCGTAATTGTCAAGCGGCTCACCTGTGCCCATGACAACCACATTTGAGATGCGCTCTCCGATGTCCTTGCCTATCTGATAAATCTGGTCAATCATCTCAGACGGCCTAAGCCCCCTGACGAGACCGTCAAGAGTGGATGCACAGAATCTGCACCCCATCCTGCAGCCAACCTGCGAAGATATGCATACAGAGTTTCCATGCTTGTACTTCATAAGTACACTTTCTATGACGTTGCCATCATCGAGTGCAAAGAGATATTTTCTCGTGCCGTCGAGCTTTGACACCTGCACCTCCTCTTTTTTTAGCGAGATGAGTATTGCATTGTCCTTTAATACCTGTATGAACTTTTTTGAAATATTGGTCATCTCATCAAAGCTGTCCACATGCTTCACATGAATCCACTCATATATCTGCTTCGCACGGAATTTCTTCTCTCCGAGCGATATGATAAACTCTGTGAGCTCGTCCATATTCATTGATTTGATGTCAGTTAGTTGTTCTTTTATCTGTTCCATATCATTTTTATTAAATCTGCATTTAACTATTGTTTTATAAATGTTTTTCTTATTTGTTTTGCTTATTGTTTATTACTTCACTGATTATATCCTGAAATCTGGTTTCGTAATTAAAATTCATCATTTAAATCTGCATAAACAAATTCTTCTAATTCGAGCCCATTTATATTTATTAATTCATGATTTATTTTAATATCATAATTTGCTTTTTATGAATCTTGCAATAAAGAATCCGTCACTTCCATGCTCACCGGGCAGTATCTGTTTCATTCCTGTGCCCTCAGCAAAGTTCTTATCCAACTCAAACTCCGGATGCTTTTCGATAAACCACCTCACATTGTCCTCATTCTCAGCCTCATCTATCGTACATGTACTGTACACGAGCACTCCGTTTGGCTTCACGTATGTATGCACGGTATCAAGTATCTGTCTTTGAAGAGCGGCAAGCTCATCTACAGACTCAGGCGTCATCTTGTAGCGGATATCCTTCTTTCTGCCGAGCACTCCAAGCCCTGAGCACGGCAGATCACAAATGAGTATATCTGCCTTTCCCGCCGAATCAGCATCAGGTACTGTGGCATCCCACACCTCTGCCGACATATTGTTAAGGCCATGCCTTTCTATATTTTCCTCAATCATATCGACCTTGTTATCGGTCAGGTCACGTGCGAGCACATGGCCGCTTCCCTGCAAAAGCTCAGCTATATGGGTGCTCTTGCCACCCGGTGCTGCGCATACATCTATCACATAGTCGCCCTTCTTTGGAGCAGCCGTCTGTGCAACAAGCATGGAGCTGATATCCTGCACATAGAAAAGTCCGTCTCTGAAGCTCTGCAAGCCATTCAAATAATCAAATCCAGATATAACAAACGCATAATTAAGTTCATCAACCGCTGTGACCGTCACACCCTCTGCCTCAAGCGTCGCGCGAAGCTCATCCGGAGTACACCTGGTCAGGTTTGTCCTGATGCTTATGGTGCTCTTACTGTGAAAGGCCTTGAAAATCTCCTCTGCCTTCTTCTCTCCGTATGCCGCAACAAATCTGTCCACTATCCACTGTGGCATGGAGTATCGGATGCTTAATGTATCAAACTGTACTGAATCTATATTTCTTGCAATATTTCTGAGCACACCGTTTACAAAGCCCGAAAGCTGTGCAAACTTATGCCTCTTTGCAAGCTTCACCGCCTCATTGCATACAGCTGAATCCGGCACCGCGTCCATGTACTTTATCTGGTAGACGCTCATGCGAAGAAGGTTTCTGATGAAGGGCTTCATCTTCCTTACCTTTGTCTTTGAAAAAGAGTCTATGATGTAGTCGAGCTGCAGCATATACTCGATAGTGCCGTCAACAAGCCTCGTCATAAAGGCTCTGTCCTGCTTTGACAGATACTGATACTTGTCAAGCACACTACGAAGCACGATATGTGAAAATGCTCCACGCTCATTAATCTCAATAAGCATCTCAAGGGCAAGCTCACGCGTATCTACAGAGTGCTCATTATGCGCTGTCACGTTTGATTTTGCCGGTCTGCCCGGTATATTATTTTTGTTATTTGGCTATTTTTATATTATGATTATTTTTACTATGATTATTTATCATGATGATGTTTCCGAATAGTTACATATACATTTAATTTTCTAACTAATATATCCAATTTGAACTGCCACCCTGTAAAATCACAGGCAAACAGCAGCTAAAACAATATCAGTCGTCCCGTCTGCGTCCGTTTGTGATAAGTATTATACGAAGGAGCTGTAAAATAGCAGCCGCCGCACTGGCTACATAGGTAAGTGCCGCTGACTTGAGCACCCTTCTTGTGTACCTAAGCTCGTCATCTGCAAGTATGCCCTGTGTACGAAGCATGACAAGCGCACGTCTTGAAGCATCAAACTCTACCGGCAATGTCACGAGCTGGAAAAGCACTGCTGCCGAAAACAGCAATATGCCTATATCAATAATAAGCCCTGACGAGCGTGTGTTAAATAATAAGCCGATAAGTATGACCGGCCATGCAAGCATTGAGCCAAAATTAGCTATAGGCACAAGTGCACTCCTGATTGAAAGAGGTGCATAGCTTTTTGCATGCTGTATAGCGTGTCCACACTCATGGGCTGCTACGCCAAGTGCTGCGACCGATGTGGCATTGTACACAGGATCAGATAAATTCACTGTTTTGGTGCGCGGATCGTAGTGGTCCGTCAGACTACCTGACACATGACGCACCTGCACATCATATATGCCTGCCGCCTGAAGCACTCTCTGAGCCACCTGCGCACCATTCATGCCTGACATGCTTCTTAGCTGTGAGTATTTATTAAATGTACCTTTAACTCTTGCCGATGCAATCATACATATCACTGCACCTATCACAACGAGTATATATGTCGGATCCCAGTAATAATATCCCATGTATCATCTCTGCTACTAAAAACATATACAAATGTGTATATGCTAGATGATTCGCTACAATCTCACGATTTGTAGTTACTGCTTCAATGTGTATGCTTTGGCGATTGTAAACAATACGCTACTCACAAGTTCTTGTACACTCCACAGTCGTAAATTCCCGACTAAGCCATCGGTACATACCTATAAATTCTTTAAATTGATTAGATATAGGTTTTCATCTAAATAGCTTTTCCTTTCTTAATATTTTATGTTTCGCTACTTGGTTTTCGTAGGCTTCTACCATTGTCTAAACGCTACCATCAAGGTTCTATCCTATAATTAGCAAGACTGTTTCAACTTGCACTGGCTACTTCTCAACGTTTCCGACTGCTTTGACGTTAGCACAAACGAATACTCTGGATTTTGAGTATCTTTGAGAACATTGACTCACATTTAATTATGTTTTTAGTTACTTATAATGAATAACTATAACGTGAAAAATGAGCCCTCTTCCACATGACAGCCTCTCAAAAATGAACCTGTATCCATGCGCTTCTTGCCCTGGAGCTGTACCTCTACTAAAGATAATGCTTCCTTTTCCTGTCTGTACATACATATCTATTTTTTCCGATATGATAAATACAGCCCGGCTCATAATCATCGCTGCCGTCAATCACCTTTGCACTCCACACCTTAAATGTCTTACCATTCAGGTGGGTGTATGCGCTCGGCCATGGATTAAGCCCCCTTATAAGCCTCTCAATCTCAACAGCCGGCTTTGTCCAGTCGATAAAGCCAAGCTCCTTACTGATCATTGATGTATGTGTGGCCTCCTCGCTGTTTTGAGGAGTATACTCTGCAGTGCCATCCTCTATCATCTTCATGGTCTCCACACACAGCTTTGCTCCCTCTGCTGAGAGCTTATCAAACAGGCTGCCGCCGGTCTCATCAGGTGCGAGTCTGACTGTACTCTTTGCAATCATATCGCCGGTATCGACACCCTCATCCATCCTCATGGTAGTGACACCTGTAAACTCGTCACCGTTAATCACAGCCCACTGGATAGGAGCCGCACCTCTGTACTTTGGCAAAAGTGAAGCATGCACATTGATACAGCCGTATCGAGGCATATCAAGAATACTCTTTGACAGAATCTGTCCAAAAGCAACCACAATTATTATATCTGCATTAAACTTTCTGAGATACTCTATATTAGCAGTCTCTCTTATTTTAAACGGCTGGAATACCTCAATACCGTGCGAAAGCGCACACTCCTTGACCGGTGTATACTGCATTGTCTTGCCGCGGCCCTTTGGCTTGTCGGGCTGTGTGACAACCAGTGCTACCTCGTGCCCTGCCTCTATAATTGCCTCAAGTGTTCCCACCGAAAAGTCCGGTGTTCCCATGAAAATTACTCTCATCTTACTGCCTCCCAGATATTTTCCAAGCTCAGATAACAAATGTCATCCTAATGATTACTCCTGTGTATCCTCATATGTCACATCGTGAAGTGCGCCCTCAACCTTCTCCACATAGAGATGTCCGTCGAGATGGTCAAGCTCGTGGCAGATACATCTGGCCAAAAGCTCTTCTCCCTCTATCTCATACTCATTCATATCCTCGCCCATGAAACGAGCCTTTACATAATTCGGGCGGGTCACCTGTCCGGCCTTTCCCGGTACTGAAAGACAGCCCTCATCGCCGGTCTGCTCTCCGTCAGACTCGATAATTTCAGGATTAATCATCACGATTGGACCCTCGCCCACATCGATAACAACGATCCTCTTTAATATGCCAACCTGTGGTGCGGCAAGTCCTACACCATTAGCCTCATACATAGTCTCAAGCATATCATCAATAAGTGTTACTATCTTTGGAGTCACCTCCGTAACCTCTCTGCAGACCTTGCCAAGTACAGGATCTCCCTCCACTCTAATAGTTCTAAGTGCCATAATTGCCTCCTTCTATATCTATCAAAATCCACTCATCGGATTGAAATCAAATGAGATATTAGCATTTTTCATTGCCGTATCAGCTTTCACCGCCTGCTCTATGCCATCCTTTATGGAAATGAGCGCCGCATAGTCAGATGTCTTCATGTAAATCACCTTGCGGTATATGTCATTTACCTTGGCGATGGTCGCATCCGCAGGACCGATGAGCTGAATCAGATGCCTATCATCAGGGCTTTGATTTTCATCTGTATGCGATATCATCTGCGCTGCTATATCGTACACTCTCTGCGCCATGCTGCCACACTCACTCTCATCAGGTGATGTAACATGGACTAAAAAGCATATTCCATACAGGCGGATAGTTCATAAGCCTCCTGTACTCTATCTCCTTATCATAAAAAAGCCTCATAATCCTGCTCTTTTGCAGTCCGGATGGCATAGTGGTCAGGGTCGTAGGTCTGGATAACCACATTGCCGGGCAGCTTTCCTCTGCCGGCGCGCCCTGCCGCCTGGGTCAGCAGAGCAAAGGTGCGCTCCGCCGCATGAAAATCATTCACATGCAGTGACATATCCGCCGCCAGCACACCAACCAGCGTGACATTTGAAAAATCATGCCCCTTTACAATCATCTGCGTACCGATAAGTATATCGGCCTCATGATTGGAAAATGCCTGCAGAATCTTCTCATACGCATCCTTCGCCCTCGTGGTGTCATAATCCATGCGCAGTATACGCGCCTGCGGAAAACGCTTTGCCACCATCGCTTCTATCTTCTGTGTGCCGGCCTTAAAGCCGCTAATGTACTTCGAGCCACAGCTCGGACACACCTTAGGCACCGGCTGTCTGTAGCCGCAGTAGTGACAGACCATAACTCCGCCGCTATGTTCACTGAGTGATACATCGCAATGAGGACATTTTACCACAAAACCGCACGCTCTGCACGACATAAATGCCGATTTGCCCCTTCTATTTAAAAAAAGCATGGTCTGCTGGCCATTTAGAAGCCGCTCCTCCATAAGCTCCTGAAGCCTGGTGGAAAGAATCGAGCGGTTTCCCTCACGAAGCTCCTGCCTCAAATCGACAACCTCACACTTTGGAAGAGGTCTGTCGTCCACACGCTTATCCAGCTCCAAAAGCCTGTAAACGCCTGTCTTTGCCTTGTAATAGCTATCCACCGACGGTGTTGCAGAGCCAAGTACCACAATGGCATCGGACATGCGCGCGTACTCTATCGCCACCTCCCTGGCATGATAGCGCGGCACCGACTCGCTCTTGTATGAATTCTCGTGCTCTTCATCTATTATGATAAGTCCTAAATTTGAAAAAGGTGTGAACAACGCCGACCGCGGGCCAATCATGATGTCAATATCACCATTCTTAGCTCTCTCAAACTGGTCATAACGCTCACCATTTGAAAGTCTTGAATTGATTATCGAAACCCTGTTCCCAAATCTGGCAAAAAAACGCATCACGGTCTGGTAAGTGAGGGCAATCTCGGGAATCAGCACAATCGCCTGACGCCCGGACTGTATACAGTGTGCGATAAGCTCCATGTACACCTCTGTCTTGCCGCTTCCGGTGACACCCTTAATCAGATAAGTATTTCTAAGGCCAGCGGCAATGTCGCCTTCTATCGCATCAACCACACTCTGCTGCGCAGCATTCAGTACCTTATCATAGGTGTCCACACTCATATGCTCCACAGGATTTCTGTAGCCGCTCTGTGTGATGACCTCGATAAAGCCGCTCTGCTCAAGCGCTCTTATAGTGGCAGCCGACACCGACAGCTTGCCTGTCACAAAGGAATACTCAAGACGCGCCCCCTCATCAGCATCAATCAGCGCAACGAAAAAGCCTGGTCCTTTGTCCTTTTGTTTTTTTGCCTCGCAAAGCGCAAGCTGCGCCCTTGCCTTTACCTTGTCTATTTTCAGTGCAATACTGCGGCTCACCTGCTCCTTAGCCTGCTTCTTTACAGGTATAACAGTCTTAAGCGCCTGATTCATGGTAGAGCCGTAATTGCGCCGTATCCATGCCGCAAGTGCGATGAGCTTTGCCTCCACAGCCACAGAGTCTGCCTTTATCCCGATAAGAGGCTTTGTCCTTGCCGGGTCGTACTCAGGCTTATCCGTGACCTCAATCACATAGCCTGTGATAGTGCGGCTGCCAAATGGAATATCCACGCACACACCCGGACGGATGTCGCATAAAAGCTCATCCGGGATGCTGTACTGAAATGTCTTATCCAGTTTTTCGTGGGATATATCCACAATCACGTTGGCATACATAACTGATACTATTTAACTCCTTCGTATTTCTCCTCACAGTACTTGCAGCGGTAGATTTCGTTTTTCTCATCGGAAAGTACGAAAATCTGGTCAAGCTCCTGCTCAATTGAAGTGATGCATCTTGGGTTTTTGCACTTGATGACATTTTTCACCTGATGAGGCAGCTTAAGCTCCATCTTGTCCACAATCTTGTCACCCTTTATCACATTTACAGTGATATTGTGGTCGATAAATCCAAGGATATCGAGGTCTAACGACTCTATCGGACACTCTACCTTGATGATATCCTTCTTGCACATCTTGCTGCTCTTTGCATTCTTTATGATTGCAACTGTGCAGTCGAGCTTGTCAAGCTTTAAATCCCTGTAAATCTGAAGACTCATACCTGCCTTGATATGATCGAGCACAAAGCCCTCATGTATTCCACTAATATTCAGCATATTATCCTCCTTTAGTCCTCAGCCAGTCCAAGCAATGTCAGAATAAGCGCCATACGCACGTAAACCGCATACTGTGCCTGCCTGAAATAGCATGCTCTCGGGTCATCATCCACATCAACAGAAATCTCATTCACACGTGGGAGCGGATGAAGTACAATCATATCATCCTTTGCAAGCTCCATCTTCTCCTTTGTCAGAATGTAGAAATCCTTCAGACGCACATAGTCCTCCTCATTGAAGAAACGCTCCTTCTGGACACGTGTCATGTAGAGCACATCAAGCTCTCCCATGGCATCCTCGAGCTTTTCTACCTCCTTGAACTCGATATTGTTGGCACGAAGCACATCATCGCGCACATAGTCAGGCACCTTAAGCTCCTCAGGAGAGATAAGCACAATCCTCACATTGTCATATCTGATAAGTGCATTGATCAGTGAATGCACTGTACGTCCAAACTTTAAATCTCCGCAAAAGCCAATTGTGATATTATTCAATCTGCCCTTGATGGAACGGATTGTAAGGAGATCAGCAAGTGTCTGGGTAGGATGCTGATGACCTCCATCGCCTGCATTGATTACAGGGATACGCGATTTTTCTGAAGCCACAAGCGGTGCACCCTCCTTAGGATGACGCATGGCACAGATATCCGCATAGCAGGAAATAACCCTGATAGTATCTGAAACGCTCTCGCCCTTTGACGCAGATGACGAATCAGCACTGTGGAAACCTAACACCGAGCCTCCCAAATTAAGCATGGCAGCCTCAAAGCTAAGCCTGGTTCTCGTGCTTGGCTCATAAAAACAGGTTGCAAGCTTCTTTCCATCGCACTTGTGTGCATATTTCTCAGGATGAGCCTCTATATCATTTGCAAGATCCAGAAGCTTGTCCAACTCTTCTACAGAAAAATCCAACGGACTCATTAAGTGACGCATAATTTGCCTCCATTCTTTTTCGCGTAACAATTTTTATTATATTTTTTCTATCATATAATAACTTAGCACAATATTCAAGTTGGCTTTTACACTTTTTTGTTGTAGAATATATGACAGAATATAACTGTTCTGAACGCTTAGCAATTGTATTGAAGTTTTCATACAATTGCGACAATTTCAACATCAAAAAGGAGAATAATATGTCAGTAAATGAATCACAAATCAAAAACACCACAGCCGGTGCAATCGATGATGACGATGCTGTAATCTTTAAGGAGAGAAAGAGACTGCTGTTTCTCGGTCTGCCATGGACCTTCACAAAGTACACCATCACACCATCCTTTATCACTGTAGAGTCCGGACTCTTGAGCACCACAGAGGATGACTGCTACATGTATAAGGTAGCTGATGTAAAGCTCACCACATCACTGATGGAGCGCATTTTTAAGCTCGGCACCATAGTCTGCTACACAGGCGACGTCACAAACCCTGAGCTTAAGCTCGTTCACGTAAAGCACTCACGCGACATAAAGAGCTATCTGCTCAAGCAGTCTGAGGCCGCAAGACTAAAAAGACGCACCTTAAACACTGTGGATATCGGTGCGCACGGAGCAGACATGGCAGATTTGGATCATGATGGTATTCCGGATTCGCTGGAATAGACTTTGCTCGTATCATACATCAGATATTGTGTACTATTTAAAGAAAGCAGCTTCCGGTTCGTCCGGAAGCTGCTTCTATTTTTCATTTCATGCTATCTCATTTAGACAAATACCCTCTGACCACAGCCTTTCGCGCCACAAGCTTCTTAAGCCTCTTATACATCACGACTGCAAGCTCACAATCCCCGGCTTCAAGCTTATCAGGTCCATAATTGGCCATAAGCACAAGCTCCATAAACCTCTCAAAATCACTCCTTACAAGCTCAGGATAAACAGCCAGCACCGCATCAACAAACTCAGGCCTTGTGGTATCCAAACCAGCGGCATCCACACAATCGCCAGCCTTAGCAGATATCCTGCCATCCCTCTCAAGCAGCTCATAAAAGCTCTTAAATATGATTCTGACTCTATCTCCCGGTGAAAGCCTCTTATCGAGCGCAAGCGTGCGTCTCTTCACATACCATACGCGCAGTATGACCGCAATTATCACAAGTAATATGCCACACATCGTACCAAGCAAAAGCTTAAGCTGCCTGATGCGCTTCATATCGGCCCCGGTACCCGCTGTATCCTCTCCGTCACGGTCAGCATCCTTGTCCTTTTTGTCCGCAATACTCTCCGTATCCTCTGTGTCAGCCTCCGGCATATCGAGATTGGCAATCGTACCGGCAAAGCCCGGTGTCGTCTCCACAGGAGTCCAGCCGCAGTCAGGCATGTAAATCTCCACCCACGCGTGCGCATTGTCATCCTGAAGCACAGCCATATACGAGCCGTCAGCCTGTCCCGAAAACAGATTGGCAGGAGCCGCATAGCCCACCACGTAGCGCGCCGGTATGCCGCAGGAGCGGAACATCACAACAGCCGCTGAAGCAAAGGCAGTGGAATCACCCTTCTTTTTTTCAAACATAAAGCGCTCTATGTAGTCCTCATCATCAGAAATCTTTGAAGCGGATTTGGAGTACTCACACCTCTCCCACAGAGTCCTCACAACAAAATTCTTCACATCATCAATCTTTTCATATGACAGATCCTGCTTCTGCGTATCGCTCAGATTTCCCTCAAGCTTCTTGTCCCACTCCTTTTTCTTCTTTTTGCAAAGCTTTTCGATGCGCTTTTCGCTCTCAGGCACATCGGTATAGTGGGTATTCACATACGACTCGTATGAAGCCTCCAGCTCATCAAGCATATTCCGGTGATTGTACGAGCCAAGCGCACCTGCTGTGTCACCGTCATCGGAAGCAGAAGCATCCACATCCATCCACTTCTTCATCGTATCCATGTATGCGCTGCTCTCAAAGTACTCATACCGGTCATCCTGTGCAGTCTGCCCCTGCACCGAGCAATCACCGCCC
>ENA-OQJD01000014-OQJD01000014.1-human-gut-metagenome-genome-assembly--contig:-NODE-14-length-27281-cov-2.519334_pt1 | contig 27281 bp, 21 predicted proteins | sample MGYA00242596_ERZ504762 | MGnify/ENA primary metagenome ERZ504762 (study PRJEB26092, sample SAMD00036356) | human gut metagenome | host: Homo sapiens | study: EMG produced TPA metagenomics assembly of... | reverse complement strand
GTGCCATCACAATATATTTTTTATCTTATTTGCATCTATTCCTTCATTGGTTGTCGAAAACTTACCATCGGAATTCGAATCCAAAAACAGCTGTGCATTAAAACTTGCTTTGGAATCAGCACCGCCTGCATTGTTTATTGAAAATTCCAATGTGATCTGATTATTACTAATCTCAACATAATCTGTATCTTTTACTTTTTCCTGCTCCTTGAGTAATATTTCTAGGTTTTTCAGTAGTCAGGTAGGTAACAAGCTCCGCTGGCTCATTTGACTTATTTTTTAAGTTTCCCTTGTTGTCCACTTTAAGAAGATTGTCTTTATCTTTTGCATAACTTAAAAAAGTAAAAACATTTGAACAGTTATCAATGTAATCCTCATTAATTCCACTTTTATACTTGCTATCATTGCTGAAAAAGCCATCTGAAAAGACGACAGGAAAGCCCGCCTTTATATAATCCTCCAATTCTGAAACCTTCTGCTTAGTAATATCATTGCCTGAACCTCTATATGTGTTTGGAGCAGTTAAATAATCAGCATTATTTCCATTTCCTCTTAATGTAAGCTGAGTATTAAGCGCCTCTCCATTATTTATATAATCAGTATCCAGCAATCCCGCATGACCATTCTTGAGCATATCATATCCCCAATAATTTACCACATCTTTCGGATTTATAACAACAATATCACCAACATTTGAGTATTTAAGCCCATCCATCTTCCAATCATTATATACTGTATGACCATCTCTATAATTCAGATTATCGGCTACAAGTCCCATATATATCATGTCATAGTTATTAAGGTCCTCTATTCTTCCAATAAATTCTGCACTCGTAACCCTTGTTATTGTAACCTTTTTTTTCTCCGGGCACCTTGATCTAAGCCAATTTTTTAGCTTATCATAATTTAAAGCGTCAGACTCATTTTTTACAGTTCCGGGCTCTATATCCAGTATGTTCAGACTATCTGTCGGATTTATAATGTCTCTTTTATCAGCATACGATATGATATAGCTTAAAAACTATCGCCTTTGAAATCTTCTTGTCATAATACGCATACTCGTCCTTTCCAAGAGTACTATTTTCTTTTTTCCTGCTTGTATTCTCTGAGTTGATGTACTCTGCTATCTCGTCAAAATTCTCATTTTTAGCATCATTGACAAATTGTGTTTCATCTTCATTTGCAATAAATGCAGAAGCAAAATCATCTCTTAAAACAAATGGCACATCCGTATCAGGAGAATAGTTTCGTGGAATGACATATTCGTTGCCGACCACATAGCCATGTGTACGAGTTGAACTGGCAACTTTGTAATACGTTATGACATTTTTATCATTCCAGTTAATAAAATTATCAGTAGAGTCCTTTGTAAAATTCAAGGAACTGAAATTGTTACAGCTCAAAAGACCTGCAAGCTTTTTAATGTTGCTGGAATAATCTGCATTCGAATCAGGCCACACAATACCATTATCCACTATAACAGGCATCATGATACCACTCTGGTGTACACGCTGGACTATCTGCTTTACCTTGTCCCATGAAATGTCATTATCAGTATTATATGTTGCAGCATCGTTTCCTAAATCATTTGAAAGGACGGACTTTGAGCCGGAAAGATAGAGTAAATCAATTGTTGACACATCTATCTGCTCAAGCTCCTTGGGTGTGACCGTTTTTACCTTGAAGGTCATATTGGCAGTCTTATCATCATCGCCTGTCTTGCCCTCCTGATTGAATACACCTGTTCTGAACCAGTTATTGTTCTTGAAACCACCCTTATAATATATGTGTGTAGTATTTACAGGATAATCAAGCGAGCCGTCTTTATCAGCCACCATAATATAGTCACCATTTCCCTTACCCACATAGGTGTATGTCTGGCTGTCCTTAACTATATCAAAATATCCATCTGTATCTGTGAGGATTACCTTGCCTGTGTTACCATCATTATTCTCTGTAGCAGAATCAGCTATTGAAGCATCATCTGAAATATCATCTGCGCCGTTCTTACCTGCCGGCTGATTATCCGGTGTGCCACCATCTATCTTCTCGTATGGATTCTGTGTATCAAGCACTGCTCCATACTCGCCGGTCTCATCATAATTAAACTCAATAGGTACCTCAGTGTCCACCTCGTAGTAGGTCTCGTCATCAGTGATTTTTATCTGCAGGCACATACTCCATCTCAACCGTACAGTATGTATACTTCTCATAATCCGGCTTACTGCCATCAGGCAGACTTGCCATCCGGTCAGCTCTTGCAACAAATTCATATGGTGATGTGATATCTGAATTGTCAATCCTGTAAATATATGCCTTTGGGTCATATTTTGCTATGTTTTGCATGCCCTCAGCAGAACCAATGGCATATGCGCTCTTTATAGAATAAACCACATGCTTCTCAACGGTATCGTCACCTGTGCCTGTATCTGTCGTATTGTCTGTGCTGCTATCGATGTTACCATCTGTACCGCTGTCTGTATTTCCATCAGCTTTCTGTGAATTATCAGACGGTACCAGATACTGAGTGTTTGTCATGCCATCCGGCAATTTGACTGCAGTAAACGCAACACTGTAGTAACCTCTTTTTCCGGGTGCCTTAATTTGATTGCCATTTTCAGTCTCTGTATTAGAGCCATCTTCCGTCTCATCCTCGCCTTGCATGAAAACATAATGGTCAACATTCTGTCTGTAATGACCTGTAGGCAGTCCCTCTTCATTTACTGCAAGCTGGTAAGCGGTATTGAACTTATAATCTCCTTCTGCCTGCTCTGTCATCTTATAACCGGTGGTACCCTTGTTTATTCTGTCCATATCTACAAGGGCAAGCTCTGTCCAGTCATCGCCCTGACTGACATAGCTCTCCTCATACGGCTCATAGTAAAGAGGCTTTGTGTTATCCTTTTTCTCGGTAGTAATAGGTGCAAGCTTTGTTTTCAGTCCTTCCATATAGGCAGACCTGTTTTTTACACCGGCACCATCTTTATCAGACATCTTTGACAGTGTTCCAAACCAATCGTCAGGCTCCTGACCGTCAATCAGATAGCCAATGGATGCCATTTTCTTGTCAGGCACCACCTCCACTATATTGAAGGGCTTGTCCTTGCCATGTGAGCTGACTATATCAGATATTCCATTGAATGCTACATTTGCATCGACCTTTGTTAGGCTGTCATTCAGCACAAAAAGCTGCCACAACGAGACATCCTGTAAGTGTGAGTGATATTGGAACCACTATTTTTTTCTAATTTGCTCATTGCGATTGCTCCTTTTTGTAAAAAAACTACTCTGTTTCACGATATGTGTAAAACGTAATTGTATTTGACTTAAACTCCGGCATATCCTCAAGTCCAAGCCAGACGCTGATATTTAATTTCTCTCCGGTAAGAAAATCATTTCCGAGAGTGATATGCATTTCTTTATTATAACCTAAAATATAATAATTAAGATAGTTCTTATATTTAGGATCATCTAGCTTACCTTGTGCTCCTGTTTCTCCTGCAATCTCATTTGAACTAAACTTAAATATTCCATCAGGCTCACCATTGCCCTCCGGGCCATAAATCAGCTTGCCATCATCGCCCATTCTAAAGGATATATCTCCCTTGTGCTCTGTTGCACCTGTTGAGCTGACACTTTCTACCTCCATATGCCATACAAAATCCTTAATCTGATATTTGCCATTTAATGAAGAATTTTTCAACTCCCCTTCATCAATAAACAATTGATGCGTCTGTCCTAAATTGAAATGCTTATCTGCATCACAATGCAGAATATTGATTGGATGTGCTACGTTTACAGTTACCTTTGCCGTCAATGACGTATCGTCTTTGGATGTTACTGTGATAACAAATTGATCTGTAGTTTCATTATCCATAAGTTCTACATTATATACATCACCATTAGCATTAAAGTTTCCACCATTTTTGGTTCCGGAATGATCCCACGTTACATTTTTTGAGTCATACTTTCCACCCAGAATCTTATCAGTAAACTTTAATTTATTCTGATTTTTCTTCATCTCATAGTATACTGTTCCGTTGGTTACATCCTTGCCTTTGTAATATATCCTTATTCCTTCAGGCTCTAACGGTGCCACATACTCCACATCTGCCCCGGTCGGTACCTTATTGCGCATGGTAAAGTTCTGCTTTGAAGTATACTTCTTGTCCCCTGCCTTAAAGTCCACGACAATTCCGACAGAGTTCTTGCTTTCTGCCTCGCTTAAATCAGTGGTAAAGCCTGTGACATTTTCTGCCATAAGAGATTCCTTGCCCTGACCATCTGCCTTCACCGCACCTGTTGCAGGATCCAGTGTATCCTTTCGCAGATAAATTTTGTGCTCTGACGGTCTGTATATGATATTGTATGTACAATCCTTGTTGTAGATAATCAGCTTGCTGTCGGATGATGTTTCCTCAGATGATGCTTCTTCGGATGACTCTTCTTCCGCTGATGCAGTTGCAATATAACCAGCCTCAGGGTCTGCTGATGCCACCTCCACCGGGGCTGCCACCGTAGCAGGCTCATACTTAACACCCTTTTGCGCATCAATTATCAGGTCTCCTATCTGATTCATCGTAAGCTGTGCCTCATACTGTAAATCTACGTCCTTTGAAGCGTACTTATACTGCTTCGTGCTAGTACCGATAAAGCCTGCAACAGCCAGACCCAGTATTCCCATTATCGCCATGACAATGACAAGCTCAACAAGTGTAAAGCCACTGTTTTTCCTATTATTTGATTTGTTCATGCGCCTTAAAAGTTTCATGGTTCATCTTCCTCTCCGATTTCATCATACAACCTTATAACAGCCTTGCGTCAAAATAAAATATTTTGCATTAAACTATGTAAATTACTCACATACCACCTTGCCGGTTTCCTTGTATATCGTGATAACCTTCTCGGTGCTGTTTTTTTGTAACCCAGATACGGCTGCAGTACTTGCCGTTACTATCCGGCTTTTGTGCACCTGAGCTTCTGTCGAACTGAAGCTCTATACTGTCAGAGACGTTACAATTGTGTCTTGCCACTATAATCATCATTCATGGAATAGTATACATCAATCCTGCTCTTTCCGATTTTACTTGGATCAGATTCCGTACCATTTATAGTCGTCTTATAATAGTAGGCACCATCTGATGCCTTGTATATCTTAAGAACTGCGCTGTCCTTTCCCATAGAGGTAACTCTTGTTTTGTTAATTATCGATTCAATATTTCTGGCACATTGCTTCACCTCAACACCCATGACTGAGCGAATGGATATGGTTGCCGCGCCTAATCAGTACGACAGATATCGCTATCACTACTATAAGCTCTACGAGAGAAAAACCGCCATTATTCTTTTTTTCTTTTACAGACATATTGGATTCCTCCCTTGTATATATCGTCAAAATATGTCAAATATAAATATTTCGTCAGCTGTTTTGTCGCCTTAAAAGACCGCTTGTTTTCTACTCCTTGTCCAGTCTGATATGTATGAGCGTAGCATAATCTATTTTTGTGTCCGCCTCTTTCTTATTTGAAAAAGAAGAAACATTACCCAGATAGTTGGCACCATCCATGAACACATCATACAGGTGCAGTGCATCGTCTGCATCACTTACCTTTTCAAGAAGCAATGCCTTAAATAGCTCCTGAGTACCATTATCAATCTCGCACTGGTCTTTGTTTACAATTATCCTGCCCTTTGCAACTATGGTACCTGTAAAGTCAGCATTCAGTGTCACATCTCCCGTAGCAACAATTATATCCACATTATGTGATTTGTCATTTGCATCATAGGTGTAGTTACCGTTTTTGACAATTGCCTGGTATTTTTTCCCCTGATACTCAGTCTCAAATATTTGTTTATTACCGGAATTTGGCACTATTTTCAGCAAATTGGTATTGTTAACTATATTTGTAAAAAGCGAAACACTTGCTGCATTTGTCGGTAAATCCGCATAATTTGTCAAAAGCTTTGAGTTTAGTGCAGTATACGTGCGCTGTAAAGCATCCGACTGTGCATCCATGTCCACACCATCAGCTATGCCCTTCAAAAGGCTTAAATTGCTGCCATCGTAGATGCTGTAATTGCCGGCAGTATAGATGCTTGCAGCCTCATTTACCTGTATGCTGTCAGTATAGAACTTAGTGTATCTATTGAGCTTGTCACTGTCTGCACCAAAATAGTCACTGTAATACTCAGCAGCCTTATTCGTTGGCAGATTGACATAATAGTATACAAGTCCATCATCATTATTATCAGTAGAAGGAACAAAGACTTTCTTTATACACTTATCGATTGTCCTGCCCTCCGGCAGATATGCCGAGAGCGCCTTGCCTGTCTTTGTACTGACCACATTGGTATTTATCTCAGTATACTTCGTCTGATCCTGTCCTGTTGCCGTGATATCCTTGTACTCCTTATAGGAGAGTGGATTCTTGCTATAAAGCGATTTGGCATCCGCACCCTCTCCACTTGTGCCTATGCACTCAGGCGGCACAAGGTATGCTATCTGGTCACCCTTTACAGAGATTGACTCACCCATAGCCACATTGCTGTTTGGTGTACTCACACCACTTGAATTTACAATAGCCTGTGTATTGATATATGCAGTTCCTGCTAACATAAGCTCCCTGATATTTGACATATCAAGAGATGCCTCCCTGCCGTTTATGATAATAGCAGAGCTATCGCCTGCGACAGGTATTTTCCTTGTCATCGCCTCCATTGCCAAAGCCGACGTACTTTGCATTATTACTCTTATTATTCTTGCCAAGTGTGACCTTTGAGCCTGTACCCTTTAAGGTCATGTCATCCGCCACATATGTCATGCCATCCAGATTGACTGTTGCACCATTTACATTTATGTTGCTTGTCCACAGCTGACACTGTGCATCAACAGAAAGTTTACTGTTATTGTGTACACCAGCCATGTTATTTTTTATTGTAGCCGTATCTTTTCCGGCAAAGTCACCCACCTCTATATCGCCCTCTGCAATCATATAGCTGGTATCCTTTACATCAAGTGTAGCATTGTTTGGAATGGTAACACTCGTAGTAGAAGTTCCTGTACCTGCCGCATTTTCACAGCCAGCGTAGAGATTACCGGATAGATTTACTTTATTAAGTCCTGATATAATATCCAGTCCTTCATTTCCAACAAGAGAATATGTAAAAAGCTCCGGAACTCCTCCCGATGCTGTAAAGCTCATGGATGGAACTCCCAGAGAAATATCTGTTTCTATTATTGATTTAAATCCCTTTTCATCGGTATACTCTACCCTGATGCCATTAATGACTGCGCGGCTGTTGTATACCTTGAGCAGTCCATTTCCATTTTCATCGGCATTTACCGCCTTGACCACAGCGTGTGGCTTTGAGTTTTCGTCTGTGAGCTTACTATCCACATAGTCTTTAAGCTTTTCAGTTTTATAGTGCATACCGGTATTGTCAGACTCAAGACTTCCCTTTAAGCTCTTTAAATACTCCTGCGCAAATATACTCTGTCTGCCGGCCTCATTTATGCTGCTGTCAGAGTAATTCTCCATAACCTTTGTATATCCTGCTGAGTAAGCCTTGGAAATATCTCCCTGCAGACCGGTACATATCTGATCCAGCACACCCTCTGCCGAGTAAAAGTTGTCTGTATTTTTTTCGTCCGTCACCTTCATCTGGAGGTTCATAAGCGCTATCCACAGCACAGTCACAGCTAAAACAGCCACTATAGCCATTGCAACTACAACCATCACAAAGGAAGCACCACGGTTATCATTACGCTTCATAATTAATACCCCATGCTTCCGGTCATCGTAACAACCGGGTCTTTATCCTTAAATATATCATCCAGTGAAGCCTTGCTCTCGTATACAGCCACCTTCACATCATACAGCCTTTCAGATGCATTGCTTTTTGTCAGATTCTTTATATCGACAATTGCCTTTACATCATTCTGAATTACATTGTTATTAAAGCCATATATAGCTTGATCGGGCTGTAGTGGATTATCCGGTGCTCCCATATTTACATTCAGATTGGTGGCTATATGAGTATAAGCATGACCTGTACGATTTCCCGGCTCACTTACCTTCACATATGCCTTATATGTACTCTCCTTCGTGCTCAACTCTGACTGATCCGATATAGTCTTTTGCTTTACAATGTTTACCGTGCAGTCCAGCTTGTCCTTATTATTGATTATAATGACATCGTTGCAGGTATTGTAAAGTGTTCCTGTAGATGTGTACCATGGATTGTAAAACAGATAGACATTCCTTAGATTATGGTTCACAGTATCTGAAGAATTATCATAAATCACCATGGTATAATCATCCTTCAGTGCACTATTCGGATCCGGAAAAGTCTTTCTTACTCCATTCTTATTGATAGAATACGAATACGACACCGTCACCTTGGTAGCCTTATTGCTCGCAGCTCCACTCTTTTCTATATCAATTGTGATAGTTCTCTTTATATCACTCTGCTGTACACTGAAGCCTAGATTCATATTGTTAAATGCAGATATAATATTTGTAGCAGAATACTTGTCTGCACTCATGCAGTCAAAATTTGCATCCATGGCCGACATATCCGCTACCTCGTCCATGTTGTACTTTTTAACCTTATTGTCCGACTCTGCGTCCGATTTTGCATCCACTGTCACAAGAGCATTGTATTTCTTTGTGCCTGACTGCACACCAGACATATAGAAATAATACTTGTGTGCATCCGACTCCCTGAAATCCCAAAGCGATGTATCGATTATTTTGGCTGATGCATCAGTCTTGTGAATACAGCTAGTGATGACATCGTCCTTGTTTACAATCTCAGCACTGATATCCTCAAGCCTCTTTACATTATCAAACTTGCCCGACTTCTTAAGAAGCTCACATGCACTGCTTCCATCTGATATATTAAAGCCGTCCGCCACGTCAAAGCCCTCCGACGGATAGTTGAACTGATACGCCAGTGTCTTCATGGAGTTCTTCTCAATGCCCTCCATAATGTTTGTCGCCAGATGTGTAGCATTCATCTCGTTTTTTGCCTTTACATTGGTCTTTGTAGCTGTGACAAATGCATTCAAAAAAAGGAAGCACGATTATTGCGAGAATAGCAATCGACACAATAATCTCCACAAGTGTTACTCCTCGATCATTCGTTTTTAGTCTTTCTCAAATCTGCTTCCTCCCCTCTTGTATTTTGTTATCTCATAACTCAATAATCTAACATTTGATATTTATCACTTACGGTCTCAATAATCCGCTAATCTAATAACCTAATATTATAATAATCAGTTAGTTTGTTGTACCAAACAGATTATTTGTACCATGTGGTACTGCAGGTATGTATGGTGCCTCATATGGCTTATCAAGTCCATACAGGAAATATGAATCCACAAGCATCTCACCTGTCAGCTTGCCTGTCGAATCATCAAAGCTCACGTTGAGCGTGCTGATAGTTTTCTTCTGTGATGAACCAATCACCTCTCCAAGCATAGCCTTAAGCCCATGATACTCTGTCTTGAATGCCATAACTGTGCTGACATCATAAAGCTGATAACCTGTAACCGTAGACTTTGCAGAGCCTGATGATGTGCCGCTACCAGCTGCACTACCGTCATCAGTCTGTGACTGAGAACTGTTGCCATCAGCGGTCTGAGAGCTCTGCGAACTGTCTGTATTACTGCTGTCCGTTGTGCTGCCGGACGAAGAATCTGTACCGGCTTCACCTGTCGGATTATTCACATCAATGGCAGTCGGTGAGCCGACTGTAAGCTCTGTAATATTTGTATTGGTAGATTTTTCAATTGCAACTGCATCCATGATGCCGTTTTCAATCTGTAAATATGAAGGAAAATTGTCATACACCTGCTGCATGGCATCAGACATATCCTTTGTCTTCTTTGTGTAGTCATCCGCCTTTGCCGCAAGTGCTGAAAGCTGATTATACTGTGATTTCAGATTCATGTTTTCGCTCTTGAGTGAATCCCTCTTATTGGACTGTGGAATAAAAATCAAAAAATATGTCAGTGCTAAAATGGCAACACCCGCTAATATAATAAGTAACTTTTTATCTCTCGTTGACATCCTAACACCCCCTACTGATTTGTACTGTCTGTATCTGATGATGAATTGCTATCCGTCTGTGCCTGTGAGGACGTGTCCCCTGATGTATCAGCCGGCTCACTGCCTGTGCCATCTGCCGATTCAGAAGCAGCACTGTCATCAGCCTTTACATATGTGCAATCTACTGTGAACTGAACCTTTGAAGCACCGGTCTCATCAACCTCCTCCGTGATGGTTGACACATTGGATACCATGATACTCTCAAATGTACGAAGCTGTGCAATCACATCAGCCGCTATATCCTTGCTGCCTGTCTTGATGGTCATCGAAACACCATCAGTCGTAACAGACATATTCACAAGCTTTGCCTCTGACGGAAGCTTCTGCTCCAGCTCATCCACGAAGCCCGTTATCTCATCATTCTTGTTGGATGAGGCGCTCTCAAGAAGCTTGGTCCAGTCATAGTCCTTCTTGGTCTGGTTATACACATCATATATATTCTGTGCATATGACAAATCAGAAACACGAGCTTTAAGCGTCATATTGTCTGAAGTTAAAACAAGATTTGAAAAAATACTGTATGCCGTGATACCAACTGCAACTACCACACACAAGCCAAAAATGAGAAGCTGCACTGCAAAAGAAACAGGCTTTTCGGCTTCCTCCCCTGCCGGTACGGGAAGAGGCTTTCCATCAGGACCAACAGGTGGTTTTCCCTGCATACCTGCCTGTGCGCCGCCGGATGGCATGGCACCTGCAGCTGTTCCTGCCATAATCGTAGCACCGATTCCCTTGTTTTTCTTACTGTCTAATATGTCAAGCGGATTCAGTGAGCATCCAACACAGTTGAAATACTCTGCCAGCTTTGCCTCTGCGAGGTTTATGCTCTTTGCCACATGCATACCGTCAAACTGCTGGAGCGGAACTACCTTAATATTCAGTTCATTGGTCAAAAGCTTTGAGAGTCCGCTGAAATCAGCACCTAAGCCAATGAGGAAAATTCTCTCGATAGGAGTATCTGAGTTTCTCGACTGATAGTAGTCTATCACTCGTCCGAGACTGCTTATCAGATTGGAAAGTGCGTATGACACATTCAGGCGAAGCTTCTTAAAGCGCTCTGAATCAATCTCATGCCCCATAGGATCCATGCCACCGCCTGCAGGTTCATCCGGCACTGTACCATCAGGCTTTATTGCAAGGCATGTCTTTCTGCGTGCCACATCAACTGCATCGGTAAATGACAGATACTCTCCAAAAAGCTCACTATCCTGAATTTCCTCTATAGCATCAGCAAGTCCATAGTTGACATTGCGCTGCAGCTTTACCATGCTTCCATCCATTACAGTCAGTGTGGTAGAAACCTCATCCACCTTGACAGTCACCTTCACATCTCCGGGAATCTCTCTTCTCATGAGCTGCTTGATGGCATTTCCACTATAGTCAAGTGCTACAAGCTGCAGCCTGCAATCAGCTGCAAGAGCACCATACGACAAAATAAGATCATTAGGCACAGCAATAACCGAAAGACGTAATTTCTTTTCTTCCGGTCTGTCAATCTTCTCTATAATCTGATGTACCAGCTTGTACTGGCTCAAATCCACCGGAAAATAATCCGATGCATTCATTGCAATCATTTCCTTAAGCTGTTTTTCCTTAACAAGCGGAAGCTCAATATCTCTGCTTGCTATACGCGCTGAATTTAAAACAAAAACAGCTTTTTTGGTGGCAATCTTCTTTTCCTTCAGCTTACTGTATAAGATAGAACGAAACATCCCATCCGGCTGTACCACTCCATCATTAATCATCCCCGGTGGTGTCGGGAAGCCGAACATATTGTAAATCTTGGGATTTTTTGCTTTGTAATCAATCTCAACTACTCCGGTAAGGTTCTCCCCTATTTCAATACCGAGTACCCTATTTGCCATAACCTAGTCCTCCGTGTTTATCTTTGTTTTACACTGTATACATCTGTAAAACATTCGTAACTGTTCAGTTACAAACATTCTATATATATATTTCGGCATATCTGTGTTTTCTCTGCTTTTGTCTCACTGCTTGTCGTACTACCTGTTTTATACTAAGTACGCTATATTATAACACGTTTTTCAAAAGCCTGCGAGTGTCAAATATGCCGATATCATTTTCTCACCCCATAGCATCGAAATAAATATTCCGGCTGCCAAGTACGGTCCCATCGCAAGCCTGTTGCCTGCGTTTGTTACTTTCATACGAATCAGATGTATCACGGAACCGATGATGCATCCTAAGAAAAATGCTAATGTAATATTCTGCCAACCTATCGCAAGACCTGCACATGCCATGAGCTTGACGTCTCCGCCACCTATGGCTCTTCCTCCACTTACAAGAAGAAGGATTTCAAGAAATAAACTGACACAAAAGAATCCTATCACATATTCAGACCAGTTATCATGGTCTAAAAACACATGCAGGATTCCAAGCACCAGTATAAATATATTGATTCCTAATGGAATTTCATATGTTCTCCAGTCTATCACACTCAAAACTATGAGTGCAGATGTAAGAAAGCAGTAGATGATACTCGTAAGCTCAAGTCCATTTACTGCAAAAACTACTATGTATAATATACCGTTTAGTGCCTCAATAATAGGGTATTGAGGTGATATCGGTTCTTTGCACTTGCGGCATCTGCCACGAAGAAACAGCCAACTGAAAACCGGCACCATATCGTACCACGCGAGCTGATACCCGCATCTCATGCAGTGGGACCTTTCGGTCACCACTGTCTCATGCTGCGGTATGCGGTAGATACAGACATTTAGGAAGCTGCCTATAACTATACCGAATGCAAATATTAAGATGTAGATGGGTATCAGTTCTGTGGTCATGGTTTGGTGTCCTTATAATCTACTATTTAGCAGTAAACTTACCATCAGTTACAGTATAATATGCATCATTATCCGCATCACTAATAGTGTATGTAACTACACCTGTTGATGGATCATATGTTATTGTAATAGAGTCCCAGTTTTTTCCTTTTAAATGAGATTTAGCCAATCCTGCATCAACAGCTGCGGTCTCAGTTAAATCAGCTGTACTATTAAGTGTAACACTTGTCTCACCTGCATTTTTCTTTATCTGCATAGTATGTTTTTCATGGCTGTAACAATATTATCACATGGTCTGAATATCTGTAGACTCTCTAGACTTCTCAACATACTTGATAAGCTGTGGAGCAAGTACACCTACAAGCACTGCCATGATGGCGATTACAACAATAAGCTCTACGAGAGAGAAACCTTTGTTGTTCTTCTGTTTCTTTCCTAACTTTTTAAATACATTCTTTACCATAGTTCTTTTCTCCTTTTCATTATAACATGGTTTTTTGTGCAAAGAGCTGTGCCCTATCAGCATCTCTTTGGTTTGTATGCGCTCATTGTACCATAAATCAAAGCATAATGCAAGTTATTTTCTAGTACAATAGTATCATTGCTGTATAATTTTTTTTCGCCTTTTTTTAGCAATTTTAACCAAATTTTAACCGATTTATTGCATTTAAATCATATTTTTTCAAAAAAATTATATTTCAGGCTATATTTTGGCACAGTGTGAGGGGCTTCATCCCATGTGACCGGCTAACGCATACACTTTCGTGAGAGCTACGCTACACTGCCAAGATACTGTAGGAATTATGCTTTTAGATTTTCTATGCTTGACGAAACCGTCGAAACGCGCCGTTCGTAGAGAATGAAGCCCCATCCTACTGTCAGCAAAAAGAGGAAGCAACCCCCGAGTTCTCGTCCAAAGATTGCTTCCTCTAATTTACATTTCACTACAATATTAGCTCACAAGCCATTTTTTTTACAGTTTCCTCATCAAAATCCACACATTCAGCTATATCTTCTATTGAGTGTCCTTTTTTCTGAAGTTTTAAAGCCGTTACTTTTGCCTGACGAATTCTGCCTTCTTCTCTGCCTAATTCTCGACCTTCTTCTCTGCCTAATTCTCTGCCTTCATTTTTCTGTTCTTCCCATGCCTTGCACATATCAATCACCTCTTCTTTCTCATCTATGTCTATATCCGTTCCTGCAAACAGGTTGATTGCCTCAACCGTCTCTCTGTCTACATTGCTAAACTTTTCATCATTCTGAAGCACTTCCTGCATCTTTTCTTTATCATATGCATTCTGCAGTACCTCGAAAAGCTGCCTGATTGATGTCCTGAATCCGGTAAAGTCTGTTATCTCCCTTGGTGCCAGCAGGTTAATCCTGTAATCCGGTATAAATGGCAGAAGCTCCTCATCCACATCACCAAACATATCTGACAGCTTCCTTGGACCATCCCATTCCTTTATTCCGAGATATACTGTTATCGTTATCACCGGTATCAGCTTATCCTCTTTCGTAAATCCCGAGAGAAATTCATCAGAAGTTGCGATATCCTTTTCCCTGCGGTGCTTTTTGGCTGTTTCCTTTACCTGATTGCCATATGCCATGACATCATAAAACATGTTTTTTACCGGAATGGAATAGTGTATATCCGACTGATTTTCTACTCCTATCAGGACAACGTATGATTTGCCGGTATATTTGATGCTGGCATTTTTGAAGATGTCCCTAAGCTTCTGCACCGCTATGGTCTTTTTATCAAGCCCCAGTGCGGTCAGCACCTCTGTCGTGTCTCTTTCCTTAAGGTTTTCCGGCAGGATGACCTCTCTTCCTCCATACAGTATATTGTTGCACAGGTCAGCAAACCTGGCATTGTCTGCAAAGTATTCCTTTGCCATTGAGTCCTTTGCGCTCAATCCTTCTCCTCCTGTTCTCTTGTGTGAGCAGGAAAATCCGGTGCCAATGATGGTACAGTGGTACAGTTTATGAAGTATACATGTGCAGTCCTTCTTTATGTTATCTATATGTTTACATTATGATTATCACACTGTATACAGTTCATCCGCCTTTTGACTACATTTTCTGCATTCTGTCTACATACGGCATTTCAATTTTCCTGCTGTTGATTGGTAATTAAAGCATCGAAAACTTCCATGTCCTTTGTAGAATGATGCGAAGTGGTCTGCCCTCTTCAAAGTGGTGTGCACCTGAAAAAACTGTTATGTGGTGCCGCTTACAGAAATATAATGCTTTGAGTTGATTGTAGCATAGAGGTGGTGCTTTGTCATCATAATTTTTCTTTTTCATACTGTTTCTGCACTGCACGCCTATCAGCCTGCATTCTGCCACAGTGCAAGGGGCTTTATCACGTGAGACCGGCTGTGGCACGCTCTCTCTCGTGAGCGAATAGCGGAGCTGCCTAGATACTGTTGAATTATGCACACTATACACAGAAATGAGCTCCCACGGATGGGAGCTCAAGGAGAACCGCGCCATGGACGGCGCGTTTCGACGGTTTCGTCGGGCATAGATACCCTATAAAGCATAATTCCTACAGTATCTTTGCAGTACAGCGTAGCTCACGCGAGAGAGTGTGCACAAGCCAGGGCTCATGGGATGAAGCCCCGTCCTACTGCCAATGTCTCTGCACCAAAAAAGCAGCCTTTGAGCTTCACACTCAAAGTCTGCTTCTTTTTTCATTTTATAAGCTGTCCATAGCCTGATACATGGAAAGCATAGGAGCCATAACGGCTGCCACAAGCACACCAACAATAAGTGCCAGAACAAGGATAATCATAGGCTCAATAGCTGCCATAACTGTCTGGGTAGCCAGCTCAACTTCCTCATCATAGTAGTCTGCCAGTCGGGTAAGCATGCCTTCCAAGTCACCGGTTTCCTCACCGATTCGCGTCATGTGTGAAACCATAGGTGGAAACAATCCACACGCAGTGATTGGCTCAGACAGTGGAACACCCTTACTTACTTCTTCCCTTGCATTTTTCAGAGCTTTTTTGTAAAGCGCATTCTTCATGGTGTCAGCAGTGATACCAAGGGCTTCAATCATCGGAAGTCCTGAGTACACAAGTGTGGAAAGTGTACGCGCATAGTTACTGGCTGCTGTCTTGATGTTTAGCTTTCCGAAAACCGGAACCTTTCTTGCGAGATTACCAAAGAACATCTGGCCGCTGTCAGTCTGCTTATAAAGCTTGATGGCTATAACAATTGCTGCTATGACAGCAATCACAATATACCAGTATCCGGTGACAAAATCACTCATCGCAACAACTGCCTTTGTGATGCCCGGCAGCTCTGTTCCCAGGTCATTGAACATCTCTGAATAGCTTGGGATGACCTTTACAAGCATTACAATAACAACCGCAATAGCTACAATCACAACGATAATCGGATAAACTGCCGCTTTTTTTATCATGCCGTTAAGCTTTGCCGATTTTTCGAAGTGTGCAGACATTCTGTTAAAAGCTACATCAATCTTGCCGGATGCTTCTCCTGCCGCAACCATGCTCACCATGATATCAGGGAAAACATTCGGATATTTTTTCAGACCATCCGAGAGAGTCTCACCTTTTTGAATCTCGGCATGAACACCTCTGATAGCTTTCGCCATGACCTTGTTCTCAGTCTGATCGGATAGCATATCCAGCGTATCAAGAATCGTAACACCGGCATTGACCATACTGGTGAACTGGCGGCAGAATACCGATAGGTCTCTCGGCTTTACCTTTCCTCCTACACTGAATGAGATTTCCTTGGTCAGTGCTGTTGCCTTGGTGAGGCTTATGACCATGTTGCCATCCATCTTAAGCTTATTTTTTGCCTCTGCTTCTGACTCGGCTACTATATTTCCTTTTCTTTCTTTTCCGCTCTGGTCTATAATCTGATATGTCCAGTCAGCCACTTTCTTCTCCTCCTTATCCCTGTTCTGTGCAACCTCCAGATAAATTAAATCATAATTTATTAAGACTCCACAACATTATACCATAACAGTAAAATACATACGATTATACCATCAATAGTAAAGGTGTACACGGCTAGCCATGCTTACCGGATCATGTGCATATGCAACTGCAGTCTCCGGCGCTATAAGGCCCTGGCTGTAATACTGTAAAATACAGTCATCCATCATCATCATACCCTCTCTCTTTGATGTCTGTATGATAGATGGAATCTGAAATGCTTTTGCCTCACGAATTAAGTTTCTGATGGCATTGTTTGCAAGGAGCACCTCAAACGCTGCAATTCGTCCGCCATTTACCATTGGAAGCAGATGCTGTGCAACAATTCCCTCTAAAACTCCTGAGAGCTGCACTCGTATCTGTTGCTGCTGGTGTGGTGGAAAAACGTCAATCATACGGTCAATTGCGTCGGATGAACTGTTGGTATGCAGTGTAGAAAATACAAGATGTCCTGTCTCCGCCGCTGTAATAGCTGTTGATATAGTTTCAAGATCTCGCATCTCTCCTACAAGTATTACATCCGGATCCTGTCGCAGTGCAGCTCTTAGGGCTGCAGCATATGAGAGTGTATCCTTTCCAACCTCTCGCTGTGCCACTATCGAGCGCCTCCTTGAGTGCAGGTACTCGATAGGATCTTCAAGCGTGATTATATTTTTGGAATCTCTTGCTGCAATGACATCTATAAGACTTGCCAGCGTAGTCGACTTACCACTTCCTGTAGCTCCTGTCACGAGGACAAGTCCTCTCATCTTTGTGGTAAGATTGACAACCGACTGTGGTATGCCAAGCTGCTGCGGTGTAGGCACATCATATGAGAGAATACGAAGTGCTGCTGCATATGAACCTCTCTGCCTGAACACATTGGCTCTGACTCTTGAAAAGCCCTCCACCGAAAAAGCAAAATCAAGCTCTCCCTTCTCCTTTAGCTCATCTTTAAGCTCCTGCGGAACAATTGGAGAAAGCAGGTTGTCCGTCTCAACATTGGTAAGAACCTGATTTCCCTGCGGTACAAGCATTCCGTCAATTCTAAGCATAACCGGATTTCCCGGTGCGATATGTATATCCGATGAGTTCTGTTGCTGCGCTGCTTTTAAAATGTCTACTATCTGCATTTTCTTTTCCCCCTTAGTTTTCAAACGTGGTCTTTAACATTTCCTGGAATGAAGTAACTCCTTCGAGTACAAGCTTCTCTGCACTCTGTCTAAGTGTATGCATGCCCTCATCACATGCTGCCTTGTTTATATCTTCTATATCAGCACATTTTGAAATAAGTGACTTGAGCTTTGGTGTTACGGTCATTATCTCATATATACCGATTCGTCCCTTGTAGCCTGTATTGGCACATTTTTCACAGCCACATGGCTCATAAATCTTTACCGGACGGAATGCCGGTATATTCATAAAGGCCTTTTCCTCCTCTGTCAGCAGATGTTCTCTCTTACATGCCGGACAAAGTCTTCTTACAAGTCGCTGTGCAATGATTCCCTTTACCGAATCCGCAAGCAGATAACTTTCAACTCCCATGTCCTCCAATCGTGAAATAGTACTTGCCGAGCTGTTGGTATGCAGTGTGCTGACCACAAGATGTCCTGTGATTGACGCCTGTACTGCAATCTGTGCTGTCTCCTGATCTCGAATCTCACCAATCATAATGATGTCCGGATCCTGTCGCAGAATGGAACGAAGTGCTGATGCAAATGTCAGGTCAGCTTTATTATTTACCTGTACCTGGTTTATTCCATCTATATTGGCCTCGACCGGATCCTCAACTGTGATGATATTTACATCCTCCTTGTTGAGCTCTGAAAGTGCCGTGTAAAGTGTGGTTGACTTACCACTTCCTGTAGGTCCCGTAACAAGTATGATACCGTTTGTACTTCATCAGTATATGAATTAAAGGCCTTAAGCTCTTCGTCTAGAAAAATCCCAGCTCCTTTTTATCTCTTGTAAGTGCCTTTTTCTGCGCAAGTCGCATAACGCATTTCTCACCGAATACTGTCGGAAGGATTGATACTCGGATATCATACTCTATCTTGTCTATCTCCATAGTGATACGGCCGTCCTGCGGCTTACGTTTCTCGGAAATATCCATACCACCTATAATTTTAAGTCGTGTAATAATTGCAGAAAGCAGATGTATACTATATGCTGCCTTCTCATAAAGCGCACCATCAATTCTGTATCGCACCCTGACTTTATTTTCCAGTGCCTCTATATGTATATCTGAGGCCCTGAGTCTGGCTGCCTGCTCAATGATAGAGTTGACAAGTAAAACTACCGGCGAATTGTTGACATCCTTGCTGGTAGCTTCCTCAGCCTCGGCATTTTTCTGCTCACGCTCTTTTCTCTCCCTCGCATACTCCTGAGCCGCTTTCATAGCCTCTGTATCACCGTAATATTTGTCGAGCGTCAAAAGTATGTCTCTGCCTGTCGCTACTGCAGGCTCAACCTGTAGATTGGTAACAATTGAAAAATCATCAAGCGCAACCATGTCCATAGGATCAGCCATGGCCACATGCACTACATTGGCATTATTCTTGTCAAATGCATATGGTATCATAACATGCTTTCTAAGCACTGTCTCACTGACAAGGTTTTGCACCTCCTCAGGTATGTTGATTGCGCTCACATTAACAAGCTCCAGTCCCAGCTGCTGTGACAATGCCTTTGCTATCTCAAGCTCATTGGTGAACCCAAGCTCAATGAGTGTTTCTCCTATCTTCTTATGCTTTTCTTTGGCTATAGGCAGAGCCCTTTCCAGCTGCTCCTGAGTAATTACATTTTCATTTATAAGCATATCACCGATACGCTTTTTCTCTCGTCTAAAAGCCATAGTGGCTCCCCCTCTTTCATCATTTAGTAAAATACTACCATTATGATGGCTGTATTTCAAGGGTATTTATATAAAATATACAATAAATTTATTTCAAAACTAAAAAGTAAACGATTCCGAGTGCCTGCAGCAACAGTATAAGCAGGAATGCCGGTGCAATAAATTTAACCATGATTATATAAAGCCCTTTTCTGGTGAATTTGCTGCCTCCGCGTGTCACCTCATCTATTATTACCTTTGGACTTACTATCCAGCCGATGAGGATACATGTGGCAAGTGCCACGATTGGCATGAGCACATTGTTGCTGACATAGTCCATGATATCAAGTATCTGTCCAACTGTGCCGTTTGGAAGCTTAACCTCCATATATAGCTTATTGTAGCCAAGGCAGACTATTATCTCTGCAATCAGGGCATATACCGTGACTAAAATTGCGCTTTTTCTGCGGCTCCAGTGAAATCTGTCTATAAGACTCGATACAATAGCCTCCATAATTGATACAGACGATGTAACTGCTGCAAATGCAACTATCATGAAGAATATCAGTCCAACGATATCTCCTGCTATTCCCATTTCATTAAATACCTTTGGCAGTGATATAAACATAAGCCCCGGTCCGGCTGACATGCCGTCACGGCCCATAAATACATATACTGCCGGAATAATCATAAGACCTGCAAGGAATGCAACAAGTGTATCAAAAATCTCAATCTGGTTGATTGAGCCCATGAGCTTTGATTCCTTCTTGACATACGAACCATATGCAACCATGATTCCCATAGCCACACTGATTGAGTAGAACAGCTGACCGAGCGCATCAACAAATACTGTGACAAGCTTTTGCATTGTAAGCCCCTTGAAGTCAGGAACCACATATATCTTAAGACCATCAAGACCACTTCTTGCTGCGCCTGATGCATCCTTATAATTGAGTGTCAGTGAGAAAATACCGATTGCAAAAATAAGCACAACAAGGATAGGCATGAGCACCTTGCTGAAGCGCTCGATACCTTTATTGACTCCGCCAATGACAACTGCTGCTGTTATAAGCAGATACACCACTCCAAATATGATTGGTGCCCACTGGCCTGTGATAAAGCCTGTGAAATATCCATCCGCAACCGCATTTTTACCGCTTCCTGTAATGAAAAGGGTAAAATACTTTAAAACCCATCCACCTATAGTACAGTAGTAAGGCAGAATAATAGCCGGTACTATACATGCAAGCACACCGATAAACTTGCCCTTTGGATTGATAAGACCATACGCGGTGAGCGGTCCCTGTCCTGTCTTACGTCCTATTGCAATCTCAGTGGTAAGCAATGCAAAGCCAAAGGTCAGAACAAGTATCAGATACACCAGCAGAAAAAGTCCTCCTCCGTCCTTTGCTGCCAGATACGGAAACCTCCATATATTTCCAAGTCCTACCGCACTGCCGGCTGCCGCAAGAACGAACCCAATGTTGCCGGAAAAAGTGCTTCTTGATTTTTCTTTCATTTTATACTGTCTCCTTAATATATTATATAATCTAATTTCGATTTAATATGGACATTGTTTCCATTTACAAATCTAATATACCTATTATAATCATCTAGAGTACTTTTTGCAACGGTTGATATTTTTTATTCGCATTTGCAGTGTGGTGGCACATAGCAGGTGTCACCAAACGTAACGCAAATTCACCACTACATAAGGAACGTAAGCCCCGGGTACCGCGGGTGCACACGTACTCCCGCCGGAGCGCATAGCGAAGTAGCTTAGATACTGTAGAAATTATGCCCACAAGACGCAGAAACGCCCCTGCATGGACGCAGGGGCGAGGAGAACCGCGCCACGGAAGGCGCGTTTCGACGGTTTCGTCAAGCATAGAAACCCATCAAGCATAATTTCGTACAGTATCTTAGCCACGCAGCGTAGCGACGGCAGGAGTACGTGTGCGCCCGTGGTACCCGGGGCTTACGTTCCGTACTATTTATTGTCCTAAATAAGGTTCTTGATTCCCTCTGTTAAACGCTTTGCAACTCTCACATTATTCATAGTGTAAAGATGAATTCCCTCCACATCATTAGCTAAAAGCTCAATTATCTGACTCTCGCAGTAAGACATTCCGGCATCAAAAAGTAGCCGCCTTGTTGTCTCCGTATCTGTGCACAATCTTCTGGAACTTCTCCGGGAACTTTGCTCCGCACATTGTGACCATTCTCTGAATCTGAGCCGCATTGATACAAGGCATGATGCCTGGGATAACAGGCACATTGATACCTGCAAGCCTGCAATCCTCAGCAAAATTGAAGAAGGTATCATTGTCAAAGAAGAGCTGAGATAAAAGAAGCTCTGCTCCTGCATCAACCTTTTTCTTAAGATTCTTAATATCATCTACCTTATCAGCTGCCTCCGGATGGATGTCCGGGTAGCACGCACCTGCGATACAGAACTGATCACCTGTGGTGTCCTTTATGTATTTAATCAAATCGCTTGCATGGAGAAAATCCTCCTTTGCAGGCACATTTGGATTTCTGTCTCCTCTTAAAGCGAGGATATTCTCGATGCCCTCATATGAAAGCTGTCTGGTGAACTCATCTATCTCTGCCTTGTTATAGCACAGACATGTAAGGTGTACGACCGGCTCCACATTGTACTGGTTCTTGATTTTCTTCGCAATCTCGATAGTCTTGTTATTGTTTGAGCTGCCGCCTGCGCCAAATGTCACGCTGATGTACTCAGGATGACAATCACAAAGTATCTCAAGCATCTCATCTATATTTTTGAAGTCTTCCTCCTTCTTAGGTGGAAATATCTCAAAGGAGAGCGACTGTGGTTTGTTTGTATGTATCTGTGTAATCTTCATGTTATCCTCCGGTATATATGGTTATTCAATAATTTGTAATTTTTATATTCCATATATTACTGTAGTTTTTTGTCATTGTAAAATATATTTTTCTTTTAGTTTGTCATAAATAAAATCTATATCAAAACTTGCTGAGCATTTGATTTTTTTATATGAGGTGATATAATGGGCGAAGCAAATCAAAAAGAGGTTTCACAATGAAAAAAAATAGATTTTGATAATGATTCAATAAAGAAAAATATATTGCAGGTTGCTCTGCCCATGCTGGCAGCCCAGATTCTAAGCCTGTTGTACAATATAGTAGACCGCATATACATTGCCCGCATACCGGATATGGGAACCACTGCACTCGGTGCTGTGGGGCTTTGCTTTCCTATTATAATGCTGACAATCGCTTTCTCCAATCTCTTTGGAAGCGGTGGTGCTCCGCTTTTTTCAATAAAAAGAGGTATGAGTGATGACAAAGCCGCCAATACTATAATGAATACGAGCTTTACAATGGTCTGCACATTCGCAGTCGTTTTTACGGCTTTGTGCATGATTTTTGCAAAGCCTCTTTTAATCGTGTTTGGCGCATCTGAAAATGCTCTCAAATACGCTCTGCCATACCTGCTTATTTATTTGATAGGAACACTCCCATCCATGATTTCAACCGGCATGAATCCCTTTATCAACGCTCAGGGCTACTCCACTACCGGCATGCTGTCTGTAGCAATCGGAGCCGTTGCCAATCTGGTTTTAGACCCTCTTTTTATATTTGGATTTAATTTCGGTATCAAAGGAGCAGCTATTGCTACGGTCATCTCACAAATACTGTCTGCTCTCTATGTGCTTCACTTTCTTAGGAAAAAGGCCGAGCTTAAGGTGCGCCTTATGACACTCTCTGAATTTGGTGAAAACACGCGCTATGCAAAGGATATCATAAGCCTTGGAACCTCCGGCTGTGTCATGCAGCTCACCAACAGCCTGGTATCTATATGCTGCAACAATGTGCTTTCAGTGACCGGAGGTGATTTGTACATATCGGTAATGACCATCGTATCAAGCATCAGGCAGATGGTTGAGACTCCAATTTATGCAATTGTGGAGGGTTCATCTCCTGTTTTAAGCTACAACTATGGCGCCAGAAGACCTGCCCGGGTGAGAAAATCTATTTTCACTATGGGACTGCTCGTGCTTCTATATACAGCTGTCATGTGGAGTGTGATCATACTTGCTCCTCATGCCCTGATTACTATTTTCAGTTCCGATGCCACCCTCATGGATGATGCGGTGAAGGCTTTAAATATCTACTTTGCGGCATTCATATTTATGGATCTGCAGTACATCGGACAGACTACCTTTAAATCACTTAACAAAAAGAAGCGGGCTATATTTTTCTCCCTGCTTCGCAAGGTGTTCATCGTTGTACCGCTGACATATATTCTGCCATACTCCTTTGGTATGGGAACCGATGGTGTGTTTATGGCAGAACCTGTATCAAACGTGATTGGCGGAAGCATCTGCTTTGTAACCATGCTTAGTACAGTACTGCCGGAGCTTCACAGAATGGAGCAGTAATTACAGCATCTCATCAATGCAGATGCCGTAGCCTCCGGTCGGATCATCGACAAACACATGGGTGACTGCTCCTATTATTTTACCATCCTGTATGATAGGGCTTCCGGATGTGCCCTGCACTATGCCACCGGAGAGCTCTATCAGCCTGTCGTCTGTCACCTTAAGCTCCATTCCCTTGTTTGTATCTGTCGCTTTTTTATCTATATTTGTTATTTCCAGATTATATTTTTCAAGTTTTCCTGATATTTCCGATATCATCTGTGCACTGCCTGTGTGTATCTCATCCTTGCCGGCAACCGGATAATACGTATCCTCTGCGGCATATTCCGACAATTCATCGCTGTCAAGCTGTCCGTAAATTCCCAGATTACTATTGCAGTCAAGTGTGCCTATATGGTCTTTTTTTGCCAAAATATACCACTCCGCCTATCTCGCCCGGCGCGCCGGATTTTCCCTTTTTGATTTTGGTAAGCTTCATACTGTACAAATCACCACTGTTTGCATACAAGAGATTGCCGCTTTGGGTTCCGTCTCCTATTCCATGCCCCAACGCTCCAAAACGGCCGTCCTTTGTATAATAAGTGATAGTACCGATTCCTGCCAGATCGTCCTTCACCCATATTCCCATATAGTATCTGCCATCATCCATCCTCACAGGTGTGATATCCGCTGACATTTCTTTACCGCCTCTAAGAAATTTTATTTTTACCATTCTTTTATTAATTTCTGATTTAATTTCATCGCTATCGCTCTTATTTTCATTTATTATTTCTTTCTGACTTTCTACTGTACCACTTTCATCATATTCCTTCATGATATCATTCACTGCTTCAGAAAGCTCCTCCTTGTCTGCCACAGTGCGCCCATTGACAGATAGGATATAATCACCGCACTGCACCCTTTTATCTGCCGGATTGACTTTTTTGCCATCCTCGTCTGTCACCTCCGTCGTATTCACTACAAGCACGCCCTCTGTCTGCTCATATATACCGGTCAGCCTGCCACAGGCATATACGCCCTCAACTCTTATTCCATCACTTATTTTATCTGTCTCTTCATAATCTCTGTCAGTAGCTCTGTGAGTTGATGCTGTATCTGCTGTCTGTCCTATGTCTTGTTCGTTTCCGCTGTTTTCACCGTTTCCGCCGTTTCCGCCGTTTTCACCATTTTCACCATTCTCGCCCGAATCAGCCAATACACTGGCCGCCTGTCCGGGAAGCCCTGTCGCATATCTTCCATATCCGGCCTTTGATTCATTTAAAAAACTTCCTAATGCACTTTCATCAAATGCCTTATCTACCCTGCTGCACCACTTATCATCACTGCTTAGTGCAAACATAGCTATCACTACTGCAGCCAGCGTGACACTCACAAATTTTCCAAAAAACTTCCGCATACTATTACCTCCATTTGGATTAGTATGCTCCTGTCATTTTTCTTTTATTCTTTTAATATCTTATTATCTCATTTTAACTATTCCAAATTATTTTGAGCAAAAGCCGGTATAGTTTGACAGTTTAGGTGTTTTCCTATATAATTTCGATATATTTATATGTTTATTATAAATTTCACATATAATTCCCACGTTGTCCGTTACAAATAAATACTGTAATAGCTTTATAATTCTTAAATCACCATTTAATAAAGGAGGGATTCCATGAATACATACCTGCTCATCACATCTATAGTAATCTTCTTATGTATCCTGCTAAATCGTGTCTCCAACCGCATAGGCATTCCGGCACTTTTAGCCTTTATCGTGCTAGGCATGCTTTTTGGCTCTGACGGAATAATGAAGATAGATTTCGACAATTACGCGTTCGCTGAACAGATATGCTCTACCGCGCTGATTTTTATCATGTTCTATGGCGGCTTTGGCACCAACTGGCAGCGTGCAAAGGCTGTTGCCGTTAAGTCTGTACTTTTGTCCACCATCGGTGTTATTATCACATGCTTTCTCACAGGGCTGTTCTGTCACTTTGCCCTTAATATGAGTTGGGAAATAAGCTTTCTCCTCGGTGCGCTGATTTCATCAACTGATGCGGCGAGCGTTTTCTCCATACTGCGTTCGAAAAAGCTGAATCTGAAATACAATACCGCCTCTCTTCTTGAAGTGGAAAGCGGTAGTAATGACCCATGTGCCTATATGCTCACAGTTGCTTTTATAGCCATATCCCAGGGCAGCGCAAGCCCTGGAAATATTGCCATACTCATAGTAAAGCAGCTTGCCTTCGGCATAATCTTCGGCGTCCTGATTGCAAAGCTTTCCATCATGCTCCTTCGATATATACGCTTCAAAAGCGCGGGGTTTGATGCGATTTTCATGGTGGGAATAGCTATAATATCATATGCCCTGCCTGCTTACTTTGACGGAAACGGCTTCTTAAGCGCCTATATAGTCGGCATTATACTCGGCAACACAGAAATAGAAAATAAAAAGAATCTGGTAAATTTCTTTGATGGCATAACGGGACTCATGCAGATGCTTATTTTCTTTCTGCTTGGTCTGCTTTCTTTCCCATCAAAGCTGCCACACGTCATAGTACCGGCACTTTTAATATTTATGTGGCTGACCTTTGTGGCAAGACCTCTTTCTGTCGCACTTGTGCTCACACCATTTCGCAGCAAAATAAAACAGCAGCTGCTTGTCTCATGGTCCGGCTTAAGAGGAGCCGCATCCATAGTGTTTTCCATCATGGCATATACCGCCACCAATGATGACCTCGACACCTTCCACATAATATTTATGATAGTACTCTTTTCAATACTGCTTCAAGGCTCAATGCTTCCATGGATATCACGAAAGCTTGACATGCTTGATAAAACAGCCGATGTAATGAAGACCTTCAATGATTACTCCGAGGAAGCAGATATCCAGTTCATACAGCTTACCATACCGGAAAATCATCTGTGGTGCGGTCACAAGCTAAAGGACCTGACGCTACCTCCTGAGACACTGATTGTGCTTATACGAAGAGGTGAGCAGAATATAATACCGGACGGTGAAACAATAATTCTGCAAAATGATGTGCTCGTGCTTAGTGCCATCACACCTGATGAGGTGCATGGTATAAAACTGGTGGAAAAAATAATAGAAAAGACAGCAGATATAACAATAAACTAGCTGTCTGAAATAATCAAAAAAC
>ENA-OQJD01000012-OQJD01000012.1-human-gut-metagenome-genome-assembly--contig:-NODE-12-length-28569-cov-3.272906_pt1 | contig 28569 bp, 28 predicted proteins | sample MGYA00242596_ERZ504762 | MGnify/ENA primary metagenome ERZ504762 (study PRJEB26092, sample SAMD00036356) | human gut metagenome | host: Homo sapiens | study: EMG produced TPA metagenomics assembly of... | reverse complement strand
CTACTTCTCGGCCGGACAAAGTAATAATTCGTCTTTTTGTTTCCACCTTTCAGTCGGCTAGGAAAGAGGCAAATGGAGAGGATTGTAAAGCGTACATTCAGGCTATTCAGATATCTATGACAATTATGGATATAAGGGAAAGACACAGATTATCTGTGCGGCTATCCGTACACCTAAGCAGATTGTAGACTGTGCGGTTGCAGGAGCAGATATCGTTACAACAGGCCTTGCAGTATACAAGGACAGTATCAAACATGCATATACCAGACAGGGACTTGAGACATTCCAGAATGCATGGGATAATACAGTTACGGAATAGATGAAACAGGGAGGTGTTTGTAGGCAATGAAAATTGGATTTGTAGGACTCGGAATCATGGGGGAGTCCATGAGTGAGAATATAGTGAAGAAGCATGATGATGAGGTATATGTATTTGATTTCGTAAAGGAGAAGGTAGAGCTATTGGAGAGCAAGGGTGCAATCGGCTGCAGCAGTTCGCTTAAGCTGGCAGAAAAATCAGACGTAATTATATCAATGGTTCCAAAGTCAGAGCATTCGATGGCTGTTTATAAGGAGGTTTTACCGGCACTTGATGATACAAAGCTCTGTATTGATATGAGCACGATAGATCCATCTGTTTCTGTGGAGATTTCTGAAATGGTAAAGAAGACGGGCGCAGAGTTTGTGGACGCACCGGTTGTGAAATCGAAGCCTGCTGCTATTGCAGGAAAGCTCGGAATATATGTCGGTGGAGATGAAAAAGCATGTGAGAAGGCTATGCCGATTCTTTCCTATATGGGAGAAAATATCATCAGGATGGGTGGAAACGGAAAAGGTCTGGTCATGAAAATCTGCCATAACGCGCTTGTATCACAGATTCAAAATGGTGTAAATGAGACACTGACACTTGCAAGGGCATATGGAATAGATATAGAAAGCTATACTACAGCTATCTCATATGGCGGTGGACAGAACTTTTATCTGGATTCCAAAAATGTGCCAATCAAAAATGAGGATTACACCACTGCCTTTTCGATTGAAAACATGTACAAGGATGTGAATATCTGCATGAATATGGCAAAGGAGAGTGGATTAAAGCTTCAAGGAGAAAACGCTGCAAAGCAGGTATATGACAAGGCAATGGAACTTGGCTTTGGAAAAGAAGATTTCTGCGCTACTATAAAGGCTGTCAAGGCAATGCAAAGATAAGTGGGGGAAATATGTTAAAACATTTGAATGAAAAAAATTCTGTGACTATATACAGTGTCACTGATCCATGTTTTGAAACCTACGGAAGGGTGATTTCAAATATCAATTGCAACGAACTTATCTCATTTATGGAACAAAATACTGTAATTCCTGAGAAAGGAAATATATATGTGGCTTCAGTAGAAGAGCTTGAACGTACACATATAGCAGAGTTTTTTAAAAATCGTATATATGGAGAGATGCCTATACAGATAGGCTACTGTAATGGCAGAAACACCACATACAATGGTTTTGAGTACCATAAGGGCAGCGAAATCAATATAGCGGTAACTGACTTTATGCTGGTGCTGGGACATACCTGGGAGATAAAAGACAATACATACCGTATTGAAGATGCAAAGGTATTTTTGTGGAAAAGGGTACAGCAATAGAGATGTACCAGACGACACTTCATCTATCACCATGCAGGGTGTCAGATATTGGATTTAAGGATGTTGTGATTCTTCCAAGGGGAACCAATACACCACTCAATAATGGAGGGACAGATGAAGCTGCTATAGGAGAAGAGAGACTGCTTTTGCAAAGAAATAAGTGGGTAATAGCACATCCCGATAGAGAACCATTGATAAAACAAGGGGCATATCCTGGATTGCTTGGAGAGAATAAGGAACTTTATTATTAAAAAAACCACGTGACCGAAAGACTGAATACTGGACATATTACTGTACTTTCGGTTGCGTGGGAAATAATTTTCTAGAAAAAGTAATATCATGTGAGAGATTGAATGTGAATAGTTAGTTTCAACAAATCGATGTATATTTTTTCTATTAAATTGGAGGATTTTATGGAGCATTTAGTATTTACTTTGGTGACATTTGTGCTTTTCACAGCACTGGTTGGAATTATTTCAGGAAAGATAGTGAAGAATAGCGATGACCAGAAAACGGCAAAGGGTTATTTCCTTGCCGGAAATGGACTTGGAGGTTTTTTCATTGCAGGCTCAATGCTGCTTACGAATCTGTCGGCAGAAAATCTGGTAGGTTTGTCGGGACAGTCATATGCAGCTAATATGTCAGGCATGGCATGGGAAGCAACAGCGGTTATAGCCACAATTATTATGGCTTTTGTGTTTTTGCCGATGTATCTTAGAAAAGGATATACAACGCTGCCGGAGTTTATGGAGGAGAGGTATGGCGTTGGTGTACGCCGTATGGTTTCTATCCTATTTCTTATTGGATATTTAGTAATCGGAATTCCTGTATGTCTGTACGCAGGCGCTATAGCATTTGAGCAGATTTTTGATTTTGCTACAGTATTTGGAATCAGCGAGGGTATGGCACTTACAATTCTTATAGTGCTTGTAGGTATTATTGGTGCACTATATGCCGTACTTGGAGGTATGAGAGCAGTAGCTGTATCAGACACAATCAATGGAATTTTACTTGTTTTAGGCTCAGTGCTTGTAGTCGTATTTGGTTTTATAGCTGTTGGAAAATTAAGCGGAGGTGGATTTATTGTCGGTGTGAAGGATGTTATTACATATGAACCGGCAAAGCTCAATGCGATTGGTGGAAAGAATGATCCTGTACCATTTGCATGTATTTTTACAGGTATGCTGCTTGCAAATCTGTTTTACTGGGGTACTAACCAAGTACTTATTCAGAGAGCACTTGGTGCTAAAAAACTTAAAGGAAGGACAAAAGGGAGTTTTACTTTCAGGCTTTTTAAAGATGATGGTACCGTTACTTCTTGTTATTCCCGGAGTAATCGCAGCAAGACTTGTACCAGGTCTTACAAGCAAGGATTTTGCATATCCTTCACTTGTAGCTAGGTCATTGCCATGGCCGGTTGTAGGACTGTTTTGTGCAGCATTGTTTGGATCAATTATCTCAACTTATAATTCATTTCTCAATGCAGCTAGTACCGTATTTATGATTGATATTTATAAGCCGATTTTTAACCCAAATCTCTCAGAGGAAGCTACAGTAAAACTTGCAAAGAAAATTGGATGGGGCTTTGCAGCATTTGCCATTATCTTTACACCATTCCTTGATGTGCTTAGCACAGGACTTTATGATTTCGGACGAAGCTTTACAGGTTTTTATAATATTCCTATCATTACAATGGTGCTTGTAGGAATGTTCTCAAAGAAGGGCTCTAAGCTTGGAGCAATATGTGCAACAATATTCCATATTGCATTTTACGCATGCTACAAGTTTATCTTCCCACATATTGACACACCATTCACAAATGCTGTTAGTGGAATTAATTATATGTATATATACGCTATCTCATTTGTTATCATGCTTGTAATCATCTTTGTATGCAGCAAGATTGCACCAAATACAAAGGTATTTGACAAGAGTGCTTCAAGAAATGATGGCTATGATATGACAGCATGGAAGCATAAAAATGCTTTTGCAATCTGGCTTGTTTCATTCCTGGTATATGAGTATTTCATTTTCTCGCCTGCAGGAATTGCAACAGAGAACAAAAATGTAGTAAGAATTGCTATTGTAACAGCAATATTTGTGATTGAGACAATTGTTCTGATTGTGAAAGAGATGAACAAGCGTAAAAAGACAGCTTAGGGAGGTTATTAAATGCAGATTAAAGTAAATGATAATGAATTTCAGCTTTTTGTTGGGAGAAAAAAGGAATTCTGGAGCATAGCAAAGAAAGACCGATGATTTATGTCGGAGTAGGACAGGAAGATGTTGATATGTACAGAGGTAACTTCAAGATAACAGATTATGTTACCGAGCGTTTTCCACTAAAGCTCACAGATGTGATTCAGACAGCTGATACAGTCAGACTATGCTTTGAAAGCTATATCATTGCGAAAATTAAATGTGACGAAAATCTGTGTACCATTGATTTTGAACAAAAGGATGACAGGATTAACCGATTCTGGTTTAGGGTAGCCGCAGATAAAGAGGAAAAATGCTATGGCTGCGGTGAGCAGATGTCTTACTTTAATCTGCGTGGAAGAAATTTTCCTATCTGGACATCTGAACCGGGTGTAGGACGTGATAAGACAACCTACGTTACATGGCGTTCGGATGTAGAAAATAAGGCAGGAGGAGACTATTACAACACAAATTATCCACAGCCAACCTTTGTTTCCACAAATAAATATTATCTGCATGTGGATTCAACAGCATATGCTGATTTTGATTTCAGAAATGACAGCTTTCATGAGCTGCAGATCTGGGAGGTGCCTAAGCAGATCCGTATAGAGTGTGCTGATACATATCTCAAACTGCTTGAGAGACTTACAGCATATTTTGGAAGACAGCCAAAGCTCCCGGATTGGGTATACAATGGGCTCATAATTGGTGTTCAGGGTGGAAATGAAAGGTCATTTGGATTGCTTGATAAGACCCTTGATAAGAACATCAAGGTAGCTGGCATATGGTGCCAGGATTGGTGCGGAAAGAGAGTGACATCATTCGGAAAGAGACTCCAATGGGACTGGAAATATCACAAGGAAATGTATCCGGATCTGCCAAAGAAGATTAAAGAGATAAATGCAAATGGCATAAAATTTTTAGGATATGTTAATCCATATCTGGTAAATGATGGTGAGCTCTATAAGGAAGGCAGGGAAAAAGGCTATTTTGCAACAAAGGCAGATGGCAGTGATTATCTCGTGGATTTTGGTGAATTTTATTGTGGAGTTGTGGATCTCACAAACCCGGAGGCATTCGAGTGGTTTAAGGATATTATTAAAGAATACACACTTGGTATAGGCATTGATGGCTGGATGGCAGACTTTGGAGAGTATCTGCCTACAGATGATATATGCTTATACAGCGGCAAATCACCTATGATTGAGCACAATCACTGGCCGGTGCTATGGGCAAAGTGTAACTATGAGGCAGTAAAAGAGTCAGGAAAGCTTGGAGATGTGGTTTACTTCATGCGTGCCGGAGGTGCCGGAAGCCAGAAATACTGCACATTGCTGTGGGCCGGCGATCAGTCTGTTGACTTTACAATACATGATGGACTCGCATCTGTTATCTGCGGAGCACTTAGTGCAGGAATGATGGGATGTGGGCTCACGCATAGTGATATTGGAGGCTATACATCGCTTTTTGATAATACTCGTACAAAGGAGCTGTTTCTCAGATGGGCTGAGATGGCGATGTTTACACCATTTATGAGGACACATGAGGGAAACAGACCGGATACCAATTTTCAGTATTACGATGATGAGGATACCATGGAGCGGCTGGCGAGACTCGTTGATGTATACACGATGCTTGCACCGTATACAAAGACACTTGTTGAAGAGAATGCAGACAGTGGACATCCGGTGCAAAGACCTTTGTTCATGCATTATGAGTCTGATGAGAAAGCTTATGACATACAGTATGAGTATCTTTTTGGAAGAGATATGCTGATAGCACCTGTTTATGAGCAGGATAAGCATGAATGGGATGTGTATCTGCCACAGGATGAATGGGTACATTTGTGGACAGGCGAAGAGTATCACGGCGGAGAAATAACAGTATCAGCCGAGCTTGGCTATACGCCTGCCTTCTACAGAAAAAATAGTGAGTTTGCTGATATATTTGAAGAAATCAGAGAAAAATATGGAGTCAAATAAATGAACACTGTTTTATTTTACATAATAATTTTTCTGACAAATGTGATTCAGGGCATTACAGGCTTTGCGGGGACCATCCTCGCAATGCCTCCAAGCCTAATTCTGGTGGGATATGATGTCGCTAAGCCGATATTAAATGTGCTTGGTATTCTTGCCGGAGTGTATGTCTTTGTTACACAATGGAAACATGTAGACTGGAAGCAGTTGAAAAAGGTAGTCATCGTCATGGCTATAGGAATCTTTGGCGGCTTTTTTCTAAAGAACGCACTTGCAGGATATGATGCAGTATTATACAAGTTTCTGGGTATTTTTGTGATATTTCTTGCAATACATGGGTTTTACAGCATATATGGGCAAAGGCAGCGTGATACAAAAGAAAAATCATCATGGAAATCAATGCTGTTACTTATTGGTGCGGGAATAGTTCATGGTATGTTTGTGTCAGGCGGACCGCTTCTGATAGGGTATTTATCCAATGAGATAAAGGAAAAGACAAGCTTTAGAGCAACTATTTCTACTGTTTGGATTATATTAAATTCGATGATACTTGTTCAGGATATATGTGCGGGAATGTGGAATGCAGGGCTTGTTATGACTCAATGCATATCGATTCCGTTTTTGATAGCGGGAATGGCAGCAGGCTCAGTGCTTGTAAAGAGGATGAGCCAGGAAATATTTATGAAGCTCACCTACATATTACTTTTTATATCAGGAATACTGCTTATGGTTAAGTAGTTTTTGAAAATTTTATTGGAGGTAAAATATATGACAAAAATTTCAGGTGGCATATGTGCCGGTCGGGGTTCCGACATTTCATTTGGAGAGCGCACAGAAGGAATTTGAAAAATCAATAGACTTATTAAATACAATAACGGATGCTGCAATTGTACCAGATAAAATGCTTTTATCAATTCAGGATTTAACTAATTTTCTTGATACAATAGAGCCATCCCTGATAATTTTACAGAATATAACCTTTGCAAATGCAGCTTATGCGAGTGAGGTTCTTAAAAGATTTTCGTGTCCGGTACTGCTTTGGACACTTCGTGAGCCGGTTATAGATGGAGGCCGGTTGAGATTAAATTCATTGACGGGAGCATATTCGGCAGGAAATGCACTGGCTGCGTTTAGGGATGGTAACTTTGAATATATCTTTGGAGCTCCACAGGAAGAGAGGACAAAGAAAACAATTAGTGCCTGTATTCGTGCAGCATGGCTTAAAAATGAGCTTAAAAATCTAAGGATTGCCTCAGTCGGACATACACCGCAGGGATTTGGATTTGGACGTGCAATGGATGCTGACATGCAAAAGGTATTCGGAGCAACACTTGAGTCAATTGAGGTGAGAGAGCTTATTGATATGGCAAAGGGCTATACCGATGATGAGTGCAGTGAATATCTCGATAAAATGACTAAGAGTACTGTTGGTCTTGACAAGACTCCTGACAATAATCGAAAGGATTTTGCGAGACTGTGCAAGGCATATAAGGAGTATGTAGATGAAAATAATATTGGAGCACTATCTTCAAGATGCTGGCCTGATTTCTTTACCGCGTTTGGAACACCTGTTTGTGGCGTGCTTGCTATGCTAAATGATATGGGTGTTGCTGCAAGCTGTGAGGCTGATACATATGGAGCACTCTCTATGTATATTGGAATGAAATTATCTGAGCAGGCGGTATTTTTCGGAGATCCGGTGTCTCTTGATGAGAGTGAAAATACCATTACATTCTGGCATTGCGGAACAGCTGCATGCTCTATCTCAAGAGAGGATACAGGTGCAACAATCGGAGTGCATCCGAACAGAAAGATTGGCCCTGTAATGGACTTTGGCTGTAAGGCGGCTGACAAAGTCACAGTGTTCAGAGTAGGACAAAAAGCAGATGGAAGCTTTAGATTTTTTGTCACAACAGGAAGTGCTCTCGACAAGCCTAAGCAGTTTTGCGGAACATCAATTGTAGTAAGGACAGACAAAAAGAGCTATGATATTGTAAATCAAAGTGTAAAGGATGGCTGGGAGCCTCATTTTGTGGTGATTTACGGAGATTGTTCAGATGAATTAAAGATTTTAGGACATATGCTTGAAATCGAAGTCTGTGAGTACTGATTTTATGGAAATAGCTTAAATATCATGCTATAATAATAGTAGTATTTAGGTACCGAATAATTGGTTGGAGGATTTTTACATGGCAAAGTATATTATGGCATTAGATGCGGGCACTACCAGCAACAGATGTATACTTTTCAATGAGAAGGGCGAGATGTGCAGCGTGGCACAGAAGGAATTTACGCAGTTTTTCCCGAAGCCGGGTTGGGTGGAGCACGATGCAGAGGAAATCTGGGCCACACAGCTTGAGGTGGCAAAGGAGGCAATGGCCAATATACAGGCTACGGCAGCCGACATATGTGCGATAGGCATTACTAACCAGAGAGAGACCACGATTGTGTGGGACAAAAATACGGGAGAGCCGGTTTATCACGCGATAGTATGGCAGTGCAGGCGCACGGCAGAGTATGCGGATTCACTGAAGGAGAAGGGGCTTACCGAGAACTTTAGGAAAAAGACAGGTCTTGTGATAGATGCTTATTTTTCGGCAACTAAGCTCAAGTGGATCCTTGACAATGTGCCGGGAGCAAGGGAGAGAGCCGAAAGAGGCGAGCTTTTGTTTGGAACAGTCGAGACGTGGCTTATATGGAAGCTCACTCAGGGGCAGGTGCATGTTACGGATTATTCTAATGCATCAAGAACCATGATGTTTAATATCAATACCTTAAAGTGGGATGATGAGATACTTAAGGAGCTTGACATACCAAAGAGCATGCTTCCAAAGCCTATGCCGTCAAGCTGTGTGTATGGTGAGGTGAATCCGGTGTACTTCGGGGGACCGATTCCTATCGCGGGAGCGGCAGGAGACCAGCAGGCAGCACTTTTTGGACAGACCTGCTTTAGGGCAGGAGAAGCCAAAAATACATATGGCACCGGCTGCTTCCTTCTCATGAATACAGGTGAGATGCCTGTTTCATCAAAGAACGGACTCGTAACCACAATAGCCTGGGGCATAGACGGCAAGGTGGTATATGCGCTGGAGGGCTCAATATTTGTGGCAGGAGCCTCAATACAGTGGCTCCGCGATGAGATGAAATTTATCGATTCCTCAACTGATTCAGAGTACATGGCGAGAAAGGTAAAGGATACAAACGGCTGCTATGTGGTGCCGGCATTTACAGGGCTTGGGGCACCATACTGGGATCAGTATGCGAGAGGAACCATTGTGGGGCTTACGAGAGGTGTAAACAAGTACCATGTCATAAGGGCCACTCTGGAATCAATGGCATTTCAGGTAAATGACGTGCTTGAGGCAATGAAGGCTGATTCAGGCATCAATCTCACCTCGCTTAGGGTGGACGGCGGCGCCAGTGCCAACAATCTGCTCATGCAGATGCAGGCTGATATCAGCAATGCACCGGTCAACAGGCCTGTGTGCGTGGAGACTACAGCCATGGGTGCAGCGTACCTCGCAGGACTTGCAGTGGGCTATTGGGACAGCATGGATGATATAAAGAGAAACTGGGCTATTGACCGTGTGTTTGAGCCGGAGATAGAGGCTGATTTGAGAGAAAAGAAGCTTAAAATGTGGAAAAAGGCTGTCGCCTGCGCATTTAACTGGGCGAAGGATGACTGAAAGTAAAAATATATATGGAAATTGGTAGGAGAAAATAACATGTATGATGTAGTAATTATAGGAGCGGGAGTATCGGGAAGCGCCTGTGCAAGAGAGCTATCGAAATATAACCTGTCCATCTGCGTGGTGGAAAAGGAGGAGGACGTGTGCTGTGGCACTTCAAAGGCAAACAGTGCTATTGTCCATTCCGGAATTGACTGTAAGACAGGTACACTTATGGCACAGATGAATATCCGTGGAAATGAGATGATGGACGAGCTTTCGAAGCAGCTTGATTTTGAGTTCAGAAGAAACGGCTCGCTGATTTTGTGCTTTAGCGAGGACGATATGCCAAGGCTTAAGGAGCTTTACAATCAGGGAATCGCAAATGGCGTGCCGGGACTTGAAATTCTTGATTCAAAGAAAGCACATGAGATGGAGCCGAATCTGTCTGATGAGGTGGTGGCAGCTATTTACTGCCCGACAGGAGGCATTGTATGTCCGTTTGGCATGAATATTGCATTTGCTGAGAATGCTGCGGCAAACGGTGTGGAGTTTTTATTTAACACCGAGGTGAAGGAGATACAAAAGGAGCAGGCAGGCTATATTCTCATTACTCAAAATGGAGAAATTCATGCACGCTGCGTTGTAAATGCAGCCGGTGTATATGCTGATGTATTTCACAACATGGTGAGTGAAAACAAAATCCATATCACACCAAGGCGCGGAGAGTACGAGCTATTAGACAGGGCAGCTGGTGGTATCGTTGACAAGACAATCTTCCAGCTTCCGGGAAAATACGGCAAGGGCGTGCTTGTAACCCCGACAGTACACGGAAATATCCTAATCGGACCTACAGCAGATGATCATGATGACAAGGATGGTACAAATACAACAAGAGCGGGCTTAGCGCATGTTACGACATCCGGCACACGTTCGGTGCCGTCACTTCCTATGCGTCAGGTCATCACATCGTTTGCAGGAAACCGTGCACATGAGGACGGACATGAGTTTATCATCGAGGAGCTTAAAGATGCACCATTTTTTGTGGACTGTGCAGGTATAGAGTCACCGGGCTTATCAAGTGCACCGGCTATCGGTGAGAGAGTGGCAGCAATAGTTGAGAGGCTTTTTAAGCCTTCTAAAAATGCGGACTTTATCGAGACAAGAAAAGGTATTTTAAATCCAAAGAAGCTTTCAGAGGATGAGTATAAAGAGCTGATAAAAGAAAAGCCTGAGTATGGTAACATAATCTGCCGCTGTGAGATGATTACGGAGGGCGAGATAATGGATGCGGTAAACAGACCGTTAGGCGCAAAGTCGCTTGATGGTGTGAAGAGACGCACCAGAGCCGGAATGGGCAGGTGCCAGGCAGGCTTCTGTTCTCCGAGAACTATGGAGATTATCGCCAGGGAGAGAGGCATTTCGCAACTTGACATCACTAAAAGCGGTGGAAAATCAAAGATAGTTGTTGGAATGAGCAAGAATCGCGGATAGTCTGTCTTACTTCAAAGAGACAGGTAACGAAAGATTGATATTGGGTTAATATCAGATTAACATAGGGGGACAATATGGAATTTTACGATATTGTGATAGTAGGAGGCGGCCCGGCAGGTCTTGCGGCAGCAGCTTCCGCTAAGAAAAATAAAATAGATAAAATACTTATACTGGAAAGAGACTGCGAGCTTGGCGGCATATTAAACCAGTGTATACACAATGGCTTTGGCCTGCACACCTTTAAGGAGGAACTCACAGGCCCTGAATATGCCGGCAGATTTATCAAAGAGGTCAAAGAGCTTGGCATAGAGTACAGACTGAATACGATGGTCATGGATATCTCAACCGGTGACGAGTCCGAAAATGGGTCAAACGATAAAATAGTCACGGCTATGAACCGTACAGACGGACTTTTCCATATCGCTGCAAAGACAGTAATACTTGCGATGGGCTGCAGAGAGAGAGCAAGAGGTGCCCTAAACATACCAGGCTACAGACCGGCAGGAATTTTCTCGGCGGGTACAGCTCAGAGACTGGTGAATATAGAGGGATACATGCCGGGACGAAAGGTAGTAATACTTGGCTCAGGAGATATCGGTCTTATCATGGCAAGAAGAATGACCTTGGAGGGTGCCAAGGTGCAGGTGGTTGCAGAACTCATGCCGTATTCAGGAGGCTTGAAGCGTAATATTGTGCAGTGCCTTGATGATTTTAATATCCCGCTTAAGCTTAGCCACACAGTGGTTGATATAAAGGGCAGGGAGCGTGTGGAGGGCATCACTCTCGCTCAGGTTGACGAGCATAACAAGCCTATTGAGGGAACAGAGGAGTTTTACGAGTGCGATACACTTTTACTTTCATGCGGACTCATTCCGGAAAATGAGATTTCAAAAACAGCAGGTGTAGAGCTCAATCCTGTAACAAGCGGACCTGTTGTAAACGAAAGCCTTGAGACCAATGTGCCGGGTGTATTTGCCTGTGGAAATGTGCTTCATGTGCACGACCTCGTGGATTATGTGTCAGAGGAAGCAACAGCAGCAGGCCGCCATGCCGCAGAGTATGTGAAAAACGGCGGTGATAAGAGTGATGATGGCAAAGAAATATCGATAACTGCTACAGGCGGAGTCAGATATACTGTCCCAAGCACTATAAATACTGCACAGATGGATGATACTGCAACGGTTAGATTTCGAGTTGGAGCTGTGTATAAGAATTGTTATATTGCGGTATATCTGGATGATAAACAATTACAGCACCGCAAGCACCCTGTAATGGCACCGGGTGAGATGGAGCAGGTGGTGCTGCAGAAGAAGCAGCTCATCGAAACGGAAAATCCCCGCACAATTACGATAAAGATTGAGGAGGCATAGTATCATGGAAGAAAGAAATTTGACATGTATAGGCTGCCCTCTGGGCTGTGCCCTTAAGGTGACAATAGATGGAGATAATGTCACAGTAACCGGAAATACCTGTAAGCGCGGAGCAGACTACGGAGCAAATGAAGTGACACATCCGACGCGAATCGTGACAAGCACAGTCTGTGTGAAAAAACGGCACAATACCTATGGTATCCGTAAAGACGGCACAGGATATTCCAAAGGAAAAGATAATGGATGTGATGGACTGTATCAACCGGATCACGGTAGAGGCACCGGTGCATATAGGTGATGTACTGCTAAGTGATGCTGCTGCAACCGGTGTGGATATAGTTGCAACAAAGAATGTTGAAGCATAAATAAGGAGCATGAATTAATGGTTAAAACCGGAATTTCCCTTGATAGTGTAAAAAACAATAATAAATCTCAGATACTTAAGATACTGCAGAAAAACGGCGCAATGTCAAGGAAGGATATTGCCAATCAGATAGGACTCACACCGGCGGCTGTGACCATGCTGTGCAATGATATGATGGAAGCTCACATGATACTTGAAAAGGGTGAGATGAAGGAGCAGAAGAGAGCGGGCCGTAAGAAGGTGCTTGTGGATATCAATTATGATTTTAAGTATATAGTATCTGTAAATATTGAGGCTGTAGACACGAGCATTACAGTTACCAATATCAGGGGAAATGTGCTTGTTGAAACTAAGGTACATACCCGGACGGACATTGAACCACAGCTGTTTTTAGAAGAACTGGCAAAGGAAATAAAGCTTCAGCTTTGGGAAAAGGAACTTAAGCTGTCAGATATTCTTGGAATCGGAATATGTGTTCCGGGAATAGTTGACAGGAATAATGGCATCAGTATACACGCTTATGGCATATGGAACAATCAAGTAAAAATAAGAGAAATACTTGAAAAACAGATTCAGTGTCCGGTAATACTTGAAAACAACGTCAAAGCATTTGCGGAAGCCGAAATGCTTTATGGTGTCGGAAAATATGGAAACAATATTGTTTTTATTAAGTGGGGCCCGGGTGTCGGCTCTGCGATAGTTGTGGACAATAAAGCTATATGAGGGCAATCAGCACAACGCAGCAGAAATAGGACACTACATCATAGAGCCTGATGGACTTAAGTGCAGATGTGGCAGACATGGCTGTCTTGAAACAAGAGTATCCATGTTTGCCCTGTGTGACCGCATAAAGGAGATATATTCCAAGGAAAATACCCCTGTGCTATACGAAGAAACAGCCGGTGATAAAAATCTTATAACAAGAGAGCTCTTGACTTCGTGGGTAGAAAATGAGGGCAACGGCTACATAACAAGGATGGATAAGACAATTTCTGAGATACTTGTTGGAGCAATAGAACGAATGGCACGTGTCGCTGTAAATGTGTTGACTATTCTGGCTCCGGATTGCACGATAGTGTTTGGTTCAATGTTTGAAAATACAAGTATATATAAGCTTTTTATACAGTACTGCACAAAATATGATGAAAACTATACTGACAAGCTTATCAGCCGTTCACACTTGAGCGATAAGATGGCATATATAGGCGGAACAGCACTTATAGCGAGCACTTATTTCTTTGAAAGTAAAAATTTATAATAAAGAAAAAATGAAGAAATCTTATTGATATTTTCTTTATTGTTGCATATACTATAAGCAAGAAAGGAGTGTTGTATATGTCACAGTCAGTTAATGTTAATTTTAAATTGGATGCAGATGTAAAAAAAAGCATGGAACAGGTGTGTTCGGAATTAGGTCTTTCTATGAGTGCAGCGTTCACCGTTTTTGCAAAAAAAGTAGGCAGAGAAAAGCGTATTCCTTTTGAGGTATCGGTAGATCCGTTTTATTCTGATAGCAATATCCGTTATTTGGAAAATATCGTGCGCGATATTAAGGATGGCAAAGCTCACTTCGCAGAGCATGATTTGATAGAGGAGGACTAATGAGGTTACTATGGGAAGATAGGGCATGGAGCGATTATTTATACTGGCAGACGCAGGATAAGAAAACACTGAAAAGAATTAATGGACTTATCAAGGATATTCAGCGAAGTACGTTTGAGGGTATAGGTAAACCGGAACCATTAAAGGAAAATCTTAGTGGTATGTGGAGCAGACGCATTGATGACACTAATCGAATTGTTTATTATGAAAAAGATGAGATAATTTATATTGTTTCATGTAAAGGTCATTATGATGATTGAAAAATCATATTGACAAATCACCCAATGCACTTTAATATTGTAGAAAGAAACAGGCAAATATTTAAAGGCATAAGAAAGAGGAGTACATGACGAAAGCTTTCAGAGAGAGCATCCGGTCCGTAAGATGGTGATACATTTTGGGCAGGCTGAAAGATGCTTAAGACAGAAATCATGGAAGGTAGCTTTTGAGCTGAAGAACCCAGAAAGCCGCAAGCGGCATAAGTTCTTCCGATTCGTCCACGTTACAGGACAAGAGGCATTCGAGTTTATATGCATATATATGCTCCGATGTAAACGAAGGTGGTACAGCGCTAATTCGCCCTTCCGGTCAATGATCGGGAGGGTCTTTTTATGTACACAGACCGGAAGATTGCGCATGCAATCCAATCGGTCGCCCGTCGTAAATAAAAAGAAAAACAGCAAAAAGCTCACAGCCTGAATTATCAGGCCGCGCATTATGTATGGAATTATGTGATTTATGGAGCTGCCTAGAGACTGTTAAAATTATGTACACAGCCCAGCAACGCACGCACATGGACGTGCGGGCGAGGCGTTAGCGCCATGGACGGCGCTAAAAGCCGGTTGCGTCATGGTCTAAGCAATCCTTCATCATAATTTTTACAGTGTCTTGGCAGCGTAATCATGAACATAATTCCATACATAATGCGCGACCTGATACAACAAAGCCCCCAAAGCTTTTGCGTCATTCATATAAAAGGAGGAAAACATGAGCAAAGAACTAAACAAAACCTACGATCCAAAGGACATCGAGGACCGTCTTTACAAAAAGTGGGAAGACAACGGCTACTTCCATGCAGAGGTAGACCGCAGCAAAAAACCATTCACAATCGTGATGCCACCACCAAACATCACAGGACAGCTGCACATGGGACATGCCCTTGACAACACCATGCAGGATATCCTTATCAGATACAAGAGAATGCAAGGCTACAATGCACTCTGGCAGCCGGGAACAGACCACGCATCCATCGCAACAGAGGTAAAGGTCATCCAGGCACTTAAAGAGCAGGGAATCAACAAGGCAGACCTTACAAGAGAAGAGTTCCTCGAGAAATGCTGGGACTGGAGAAAAGAGTATGGCGGACGTATCGTAAAGCAGCTTCGTAAGCTCGGATCATCAGCAGACTGGCAGCGTGAGAGATTTACAATGGATGAGGGATGCTCACACGCAGTACAGGAGGTATTTACAAAGCTTTATAAGAAGGGCTGGATTTATAAGGGCTCAAGAATCGTAAACTGGTGTCCGGTATGTAAGACATCTATTTCAGATGCAGAGGTAGAGCATGAGGAGCAGGACGGCTTCTTCTGGCACATTAACTATCCTGTAGTTGGCGAGGAAGGCAGATTCGTAGAGATAGCAACAACACGTCCTGAGACACTTTTCGGAGATACAGCCGTAGCTGTAAACCCTGATGATGAGCGTTATCAGGATATCATCGGAAAGACCTTAAAGCTTCCATGCACAGACAGAGAGATTCCTGTAATCGCAGATTCATACGTAGATAAAGAATTTGGAACAGGCTGTGTAAAGATTACACCTGCACACGACCCTAACGATTTCGAGGTAGGAAAACGCCACAGCTTAGAGGAAATCGTTGTAATCAATGATGATGCCACAATGAATGAAAAGGCCGGAAAATATGCCGGAATGGACAGATACGAGTGCAGAAAGGCACTGGTTGAGGACCTTAAGGAGCAGGGCCTTTTAGTAAAGGTTGTACCACATTCACACAATGTAGGTGTGCATGACCGCTGTCACACAACAGTTGAGCCAATGATCAAGCAGCAGTGGTTCGTCAAGATGGACGAGATGATCAAGCCTGCAGTTGAGGGAGTAAAGAACGGAGAAATCAAGCTCCTTCCTTCAAGAATGGACAAGACATACTTCAACTGGACAGACAATATCCGCGACTGGTGCATCAGCCGTCAGCTCTGGTGGGGACACAGAATACCTGCATGGTACTGTGATGACTGTGGAGAGATGGTAGTTTCAATAGAAAAGCCTGGCAAATGTCCTAAGTGTGGCAAGGAGCACTGGACACAGGATCCTGATACACTTGATACATGGTTCTCATCAGCGCTCTGGCCATTCTCAACACTCGGCTGGCCTGAAAAGACAGAGGATCTGGATTATTTCTATCCAAACGATGTGCTTGTAACAGGCTACGATATCATTTTCTTCTGGGTAATCAGAATGATTTTCTCAGGCTATGAGCAGATGGGCAAGGCACCATTCCACACAGTGCTTTTCCACGGACTCGTAAGAGATTCACAGGGCCGCAAGATGAGTAAATCACTCGGAAACGGAATTGATCCTCTTGAGGTTATTGACAAGTATGGTGCAGATGCGCTTCGTCTGACACTTATCACAGGAAATGCACCGGGAAATGATATGCGTTTCTACTGGGAGAGAGTTGAGGCTTCAAGAAACTTCGCCAACAAGGTATGGAATGCATCAAGATTTATCATGATGAACCTTGAAGGTGTAGAGCTTAGAGAACCAAAGCTTGATGAGCTTCATGCAGCAGACAAGTGGATTCTTTCAAGGGTAAATACACTTGCAAAGGATGCAACAGAAAACATGGACAAGTTCGAGCTTGGAATTGCAGTACAAAAGGTATACGACTTCATCTGGGACGAGTTCTGTGACTGGTATATCGAGATTGCAAAGGTTCGTACCTACAAGAAGGATGAAAACCCGGAGTCAGCAAATGCAGCACTCTGGACACTTAAGACAGTACTTGTAAATGCACTGAAGCTCCTTCATCCATATATGCCGTTTATCACAGAGGAAATCTTCTGCACACTTCAGTCAGACGAGGAGACCATCATGCTCTCTAAATGGCCTGAGTACAAGGAAGAGTGGAATTTCCCGGCTGAGGAAGCAGCAATCGAGCACTGCAAGGACCTCGTAAAGGGTATCAGAAATGTCCGTACACAGATGGATGTTCCACCTTCAAGAAAGGCAAAGCTTTTCATCACAAGTGATGATGAGGCAGTCAGAAAGGTATTCGAGGACAACAAGGAGGTATATGTAAATCTTGCATTTACCAGCGAGATTGCAGTACAGCAGGGCAAGGCCGGTATTGGAGATGACGCTGTATCAGTAGTGATACCTGATGCGGTTGCATACCTGCCGCTTGAGGACCTTGTTGATTTCGAGAAGGAAAAGGAAAGACTCAATAAAGAAAAGGATAAGCTCACAAAGGAGCTTGCGCGCTCAAGGGGCATGCTCTCAAATGAGAAATTCTTAAACAATGCAAAGCCTGAAAAGGTTCAGGAGGAAAAGGATAAGCTTGCAAAGTATGAGCAGATGATGGCTCAGGTAGAGGAACGTCTGGCTCAGTTTAAATAATTAAATACAGATTATATTTTGTGAACACTGTTTTCCTGGGGCAAGGATGCAAAGGAGGCCGTCCACAATGCGGTGGTTCTTGAATAGAACAAAGAAAGAATATGGAGATAAAACAGAAAGGAATAAACAATGAATGTAAATCCTATAACAAGATTGGATTATCCAGATCCGGATGTGATCCGCGTAGAAGACACCTATTATATGGTATCCACAACCATGCACTTTATGCCGGGCTGTGAGATTCTGCAGTCTTTTGATCTGGTGCACTGGGAGCATGTGACTTATGTCTATGAGACGTTGGAACATACGGATGCGCAGCAACTGAAAAGCGGTCAGAATATTTACGGACAGGGCATGTGGGCAGCTTCCCTGCGCTATCATGAAGGCCGATTTTATATCTGCTTTGTGGCAAATGATACCCGTAAGACTTATTTGTATACTTCGGAAAAAATAGATGGTCCATGGAAAAAGACAGCTGATAGAAGGCTTTTATCATGACGGCTCTTTATTATTTGATGAGGATGGCAGAAACTATATTGTATATGGAAATAGATGAAATCTGGATTACAGAATTGAATGAAGATTTGACTGCACCAAGGAAGGACGGATTACATCGTCTTTTAGTCAGTGATCATAAGAACCCGGAGCTAGGCTATGAGGGTTCTCATATTCAAAAAATAAACGGCTATTATTATATTTTTCTGGTTCATTCCCTGAGAGACCGCTGGATGCGGACGGAAGCATGCTTTTACAGTGATTCTCTGGAAGGAGAATTCACGGGTGGAGATGTACTTTGTGATGATCGTGGATATTGTGGACAGGGCGTGGCACAGGGAGGAATAGTGGATACGCCGGATGGAAAGTGGTATGCAATGCTGTTTCAGGATTCCGGAGCAGTTGGACGGATTCCTATTCTGCTTCCGGTTACCTGGAAGGATCATTTTCCGGTTTTTGGACAGAACGGACATGTGCCGGAAGAAATAGAGGTTCACAGTACCAGACCAGGATATATTTATCAGCCATTAGTGGGAAGTGATGATTTCTGTAATGGGCTGCTTCCGCGCTGGCAGTTTAATCATGATCCAGATCCACGGTATTATCATCTGGATGCATCGCAGGGAACCTATACAATTACAACACGGGAAGTTTGTACAGAGCTTACACAGGCAGTAAATACGCTTACGCAAAGGATGAGTTATCCGTCCTGCGCAGCTGAGGTTACTGTTGATGCTTCTGCATTGAAAGAGGGCGATGTCGCAGGTTTGTGTGCGTTGCAGGGTTGTTATGCTGCAGTTGGCATTACAAAACATCATGGAAAATATGAAGTCCTTATGCTGGATAAAAAAGAAGATGGTATATTGGATATGACGGAAGGAACTGTTGTTGAATCACACCAGATGGATTTTCGTCTTGAAGCAGATTTCTGTAACATGAAGGATGAAGCACGCTGCTATTACCGGGTAAATAAGGGAGACTGGCTACCCATCGGAACCGTGCATAAGCTGTACTTCAAACTGGATCATTTTACTGGTTGCCGGTTTGGTCTGTTCTGCTATGCGGCAGAGAAAACAGGAGGAAGTGCCTGCTTCCGGGATTTTAAGTATTATGATGTTGATGAAATCTCATAAAGATAGAACTGCATAAAATAAGTGTCGGAATTTACTCAAATTCCGTAAAAGATTCAGATTGCAGAAAAATCCGAGCATAGTATCAATGAATGATATTGCCCGGATTTTTTATATTTAGTGGCTTTTCTTAAAATTTAAATGATGATATAATGAGTGAAAGTGAGAATAATACATAAATGCATTTATTAAAGAAATAGCAGGATAGTTATACTTTAGCAGGAACAAAAAGGCCGATATATAGTGAGGAAAAAATATGGATGATACCGGTATAAAGAGAGAGCCAGTTATCAGAATAAGCAACGACAGGATGGAGGCATTTATCATGCTGCCCACTGTTGAAGAAGAATACCACTATACAGTGGATGAGGTGCTTGAAGCTGTAAACCGCAATGGTGTGATATACGGCATCAATTGCGAGACCATTTCAGATATGGTAGAAAAAGACTTATGGGCAGGGAAGTGCTTTTGTCAAAGGGAAAGCCGGCTGTTGACGGGGCTGATGGCTACTTTGATTTCTACTTTGACAGCGACTTGAACCACCGCCCAACGGTTAAGAGTGATGGCTCAGTGGATTACTGGAGTGTGCACTCGGTTGAGGTGGTCAAAAAAAGGCCAGACGATTGCAAACTATTGTGAGCCTGTTGCGGGCGAGGATGGTATTGATGTGCTTGGCAGGGTAATTACCGCAAAGAAAGGCAAGGGACTGCCACCGCTTGTGGGGCGTGGCTTTGACAAATCTGTCGATGGACTTACATATACAGCTGCTATCGATGGCAAAATTGAAAGGCACAAGAATCGAATCATTATTCTTCCTATTCTTGAAATAAACGGTGATGTGGATGTGGGAACAGGAAATATAGATTTTGTCGGGGACGTGGTCATACATGGCAGTGTGAAGACCGGAGCCAGAATAAGGGCTGCAAAGTCCATCACGATAGATGGTGTTTGCGAGGGCTGTGTGCTTGAGGCCGGCAATGACCTGATTCTAAGGAATGGCATGATTGGTATGGGAAAGGCCCGGATTATTGTAAAGGGCAATCTGTTTGCCAAGTTCATGGAGTATACCGATGTGGAGGTAGATGGCTTTGTGGAGGCTGATTCTGCAATCAACTGCAATGTGGTCAGCAATGATAAGGTAATCTTCAATGGTGGACATGCAAGCATAGTCGGTGGAAAAGTATATGGCTGTGCAGGCATTGAGGTGCAAAACCTGGGTAATGATGCCTTTATCAAGACTGAGGTGCATGTGGGCGTGCATAAAAAGATTAAGATAAAGATAGCAGAGCTTGAAAAGCTTGTTGATCAAAAGCAGATGCTGCTTAACAATATCAATGCAGGCATAAAGCAGATAGAACAGATGATGGGCAGTGCCGCTGACGGTATGAATCTTGAGGAAAAGAAGCTTGCGCTTGTTAGGGCAAAAATTGAGAAAACAGCAGAGCTTACCGAAGATAAGGAGGAGCTGGAGCGGCTTAAGGGCATAGTGGAGCGCTCGACAGGCGCGACAGTACAGGTTTTGGAGCATGTATATCCAAATGTCGAGGTGTGTATTAACAACTCAAAGCTCGTCACCAAGGAGGAATTCGACAAGATTGAGTTCAAGGAGAAGGATAAGGCAGTCGTGATGTTGTCGATGAAATAAAAAAATTGCGATATTTTTATTAAATCTTAATGGAAATATACTTGCATAAAGGGGTTACTTTATTATAATATATAGTGACCCTTTTTTGATGGGATTATTTAGCAGGTAATTATGGAGGCAGGATTATGATAAATTTTGATGAAGAAATAAAGAACTATGAGCCAAGTCTAGAGATAGAGGAGGCTGAATCTGCGATTTACAGCCACGATCTGACAGATGTCACAGATATCATTGCACAGTTATTACGTGAGCAGGACAAAAGGCAGGGTGAATTAAGATGATTTGTTATAAATGCGGACAAGATGCAGGCTGGAACGATAAATGCCCTGTATGTGGGGCTGATCTTTCACTTTTTAAAAGAGCTATTAGAATATCCAACTCATACTACAATGATGGTTTACAAAAGGCACAGGTGAGAAATCTGTCTGGAGCGATTATCTCTCTCAGGCAGAGTCTTAAGTTTTATAAGTACAATATCCAGGCAAGGAATCTCTTAGGTCTCATATACTATGAGATGGGTGAGATGGTTGACGCCTTAAGTGAGTGGGTCATCAGTGCAAACTATCAGCCTGATGATAATCTGGCAAAGAAGTATATAGATCAGATTCATAATAACAGAAATCAGCTCGAAACAATAAATCAGACTATTAAAAAATATAATCAGGCTTTAACTTATTGCAAGCAGGACAGTAAGGACCTTGCGGTTATACAGCTTCGAAAGGTATTATCCTTAAATCCAAAGCTTGTAAAGGGACATCAGCTTTTGGCTCTTTTATATCTGGAGGAGGGACATCTGGATAAGGCAAAGAAAGCCTTACGCGATGCAGGCAAGATAGATACAGACAATACCACTACCCTCAGATACTTAAAAGAAGTGAACAGACGTCTCAAGGAAAAAGGATCTGAGAGGAAAAAGAAAAATGATGATTTAATTTCCTACCAGAGTGGAAACGAAACAATCATTATGCCAAAGCGATTCAGGGAGAGCTCAATGTGGGCAAATATACTCTATATTATAATCGGTCTGGTAGTCGGAGTGGCGGTTACGTGCTTCCTTGTGGTTCCGGGCATAAAAAGCCAGTCGAAAATAGATGCAAAGAAGCAGTTATTATCGGCCAATGATACGATTTCCACAAATGGGCAGACCATCAGTGGACTTAATGATCAGATAGACAAGCTAAAGAAGGAGCTTGAGGACGAGAAGAAGAAAAATGATGGAGTATCAGACCAGATTTCCACATATGAGGCTTTGCTCAATGCCTATGTATACTATACAACCAATGATGTAATAAAGGCAGGAGAAGCACTTGAAAATATCAACACAAGCTACCTGAGTGACTCGGCTAAGCAGACATATGATACGCTCAATGGTTCAATTGCAGATTCATATAAGGAAGCACTGTACAGTCAGGCATACTCATCATACAGCAGTGGCGATTATCAGAGTGCAATCCCTACAGTTCCAGAAGCTTGTCGGCATGGATGAGGCATACAGGGATGGTTCAGCTGCATATTACCTGGCACAGTCGTTCAGGAAGTCAGGTGACTTAGCATCTGCAAAGCCATATTATCAGTATGTGGTAGACAACTACGCAGGCACTGAGAAGGCCAGAACATCAAAGAATTATCTGGCACAGGAACAGCAGTAAAACAACTGCTGCGAGGCAATAATTAAATATAGAATTACGAAAGACACCAGATAATCTCCGGTGTCTTTTTTATATGAGCAGGAAAGGAAGAGTGTGACATGATAGAAAATTATATCAAGGAAGCAGACCGGGTGACATACCTTATGCCAAAGGAGGTGGATCACCACTGTGCCGGGCAGATAATCGCAGAGCTTGATGCACTTATAGAGGGCTGTGGTGTCAGAAAAATAGTATTTGACATGAAACAGACAGAATTTATGGACAGCTCCGGCATTGGGTTGATAATAGGAAGAACAAAGAAGCTTAAGTACTTTAATGACAGCTCGGTGTCAGTTTGCAATATGTCGGACAGAGTGGACAAGCTTTTGAAATGTGCCGGCATTTACACTATTGTACATAAGCTTTAAAACTGAATTAAATTAAAATATAATCAGACAGAAAGGGAGCATAATGAACGCAGCAAAAACAAATCATATATCGCTTAGCTTTGATGCAATTTCAGAGAATGAGGCATTTGCGAGAATGACAGCAGCCATGTTTATGGCACAATTAAACCCCACACTAGATGACGTGGAGGACGTAAAGACAGCAGTGTCAGAGGCGGTGACAAACGCAATTATCCATGGCTATGAGATGGGGGATGACAATATTTCATCCGGTCAGGCAGATCACCAGGCAGCAGAAGAAAAAAGTTGTCCACAGGTACATATGAATTGCAGCTACATAGGCAGGGAGCTTTACATAGAAATATCAGATAGCGGAGTAGGCATACAGGATGTGGCAAAAGCAATGGAACCGTTATACACATCCAAACCACAGCTTGACAGATCAGGCATGGGTTTTTCATTCATGGAAGCATTTATGGACGCGCTGACAGTTACATCAGAACCGGGACACGGAACAACAGTAAAGATGAAAAAAGTACTATGAAGAGTGACAAAATCAGCAGACTTGTCACAGAAAATATAAACCTGATTTATTTAGTTATGAAACGCTTTAGAAACAGAGGCGTTGACCGGGAGGATTTATTTCAGATAGGAGCAGTTGGGCTGACAAAGGCAGCGCAGCGATTTGATGAAAGTAAGGGCTTTGCCTTTTCTACATACGCAGTACCGTTGATAATAGGGGAAATACAGCGCTTTCTACGTGATGACGGAATGGTACATATCAGTCGAAAAATACGGGATGATGCAAGAAAAATTGCAATTATCAGAGAAAAATACAGAATGAATGAAAATAGTGAAATATCACTTGAAAAAATGGAAAATATTTCCGGTATGTCAAAACAGGATATAATAATTGCCATGGAAGCCGATAAAAATGCATCGTCAATAGAAAATGAAAGTGTGCTTGATTATTTGGACAATAAAATGAGTGCAGAAGCATCAGACAAGCCATCGGAGACAGATAAAGTGATAAATCACATCGCAATGCAGCAGGCGTTTAACTCACTGGATGATAGCGAGCGCAGACTGATTATGCTCCGCTATATGCAGGATAAGACACAGAAGCAGGTGGCAGAAGTGCTTGGACGCAACCAGGTGGCCATATCACGAATGGAGAAGAATACATTGGCGAAGCTTCGCAGGGCGATGATGTGAGTGGGAAGCGTCGTAGGATGAGAGCTTCCCACATAAAGGCTGTGAGGATGCCGGGGTGGCATGTAGTATATTCTTCAGAAAATTATGAAGTCAGCCACGAGCCCATGTGCGGATAGATTGTGGATATGCCGGGCTTTTTGTTATTAGGGAATATGGAACCTCGCGGCAGTTCATAATTTTCTTCAGAACACACTACATACCCTCCGGCAAATTTAGTGTGTCGAGTGGGAAGCAATGCAGGCTGAGAGCGCCGTGCCGTCCGAACCGCAGGTGAGGACCAGCACATTATATCTCAGCGTAAGTGGCGTAAGCCGGTGGTGTGGGCAGGCGGTACTGTCGGGTGGGCGAATAGCGCAGCTGTTTAGTGTCTGTAGAATTATGCTGTAAAGCACAGAAATGCCGAGGCATGGACGCCGAGGCAAGGAGAAATCGAGCCATGGATGGCGAGTTTCGACGGTTTCGTCGGGCATAGAAAACCTGCGGGCATAATTCGTACAGACACTTAACAGCGAAGCGTAGCCAGCACGACAGTACCGCCTGCCCCAACCACCGGCTTATGCCACGTATTATTGAAATTACTGGAAACTATTGAAAAAAGAAAAGTACTTGCACTCAAGCCACTAAAGCATATTACAATGGGTGGTAAGGAATATAATTGGAATGTCGAAAGGAGAAAAGCATGAAACTTCCACTCACATATGATAACTATATATTTGACCTCTACGGTACGCTCGTGGATATTCACACAGACGAGAGTGATACTGCAATCTGGGAAAAGCTCGCCATGTTCTATGGATATTACGGAGCACTGTATGAGGCAAAGGAGCTTAAGGAGCGCTATGAGACACTTGTAAAGAGCAGCGAGGCGGAGCTTAAGAAGAAAATTGAAAATATGGACATTGAAAAGCAAAATGAAGCTAAAGATGCGCAGTTTGCCATCTCATATGCCCATGAAGCATCACCGGAGATACATATAGAGGCTGTATTTGAAAAGCTTTATGAGGAAAAGGGCGTGAATCCGACAAAGGAGCTTTCAGTGCATACAGGTCAGTTTTTCAGGGTGATGAGCACCGAATACATAAAGCTTTATCCGGGCACAAAGGAGATGCTTAAGGAACTTAAGAAGGCGGGAAAGAATGTATATCTGCTTTCAAATGCGCAGCGTATATTTACAGCCTATGAGATGAGAAGACTTGATATCTTTGATTTGTTTGATGACGTATTTATCTCATCCGATTATAATACCAAAAAGCCTGATATCAGATTTTATAAGGAGCTGATAAATAAGCATGATATTGACGTATCAAAATCGCTTTTTATAGGAAATGATTCGACTACCGATATCAAGGGTGCAAAGGAATGCAGGATGGATGCATTTTATGTGAAATCGAATATTTCACCAAAGGATGATATGGCTCATGATGCAGACTATATTATAGATAATTTTACCAACTGGTAATGCATTATTGTTTATAAAATGTAAATATTACATAAAAACATATATAAATTAAAATCTTTTTATAAACGGTTGCAAATAAAAAATAATGGTGTAAAATGAACTAGATTTGAATTAGTTTATTTTTTAACAAAGTAGAGGTGAAAAGAATGTCAAACACATTATTAATGTTGTGTATCCCATTTGCGGGCTTATTGCTGTGCATAGCAGTTATGCCGCTTGTGAAGCCTGAATGGTGGGAGAAGCATCAAGCTCATGCAGTTATCTTATGGTCACTGCTTTTTGCCATTCCGTTCGCGCTGTTCTATGGAGCACCAAAAAGCCGTAGAGACGGTACTGGAGTGTCTGATAGGTGACTATCTGACCTTTATCGTGTTGCTCTTTGGACTGTTCTGCGTAGCCGGAAATATCAAGCTGGAGGGAAGTCTGGTCGGCAACCCAAAGGTAAACGTTATCATGCTTGCTGTTGGAACTTTTTTTTCAAGCTGTATAGGAACTACAGGAGCCAGTATGCTCTTTGTAAGGCCGATTATACAGATGAACTCATGGAGAAAAAACAAGCGTCACATCATGGTATTTTTCATTTTTCTTGTGTCAAATATCGGAGGATGTCTTACACCTATCGGAGATCCGCCACTGCTCATGGGATTTTCAAGAGGAGTATCGTTCTTCTGGAGCATGAGGCTGTTTCCGGTTCTCGTATTAAATATGATACTGCTTCTTACCATATTTTATCATTTGGACAAGAAGGCCTACCAGAAGGATATCACTAAGGGACTTATGCCTGAGGTGAAGGAAAATGAGCCCCTCATCAGGATAAAGGGTGCCCACAACTTTTTATATATCGTAATGATTGTCATAGCTGTTATACTAAGCGGTGTGCTTCCTAAGCTTTCTGCATTCCAGAACGCTGCAGGAGAGGTTATCGGTATTCCGATATTCAGGGAGGTTACACTCACTGTGCCTGCAATTATTGAGATTGCTATTATTCTGCTTGCAGCCCTGCTTTCCTTCAAGACAACACCGAAGGAGGTTCGTGTGCAGAACCATTTCACATGGGGAGCAATTCAGGAGGTTGCGGTGCTTTTCATCGGAATCTTCATCACCATGCAGCCTGCTCTTATGGTATTAAAGAGTGCAGGTTCAGGTCTTGGAATCACAGAGCCGTTTGAGATGTTCTGGGCAACAGGAGCACTTTCAAGCTTCCTCGACAATACACCGACATATCTGGTTTTCCTTACTACAGCGGGAGCCATGCACTTTACTACAGGTGTCGCAACCACACTGGGAGTGGTGCCGGTCAAGATGCTTATGGCAATTTCGTGTGGCGCTGTATTTATGGGAGCCAACACATATATTGGAAATGCACCGAACTTTATGGTCAAGTCATTATCAGACGAAAACGGTATCAACATGCCATCGTTCTTTGGTTACATGTGGTGGTCATTGCGTTATCTGATACCTGTTTTCATCATAGATATGATCATATTCTTTTTATAGGAGGGATGAATTATGGAATTTTTATGACGAGAAAATTAAAGCTCTTGCCATCGAAATCTATGAGCTTGATGCCGAAGTATATAAGAAATTAGGCTCATCCCTCGGCAGGGTATTTGGTGGCGAGAAGGATATATGTATCCGTAACATCATGGAGGATCTGCACTCAAGGCAGAACAGCTCAAGAATCCGAAGCGAGCTTGCCCTGATAAGCAACATGGCAAGAACAATACCTGATCATGATACAAGGCATGATATCATGGTCAAATACAACAATATAGTAGAGGAAATAGCGGAGCTCCCGACAGGCTTTGCCGACGGAGATATCCTCGATCCAAAGATAGCGGATTTAAATACCGTAAACCTGAAGGATCGTTTCAAGACGGGCGATCATCTGATTATCTGTATAGGACGTTCCTGCGGATGTGGTGGAAATGAGATTGGATTTGCACTTGCAGACAAGCTTCGTATGAATTTCTATGATGTGTCTGTCATGAATGAGGTGTTCAGACAGAAGGATGGAGAGGAAGCAGCCCAGGCTACAGCTACCTTCCAGAAAAAAGAGCGAATGGGAATCAAAAAGCGCATAAAAGCTTTTAGAAAATACCACGGACTTTCATCAGAGGATGTGCTTTTCTTTGATACAAGCAAGTTCCTTGTGGAGAAGGCAAAGCAGGAGGACTTCATTGTTATGGGACGTTTTGCAGATGCAATTCTGACAAATAATCATATTCCTCACATAAGTATTTTTATCACAGCACCGGAGAAGAGAAGAGTCCAGCGTTTCCTTGAGATAAACAAGAATGTGACTCCGAACCAGGCAAAGAAATGGATAGAATCTGAGGATAAGAGACATCTGAAAACCTACAAATTCTATACCGGCAGAAAGTGGAGCAAGGCAAGTAACTATGATATCTGTATCAACAGTGCCAGCTACGGTATCAAGGGCTCAATAGAGCTTATCATCCGTATGCTCCAGCTCGATGACCGAGTGAAGCAGCTGATTGAGTAATTTTTTTAAAGTCGTGTTTTATTGACGTAAAAACACGACTTTTTGTATATATTTGTACATTTTTTAAAAATTTACCTTCTTACTAAAATTACGTTGAAAAAGTAGATAAAATAGATAACGTAATAACGAAAG
>ENA-OQJD01000011-OQJD01000011.1-human-gut-metagenome-genome-assembly--contig:-NODE-11-length-28773-cov-3.211269_pt1 | contig 28773 bp, 29 predicted proteins | sample MGYA00242596_ERZ504762 | MGnify/ENA primary metagenome ERZ504762 (study PRJEB26092, sample SAMD00036356) | human gut metagenome | host: Homo sapiens | study: EMG produced TPA metagenomics assembly of... | reverse complement strand
CAGTACCTACAACAGCAGGAACAGCAGACAGAGGTTACAATCAACTATGTCATCACTAGATGTAGAGAGAAGAGAAAGTTTGTATGTGTGGACCCACATGACATGCCAATCATCGCAATCGTAGACCCAGACATGATGTCATCAATGCCAAAGGGACTTACAGCATCAACAGGTATGGACGCACTCACACATGCTATCGAGGGCTACACAACAAAGGCTGCCTGGGAGATGACAGACATGTTCCATCTCAAAGCAATAGAGATTATTGCAAGATCCTTAAGAAGTGCAGTTGCCAATGAAAAAGAGGGACGTGAGGGCATGGCACTTGGAGAGTACATTGCCGGAATGGGATTCTCAAATGTAGGTCTTGGAATCGCTCATTCAATGGCTCATACACTTGGAGCTGTTTATGATACACCACACGGAGTAGCATGTGCTATGATGCTTCCAATTGTAATGGAGTACAATGCAGACTGCACAGGCGAAAAATATCGTGAAATCGCCCGCGCAATGGGAGTAAAGGGCGTAGATGATATGTCTGTAGAGGAGTACAGAAAGGCTGCAATCGATGCTGTAGCGCAGCTCTCTGTAGATGTAGGAATCCCAACAAAGCTTGAAGCTATTAAGGAGGATGACTTAGACTTCCTCGCAGAGTCTGCTCACGCGGATGCATGTGCACCTGGAAATCCAAAGGATGCAAGTGTTGAGGATTTGAAGGCTCTTTTCCGTAAGATTATGTAATTCTGCAACAGCTTACAGGGATGTTTGTGAATAGTTACGATTAAGAATGAAATAAAATAGAAAAATAGAAAATCCGGGAACTGTCAATTGACAGCATTCCCGGATTTTTAACGCTGATATAACTATTCAGACCACCGTGCACATTTGTAAAAACGCAAGATACTTGTTCTAAATGGTTCTGAATATTACCTTGAATTATATCAGGTTTGCCTCGCGAAACACGTCGGCAAGCTCCTTTGGCATAGCATCAGCGAGCAGTCCGGCAAGCTCCTGAGGGGTGAAGTTTTTATTGCCAAGCACCCACTGTGTTGTCATAAAGACAGAGCCCTGACAGTACATCTCAAGCTGAAACAATAGCTTGTCGGATATTTTCCGGTGGCTTTTTCCCTCAATCTGGTCAATATAAAACTGACGAATCAGCTTAAAATCATGCTCCTTTAGATTGTTCTGCTCATCATTTTTAAAAGCAGCCTTAAAGAAAAGGTGCTCCATCCGGATATATTCAAATTTTTTAACAAGGCTTTCGTACACGGTACTGCCCTCACCCATCTGGTGGAAGGATTCAATCAGTATCTTATCAAAATACCAGTTTATCAGGTCATATTTGTCCTGAAAATTTCTGTAAAAGGTTTGTCTGGTCACACCACATGTATCGCAGATTTCCTTAACCGTAATTTTCTCGACAGGAGAGGAAAACATGCATTCCTTCATGGCATTGGCCAGCTTGTATTTTATATCGTTGTTCATAATGTCTCCGAATTATAATGCAGATATCTAATGAGCCTTAAGCTTTGACATAAGTGCTTCCTGCAGTGTTTTTGAAAAATTAATTCCCTCTTCCTGCGCAGCAGTATTTAGCCAAGCCGGAATGGTAAGGGTTTTTCGGACCGATTTATCGAAATGCTCTTTGGCATATGCCTTAACATCTACTGAAACCATATTGGTAAATGCATCGGTATATGTTCCTGTTATGTCTAATTCGTCAGATAGTCTGTCAATATTGATATCAGATAATTTGGATGCTTTAGGAAATTTTTCATTATCCATCTTAGCCGTATACAGATATCCTGCAAGACAATCAACAGCCATGGCCACAGCATCTTCAAGGGTATCTCCTTGTGTTGCAAGATAATTTAAATCAGGAAAGATTACAGAGTATCCATTATCTTCCTTAAAAAAACATGCCGGATATATTGATAACATGATGAGTATACCTCCTTATGATTATTTGATTCCCGCTTGCTTACGGATAGAATTTTCAGTGATTTTGTTCAGTTCTTTGCCTTTATGAAAAGGAATAGTTACTTTTCCGGGCTTTGAAGGATGAATATAATGCCGATGTGATCTGGTTTGGTTTTTGAAAATCCACCCATCAGCAAGTATTATACGTTCCATTTCAGTTGGTTTGATCGGCATATTTTTATCCACCTTTCTTTAGTATATATATAATATAACATATGATACGTATAAAATCAATGCGTGTAAATATAATATATATAAATTTAATATGTATAATTATTGCGTATATAAACTATATATTGTTGTTTACATTTTAGTATGATCAGAAATGATTATATTACCGATTAAAAAGATTGAATTTTAAAATTTTTCTGCTAATATATTGATGAAAATATTTTGAAATATACGAGGATATACATACATGAAAGACCTTACAAAAGGAAAACCATCAAAACTCATACTGGCATTTGCCATTCCAATATTTATGGCAAATATACTCCAACTCACATACAGTATAGTTGACACGAGAATAGTCGGATCATATCTGGGAGAAAACTCACTGGCAGCAGTCGGAGCCACCACGACACTCAGCAATCTGATGATAGGCTTTTTGATGGGAATGGCTGTGTCATATATTTTTATTATAATAGCAGGGCTTGTAGCGACATTTTTGTATGATGCATGTGCGGCGGCACTTAGGGCACTGGGCGATACAGTTACGCCGCTTGTATCAAGCTCACTTGAGATGGTAGGAAAGATTGTCATTGCATTCACACTTGTGCCACTGCTTGGCTATACAGGAGTGATAGTGGCAGAGCCGATAGTATGGTTTATCATGGTGATACCGCTTTTGGTGAAGATATACACAATGCCGGTGCTTAGGAAGCGGGGGCATGGGATTTGAAAAAAGAGTGAAGCAGGCTTTACTCCAACACCAGAAGAAGTCCCATCTTGAACCTTTCGTCAGCGGTTACGCTGTGCAGTCCGTTTTTGTCAAAACGGAAATTTTCGCCTGCTGAGATTGTGTAATCTTTTCCCTCGTAGTCTATTACAGCCTTGCCCTCGAGTGCGAAAATTATTGCATTTCCAGGCGCGCGATGCGGTGTGAGACCGGTGCCCTCATCGAATGCCATAAGCACGAATTTCATTGTGTCGTTGCTTACCACATCAATGTTCGTGATACTGCCATCCTCATATGAGATAAGATCCTTAAGCTTCATGACCTCGCCTGATTTGATAATTTTGTTCATATTGTTGTTCTCCTTTTTTATGATGATTTCGGTGTAAATACAGCCGGTTTCTGTTGTTACTCCGCAGAGTGTTTTCGAAGGGACTACCAGCATATCACCTTCTGATATGGTATGTTTTGCAGCATAATCTCCGATAAGAAAATCAGCGCATCCTTTTGCACCGATGTATACAGTGGTATTATCGTAGGATTCCTGAGAGATTGACGTGCCCTTTCCGAGAGAAAAATAGGTTATGGGTGTTTTGTCACTAAGCCTTGAATTTCGTGAGACGGTCATCTCGTCGCGGATAGGGCGTAAATCTTCTATTTTGAAAACCTTGTCCATAGGATTTCTTGTCCTTCTTTCTTGAATGTTGATTTCATTATTTATAATACAATATTACTATAATTTTGTCCAAAAATATGTTGCATATACAACAAAAACAATATAATAAAATACAAACCGCTTGCTATTTCTTTCACATATGTTAAAATATAGTCAAAGCAGTTTTTCTATAGCAACCTGTGCGGTCGTTGGCACATTAATTACAGATATGACTATATGCTCTGTAAATATGTGAGGCATAATAAGATGTCGTCCGGCGATAAGGGCGTGCAGGGTCTTCAATACCTTAATTTTTTTTCATATTCCCTGAAATTCTTGCTTTTAAATGTTTCATTATTTTATTTAAAGCAGGATAAGAGGGCTTTTACCACACAGATATTTCCTGCTTTAGTGTTTTCAAATGAAGGAGGATTTTATATGAGTGGTAACAGAGAGTACAAAAGTGATGTTTTCAGTATGCTGATGCAGGATAAGGAAAGAGCCTTACAGCTGTATAACGCAATGAATGGGTCTAGCTATGACAATCCGGAGGATGTTGAGATAGTGATTCACGATGGCGGCATTTCACTTTCGGTCAGAAATGATGCATCGTTTATCGTGGATGCGAGATTGAGCATATATGAGCATCAGTCCACAGTTTGTCCTAATATGCCGGTGAGAAGTCTTATTTATTTCAGTGTGATATTGTCAGATATGCTCAGCGACAAGAAAAAAGGAACAAAAAGTGGCAAGAACATCTATGGCAGAAGACTGGTAAAGATACCGACACCACATTTTGTGGTATTTTACAATGGTGAGGAGGAACAGCCGGAGGTTCAGGAGCTTAAGCTGTCCGATGCGTTTGAGAAGCCGACCGACGAGCCGAATCTTGAGCTTAAATGTAAGGTGTACAATATAAACGACGGAAAGAACAAGGCTATTATGGAGTCATGTGGCTGGCTGAATGATTATATGACATTTGTAAATAAGGTCAGAGAGTATCATGCAGACGGGGCATTTGATGATCTGGCTATAGATATTGAGAAGGCTATAGACTATTGTATTGACAATGATATTCTGAAGGAGTTTCTAAAGACTTACAGAAGTGAGGTGACGAAGAGTATGCAGTTAAATTATGAATTTGACAGGCAGCTTGAGCTTGAAAGAGCTGATGCTATCGAGGAAGGCTTAGAACAAGGAATAAAGCAAGGCTTAGAACAGGGATTAGAACAGGGATTAGAACAAGGCTTAGAACAAGGTATAGAAAAAGGTGCAAATAAGATGTTGTTTACTCTGGTAACAAAGGGCAAGCTCGATATTGATACTGCAGCAGAGGAAGCCGGTGTCAGTGTCAGTGAGTTTGAAAAATTAATGAGTGAAGCAGGCTATAAGGTACCTGAGACTGTATAGCTTTAGGCAGGAATAATTTATCAAAATGTAAATAGACAAAAATCCGCTAACCATTGTATTTGGTATAGCGGATTTTTTGTGCCAAAAAGGTATCACATCCGACTGTTATCGCATGAAAAACGCTTGTGGTACTCCTTTCCGTCTACAGTATATGTGTATCTGGCAGCCCAGTAGCTGTAAGCGGATTGTGAATTATTGACAACGAGCCTCTTTGCATCCTCCTTCACAATCATGCCTCTCGCCACATGTCCGCGCTCCTTTGCAAGTGCTATCTTGCGCTGTAAACCAATATTTAGTTTGCAGAAAAACTTAAAATCTATGATGTACAGTGGTATTAGTGAAAGCACACCCACATTTACCTACACAAGAATTGCCATAAATGCTAATCAATCACAAGCTCGTTACAACAAGGTATATCACACCAAGCACCCAGCTTGAAAATATGCCGTACAGTATCACAGGACCTGCAATCCTAAATATCTGACAGCCTATGCCAAATACCTGTCCCTCCACCTGAAATTCACATGCGGATGAGCATACTCCGTTTGCAAAGCCTGTTATAGGAACGAGAGCACCGGCACCTCCCCAGTTTGCGAGTGGTGCATACAGGTTTAGCGCTGTCAGTATGCAGCTTATGAGAATCAAAATCATGCTGCACCAGGCAGATGCTTCGTCACTGCTTAAACCAAAGTATTGTGTGCAGGTATTTACTATGAGCTGTCCAATAGTGCATATGATGCCACCGAGTATGAATGCCTTTAGCATGTTTGCAGAAAGGCAGTGAGTAGGTGTGACGCGCTTTACATATTTGTTATATTCATCATTTCGTTTTTCTTTTTGGTCAGTAGTCATGTTTTCAGACCTCCTTTTTTATAGGATGACCGTATTTTTTAAATGTATTCATATATGTGATTTTAGTTATTTGATTTGGGTATAGTTACTTATTAGAATTAAATATGAAGGATATATCAAATAATCCTTGCCACTTTCTGCTTTAAATAGTAGAATTGTAGCAAGGATTATTTTTATGCGGTAGCGCATCAAAGTAATAAATCACAGCAAAGCATATAATTGCGATAAATAATGCAAGTATTTTGCAATAAAGAAAAGGAGACACATATATGTATACACTTGACGACATCAAGAAAGAAGATCAGGAGATTGCAAGCGCCATCACAGACGAATTTGAGCGCCAGAACAGCCACATCGAGCTTATTGCTTCTGAGAACTGGGTAAGCCCTGCTGTTATGTCAGCTATGGGAAGCATCCTCACCAATAAGTACGCTGAGGGATATCCGGGAAGAAGATACTATGGAGGCTGTGAGTGCGTGGACGAGGTAGAGGAGCTTGCCAGAGAAAGAGCCAAGAAGCTTTTCGGCGCAGAGTATGTAAATGTACAGCCGCACTCAGGTGCTCAGGCCAATATGGCAGTACAGTTTGCCATCTTAAAGCCGGGCGATACCATCATGGGAATGAATCTTGACCACGGCGGACACCTCACACATGGTTCACCGGTCAACTTCTCAGGCTCATATTTCCATGTAGTGCCTTACGGAGTAAATGACGAGGGCTTCATCGATTACGACAAGGTAGAGGAGATCGCCCTTGAGTGCAAGCCAAAGATGATTATCGCAGGTGCATCTGCATATGCGAGAACTATAGATTTCAAGCGTTTCAGAGAGATTGCAGACAAGGTAGACGCAGTGCTCATGGTTGATATGGCTCATATCGCAGGACTTGTAGCCGCAGGACTTCATCCAAGCCCAATCCCATATGCACATGTCACCACAACCACTACACACAAGACTCTCCGCGGACCTCGTGGAGGAATGATTCTCTGCAGTCAGGAGATGCAGGATAAGTACAATTTCAACAAGGCTATTTTCCCGGGAATCCAGGGTGGACCTCTCATGCACGTTATTGCAGCAAAGGCAGTCTGCTTCAAGGAGGCATTACAGCCTGAGTTCAAGGAGTATCAGAAGCAGATTGTAAAGAACGCACAGGCACTTTGCAAGGGTCTTCAGAGCCGTGGCATCAAGATTGTATCAGACGGCACAGACAACCACCTCATGCTTGTAGACTTAACTCCGTTTGGTCTTACAGGAAAGTCTATCGAGAAGCTTCTCGATGCGGCTCATATCACAGCCAACAAGAATACTATTCCTAACGACCCACAGAAGCCATTTGTCACAAGCGGTATCCGTCTCGGGACACCTGCTGCCACATCAAGAGGCTTAAAGGAGGATGATTTCGACAAGGTTGCAGAGGCAATCGCCATGATCATCAAAGAGGGCGAGAGCGCAGTTGAGCCTGCAAAGGCTATCATCAAGACACTTACTGACAAGTATCCTCTTGCATTTTAAGGGTTTTCAGAGTAAAATGTTATAAGTTATAAAAACATAATACTTTGGAGGAATTATGATAGACTTAAAGTTTTTAAGAGAGAATCCGGATCTCGTAAAAGAAAATATTAAAAAGAAATTCCAGGATCACAAGCTTCCGCTCGTCGATGAAGTAATCGAGTATGACAAGAAGGCCAGAGAAGCACAGCAGGAGGCAGATGATCTTCGTGCAAAGAAGAATCAGGTTTCTAAGCAGATTGGTGCTCTTATGGCACAGGGTAAGAAGGAAGAGGCTGAGGCTGTAAAGGCTGAGGTAGCACAGATTTCAAAGCGTCTCACAGAGCTTGAGCCGCTCGAGAAAGAGTATCAGGACAAGGTGCTTGAGGATATGATGAAGATTCCAAACATCATTGATCCATCAGTTCCAATCGGAAAGGATGATACCTTCAACGTGGAGAACGAGAAGTTTGGTGAGCCTGTTGTTCCTGATTTCGAGATTCCTTATCATACAGATATCATGGAGAGATTTGACGGAATAGACCTCGATGCAGCAGGAAGGGTTGCAGGAAACGGTTTCTATTATCTGATGGGAGATATCGCACGTCTTCACTCAGCCATGACAGCATATGCGCGTGATTTCATGATTGGAAAGGGCTTTACATACTGTATCCCGCCATTCATGATCCGTTCAAATGTCGTAACAGGCGTTATGAGCTTTGAGGAGATGGATGCCATGATGTATAAGATTGAGGGAGAGGATCTCTACCTTATCGGCACATCTGAGCACTCAATGATCGGTAAGTTCATCGATACAATAAACGATGAGTCAAAGCTTCCATACACACTCACAAGCTACTCACCTTGCTTCCGTAAGGAAAAGGGTGCACACGGCATTGAGGAGAGAGGTGTTTACCGTATCCACCAGTTTGAGAAGCAGGAGATGATTGTTGTCTGCAAGCCACAGGATTCAAAGGAATGGTATGAGAAGATGTGGAAGTACACAGTAGAGCTTTTCAGAAGTCTCGATGTGCCTGTCCGTACTCTTGAGTGCTGTTCAGGAGACCTCGCAGATCTCAAGGTTAAATCATGCGACGTAGAGGCATGGTCACCAAGACAGAAGAAGTACTTCGAGGTTGGAAGCTGCTCTAACTTAGGCGATGCACAGGCAAGACGTCTTAAGATTCGTGTAAAGGGCGAGGATGGCAAGAAATACTTTGCACATACTCTTAACAACACAGTTGTTGCTCCACCACGTATGCTTATCGCATTCCTTGAGAACAACCTGAATGCAGATGGCTCTGTAAATATCCCTAAGGCACTTCAGCCATACATGGGTGGTACAGAGAAGCTTATTCCGAAGCACTAGTTTTTGAAATAAATTAGTTCATGTAAATATAACAGCCGTAGCTGCGATTGAAAAGGAAAATCGCGGTTATGGCTGTTTTGTAGTTAATGACCTTATCAATATTTATGTCAGAGATGATAAGCAAATACAGAAGGCTTTTGAACAAAAACGGTCATGACAAAATTCTTTTAATAAACGTCATTGACACCAAATGTGATACCACGTATAATATAGATAGGAGGTATTCAGAATGTCAAAATGGGATAAACTATTAACGAGAATATGTGCTTTGTCAAAAGACCTCCGGTTTGATGAATTGCGTAAGGTATTGGAAAGCTATGGATATGTAATGAATGCCCCAAAGGGCGGAAGCAGTCATTATACGTTCAGAAAAGCCGGATGTCAACCGATTACGATACCGAAGCATGAACCTATCAAAAAAGTGTATGTTGAGATGGTAAAACAGATTGTGGAAAGTGAGGCGGTGAATGATGAAAACGCTGAATGATTATTTTACAATGAATTATCGTATGGAAATTGTAGAGGATAAGGATGAGGGTGGTTTTGTGGTTTCATTTCCGGAGCTCCCGGGATGTATTACCTGCGGAGAAACAGTAGAATCCGCTGTCGCAAACGCTTTAGATGCCAAGAAAGCATGGTTAGAAGCTGCTATGGAAGATGGTATTGAAATCCATGAGCCGGACAGCTTAGAGGATTATTCTGGACAGTTTAAACTTAGAATTCCACGAAGTCTTCATCGTTCACTTGCAGAACATTCTAAGAAGGAAGGTATCAGCATGAATCAGTATTGTGTATATCTTCTTTCCAGAAACGATGCAGTTTATTCAAAATTATAGACTAAATGAAATAGGAGGTGTTCTGACAGGTAAGGGAAGATTTTTAATGAATTTACAGAGAAGAAAATCCCTTACCAAATACTTCACTGGTGCTCATCACAGACATAAAAGCATGCAACTTATTCTGATGTATGAAGCTTCTAAGCTCTATGGCCTGCTTCTTTGTGAGAGTGCTGAAAACGATATAGTTTCTCTCACCGGTGTAAGCACCTCGTGCCTCCACATATGTGGCACTTTTCTCCAGCGTGTTAGTAATATAATCGCATATCACATCCTTGTCATCGCAGATAAGCATTATGGATTTTCTGAGCATGATATTTTCGATGATTGCATCAATCATAAATGATTTCACAACAAGTCCGACAAATGAATACAGAGCAGTCTTTATGTCAAATACAAAGCAGGCGATGATAATCATGACGAGGTCGGTTGAGAAATAAAAGCCATGCCGATATTTTCTTACATGTGCATATTTTTTTACTTAATACATGGCGATGACATCGGTTCCGCCACTTGAAGCCCCTACATAGAAAAGCAGTGCAGATGCGATTGCAGGAAGAGCGATGGTAAAAATCAGCTCAAGCATTGGCTCGTTTGAGAGAGGATGAGTGAGCGGGTCAAGCTTTTCAAGTACCAGGAGCTCAACAGACAAAAGTATTGTGGCATAGGTGGTCTTAATAGCAAAGTCTTTGCCAAGGAAGAAAAAGCCCACTACAAGCAGAAGCATGTTCACAATAGTAGAAAACATACTCGCTGAGAGCGGTGTTATCTTTGCAAAAACAACTGCGGCACCGGTTACGCCACCGAAGGTGAAGTTGTTTGGGAACTTGAAATAGTATACACCGATTGCCATGATGGTGATACTGAGTGTCATTATCAGAAAATTTTTTATCTGTTTAAGCATTTGTTGTTCTCCTTTATGATTTGACAGCTTGTCAGGTATTTATTGCAGTGCTGTGTATCATAGCTTTCTTTTGTATTATTAATTGTATTATTAATCGTTCAAATCTAAATATTTATTTGCATGGATAGTGTAGGACGATGAATGTCTGATGTCAATATAATCCGTGAAATAAATTATAAGTATTATTTCTATAAAAGATATATTATATTAGTAAAACTAATAAGAATAATTACAATATATAATTGGAAAATTTAGCACTATGAAGGTATACTATAGGTATTGAACGAATTGCAGATTATTAGGAGGAACAATAATGGATTACAAGAATTCAGGTGTTGATATCGAGGCAGGTTACAAGTCAGTAGAGCTTATGAAAAAGCACGTAAAGGAGACTATGAGACCGGAGGTGTTGGGTGGTCTCGGAGGCTTCTCAGGAGCGTTCTCACTTGCTTCCATCAAGGATATGGAGGATCCGGTGCTTTTATCGGGAACAGATGGATGCGGAACTAAGGTAAAGCTTGCTTTCATCATGGACAAGCATGATACAATCGGAATCGATGCAGTTGCCATGTGTGTAAATGATGTGGCATGTGCAGGCGGTGAGCCATTATTTTTCCTTGATTATATAGCATGCGGCAAGAACTATCCGGAGAAGATTGCTACAATCGTAAGCGGTGTGGCAGAGGGCTGTAAGCAGTCAGGCTGTGCACTCGTTGGTGGCGAGACAGCAGAGCATCCGGGTCTTATGCCTGAGGACGAGTATGACCTTGCAGGCTTTGCAGTTGGTGTGGTTGACAGAAAGGACATCATTACAGGCGAGGGATTAAAGGATGGTGATGTACTTATCGGAATGGCATCAACAGGCGTACACTCAAATGGATTTTCACTTGTCAGAAAGATTTTCAAGATGGACAAGGAAACATTAAATACATATCATGAGGAGCTTGGCACTACACTTGGAGAGGCACTTCTTGCCCCTACAAGAATCTATGTAAAGGCTCTTAAGGCTGTAAAGGATGCAGGAGTTACGGTAAAGGCCTGCAGCCATATAACAGGCGGTGGCTTCTATGAGAATATCCCACGTATGCTTATCGATGGCAAGCGTGCCGTAGTTGAGAAAAACAGCTACCCTGTTCCACCAATCTTTAAAATGATGGCTAGAGAGGGAAATGTCGAGGAGCAGATGATGTACAACACCTACAACATGGGACTTGGAATGATTGTCGCAGTTGACCCTGCAGACGTGGACAAGACTATGGAGGCTATGAAGTCTGCCGGAGATACACCATATGTAGTCGGAAAGATTATTGACGGCGAGAAGGGTGTAGATCTCGTATAATAACATTCAATATATTGTTAATAATTGTATACATCGTTGCGAGGAAAAAGAATGAAAATTGCAGTATGTGTATCGGGTGGCGGCACCAATCTTCAGGCCATCATAGATGCAATAGATAACGGAACAATTACAAACACACAGATAGAGGTTGTTATCAGCAACAACGCAGATGCATATGCACTTGAGAGAGCTAAAAAGGCTGGAATAAAGGCAGTATGCATCTCGCCAAAGAGCTATGAAAGCAGAGCTGCCTTCAATGAAGATTTCTTAAAGCAGCTTAACTCATATCATGTGGATTTAGTCGTACTGGCAGGCTTTCTGGTAGTGATCCCACCTGAGATGATAAAGCAGTACAGAAACAGAATCATAAATATCCATCCATCGCTCATACCATCCTTCTGCGGCACAGGCTACTATGGTCTTAAGGTGCATGAGGGAGTGCTTGCGCGCGGTGTGAAGGTGACAGGTGCCACCTGCCATTTTGTGGATGAAGGCACAGACACAGGCCCTATTATTTTACAGAAGGCAGTCGAGGTAAAGCAGGGCGACACACCTGAGGTGCTCCAGCGCAGGGTTATGGAGCAGGCTGAGTGGAAAATCATGCCACACGCTATCGACCTGATAGCAAATGGCAGGGTGTCAGTAGAAGACGGACATGTTATTATAGATGAGAAGTAATGACAGTGCTGTAAATAATTATTATGTAACCACAGACAGATTATGATTACCGGACAATGAAAAGCTTATATATAGCTTAGGTATAGGAGGCAAAAATGAAGGTATTAGTAGTAGGAAGCGGCGGAAGAGAGCATGCAATATGCAGGGCTGTTGCAAAGAGCCCACGCGTTGACAAGATATACTGTGCACCGGGCAATGCAGGCATCGCAGCACTTGCAGAGTGTGTGCCAATCGGTGCGATGGAATTTGATAAGCTCGTATCATTTGCAAAGGATAATGCCATTGATTTTACAATCATCGGCATGGATGATCCGCTTGTAGGTGGTATCGTTGACGAGTTCGAAAAGGCAGGGCTCAAGTGCTTCGGACCAAAGAAGAATGCAGCTATTCTTGAGGGCTCAAAGGCATTTTCAAAGGATCTCATGAAAAAGTATAATATCCCTACTGCGGCATATGAGAATTTTACTGATGCCAAAGAGGCACTTAAATATTTAGAGACAGCAAAGTTCCCTATCGTTTTAAAGGCAGACGGACTTGCTCTCGGAAAGGGTGTGCTTATCTGCAATACTCTTGAGGAGGCAAAAGAGGGTGTCAGAACCATCATGGAGGATAAGAAGTTCGGAACAGCCGGAAACACCATGGTAGTTGAGGAGTTCATGACAGGCCGTGAGGTTTCGGTGCTTTCATTTGTAGACGGAAAGACTATCAAGATTATGTCATCTGCGCAGGATCACAAGCGTGCAGGCGATGGTGATACAGGCCTTAATACAGGCGGCATGGGTAATTTCTCACCTAGTCCGTTCTATACCGATGAGGTCGATGATTTCTGCAAGAAGTATATTTATCAGGCAACTGTAGATGCTATGGCTAAAGAGGGCAGACCTTTTACAGGAGTTATCTTCTTCGGACTCATGCTCACAGAGGATGGACCAAAGGTGCTTGAGTACAATGCAAGATTCGGAGATCCTGAGGCACAGGTTGTGCTTCCTCGTATGAAGAATGATATCATTGATGTGATGGAGGCCTGTGTAGACGGAACTCTTGACACAATAGATTTGCAGTTTGAGGACAATGCATGCGTATGCGTAGTTCTGGCATCAGACGGATATCCTGTCAAGTATGAGAAGGGCTTTAAGATAACAGGGTTTGAGAAGTTTGACGGCAAAGAGGATTATTACTGCTATCATGCCGGCACCAAATTTGATGCTGACGGCAATATCGTCACAAACGGAGGACGTGTGCTTGGTATCACTGCAACAGGCGCCACACTCAAGGAGGCCAGAGCCAAGGCTTACGAGGCAACAGAGTGGGTACAGTTTGATAATAAATACATGAGACATGATATCGGAAAGGCAATAGATGAAGCATAAGGGTATTATTTTTGATATGGATGGCACTCTCTGGGATTCAGCAGAGAATGTGGCAAAATCATGGAATAAGGCCATAGCAGATTATGGCTATGAGAGAGCACCTATCACAAAAGAAGATATGTATTCAGTAATGGGAAAGACAATGGATGTACTGGCATCCATTATCTTTCCTAATTGTACTTGCAGAGATGAGTTAATTAATGTATGCTATAGAGAAGAAAACGATTACCTGACCGTTCATGGGGGAGAGCTTTATCCTGATGTTGAAAAGACACTTGATGAGCTGTCAGAAAGATATGACCTTTATATAGTCAGCAATTGCCAGCGTGGTTATATAGAGTCTTTTTTTGCGTACCACGGACTTGGCAGGTTTTTTAAGGATATTGAGTGCTACGGCAACAATGAGCTTGAGAAGTCAGAAAACATAAAGCTTATTGTAGAGCGCAATAATATAGATGAGGCAGTGTATGTAGGTGACATACAGGGAGACTACGATTCCAGCAAAAAGGCAGGAGTTAAGTTCATCCATGCAGCATACGGGTTCGGCACAATAGATGACGATGTGCCTGCTATTCGCAAATTCTCTGAGCTGCCGCGGGTGGCTGACAGAGTATTTGAGGAAATTGAAAAGCACTGATAAGAATTTAGTTTGAAGAAAAGTTTATGAATATGTTGTAGATAATGGGGTTTCCGCATGGAAGATAAGCGTAACAGAGGGAGAAGAATTACAGATAGAATAACAGAGGCTTACTATGAGCTGATGAAGATTGTTGCAGAAAACAATCATGAGCGCATGTTTGAGTACTATGTGGAAGATGATGAGGTATATATTTTCAAAATAGTCAACTCTTCTCCGGCTCAGGAGACAGTATATCCGGTTTTTTAAACAAAATATTGACACATACATGTCAGAGTGTCCGGCAGACAGCATCGAATGCTTCAAAAAGCAGCTTGATAAATGTCTGCTTCGGCCTATGCGTACTGCATTCCAGCTTAGTTTTATATCAGAGGATGGCAAGAGCAAGCCGGTTGAGATGTACATGGTCAGCATACCTGATTTGGATAAAAAGGTATGTATGGTAGTTGGAGTAATGTTTGATATCAGAGATGAAAAGGGGCTTTTGGACTCGCTGACAGGCACATACAATCACCTTGCATTTGAGAATAAATGTACATCACTTATCAGGCAAAAGGGAACAAAGCTTTTATTTGTGATGCTTGATGTGGATGATTTCAAGATAGTAAATGATACCCTGGGACACAATGTAGGGGATAGGGTATTAAGCCAGACAGGACAGGTGCTTAAGGAAGCAGTTGGAGCCAATGGTATAGTTGGCAGGCTTGGCGGTGATGAGTTTGCAGCGATTGTATTTGGATTAGAGGACAGTGATGCTGTGGACGAGTTCTGCGTAAAGCTGTCAGGCAGACTGAAGAATATTATCTTTGATATGGAGTATTCTGCATCAATCGGCATGACTACCGGCGATGACAGAGAGCTGACCTTTAAGGATCTGTACTATGAGGCGGATCAGGCTATGTATTACTCAAAGAGGCAGGGAAAGAATCGCATATCGTTTTTCAATTCTATCAGGAAAAATGATATAACCGTTCCGCATAATTCCTGCGCTCCTTCCATTACAGATGTATCCTGCAGGATGTCAGATAGGGAGATATTCTCGTATGATGAAATGCCGGACTATATACTTGCAGTAGATGAGGAGAGCCGTAGAATAGTATTTGTCAATAAGGCTATCAGAAATTCAAGCGTTATGACAGAATCTCAGATTGATGAATTTATTTCAAAGCCGTTTGAGGATGGGTTTATTGATTTGTTTTTACGGAAAAAAGAGCAGGGAAACAGAGTATCGGTCTTTTCAGGAAAGGATCATCCCGACAATATAGTTGCAAAGCTGTTAGGCGAAAAGAAGCTCATAATCAAGCTGAATCATAAGGATTATAATGGCTATAGACTGCTCAAGATGATAGATTTGAGTGATGAGTCAAAGCTGAATGCTGTTATGAGACGGATAATCAGCTACAGGGCGTTTATGCAGAATTTCATTGATGCTGTTAATGATACCACCGAAGGCTTGGGGTATAGGAACTATTTACGGCTGCTTAGAGAGTTTTATAATGCAGATTGTGTGGCTGTCATTTATAATGGAGAGAGTGCGTGGGACACAATTGAGGAGATACATATACCAAGTGCTAAGATTATGGCAAAGGTGGTTAATGAATCTGTTTCAAGAGGTGCAATTACAGATTTTCTCGCTCTGTTTAATGACACCGGCCGTGTGTTTATAAGTGATATTCAGTCAATTGAGGGTGAATACAGGGATTTATTCAAGCGTATGGCTGATGTCAGAATATGGTCTACATCTGCTGTTCTTCTAAACAAGGGGGAACAATGCTTTGGTGCCATCGTGGTTATGAATCCAAGAGCCAATTCAGGAAGTCTGGATTTGATTGAAATGATTGGTATTTCAATATCGAATAGTCTGTTTTATGAGAAGGCGAGGGCAGAGTATGAGTACAGGCTCAATTTTGACCAGGTCACAGGCTTAAGAAAGAGAGAGACCTTTAATAATTTGGGAGAGAGCTATGTGGAGTATGACTGCAGCTTTATGGGAGTATTTGCATCAGATATCATAAGGCTTTCAGATATAAATGAAAAATTTGGGTATATGGCAGGAAATGCGCGTCTTAAGATGGTTGCAGATGTGATCAGTGGCGTTTTTACAGGCTATGATATATACAGGTACGAGCAGGACGAGATAGTTGTTTTTTGCAGGGATATTGATAAAAAATCATTTATGGGACTTGTCAGACTGGTAAGGGAAAGCCTTGATGATCTGGATGTCTCAGTATCGACAGGTTTTAGCTGGACGGACAAGCCTGATATAGCAAGGCAGCTCTCAGAGGTTCGCTTAATGTATGATATTGAAAAGGATACAAAGCTTAAGAGTCTTGACAGTACAATGAGAAATAAGGTATTTAAGGACGTGGTTTCTGAGATTGATAAGGGAAGCTTTGTGGTGTATTATCAGCCGAAGGTTGATTCCAGAACAGGCATCACAGTCGGGGCGGAGGCCCTTATCAGATTTTTTGATGAGGCTCATGGCGTTGTAGGGCCAATTCATTTTATCGAGATTTTAGAAGAAAACAGATGCTCGCATCTTATTGATTTATTTGTACTTGATGAGGTATGCAAGGCGCAGAAGCTTCGCTGTATAAGTGACAGGAGAGTGGTTCCGGTATCTGTGAATTTTTCAAAAAATACACTGGAATATGCAGACCTCCTGGATCAGGTGAAGGAGATAATGAACAGGTATGATCTCCCGGAGGGGCTTGTTCAGATAGAGATAACAGAGTCTGTTGGTGATATGGATATTGTATTGATAAATAATATCGCGCAGTCACTGATTTCAATGGGCTTTCGTCTTTCGATGGATGACTTTGGCACGAAGTACTCAAATCTTGAGATGCTCTTTAAGTTTCCGTTCAGCATTGCTAAAATTGACCGTTCCCTGGTCAAGAATCTCGAGAGCAATGAAAAGAGCAGGATTATGTTAAAGCACCTCATATCCATGATTATGGAGCTTGGCATAGAGTGTGTTGCCGAGGGGGCAGAGAATGAGGAGCAGGTAAGGCTATTACAGCAGTTTGGCTGTAATATTATTCAGGGCTATTTCTATTCAAAGCCGGTTACACTTGATGTTTTCACGAGTGAGTTCGTGGAAAAAACAAGGAATCAATTGTGATTCACAATTTTATATACAATGCAGCTATTAACAGGCGCCTGTAGCAGGAAAGCGGATAACAGCTGCAAAAAAATAAAAGGAAAGGAAGAAAAATGTTAGAAAAAATCTTCAAACTCAAACAAAACAACACAACGGTCAAGACAGAGATTCTTGCCGGTCTGACAACATTCATGACCATGGCATACATCATTGCTCTTAACCCAAACCTCCTCACCGGATTTGGTGCTGAGGGAACAAAAGCACTATGGAACGGAGTGTTCCTGGCAACATGTATTGCTTCGGCAGTCGGTATGTTTGTCATGGCATTTCTTGCCAACAAGCCATTTGCACTGGCTCCGGGTATGGGACTTAACAGCTTCTTTGCTGTAGTAGTTGCCAATATCGTAAGCATCACAGGCCTGTCATATGTTGATTCATTCCAGGCTGCACTGTGTATCATCCTTATTGAGGGTATTTTATTCTTTATACTTTCAATATTCAATATTCGTGACAAGATAGTAGATGCCATTCCTTATGGTGTCCGCATGGGTATTTCACCGGCTATCGGTCTTATGCTTTTAAATATCGGCTTTGGCTCAAATGCCGGTGTTTACTCAAAGGATGGTGGACCATTTTATGTGATGAAGGATTTCTTCGGTGCACTCACACCGGGACTTGCCAAAACAAATATGACAGATGGATATTCTTCAATGGTGCTCACTGTTGTGACTATGTTCATCGGACTTTTTGTTATCATTATTTTAGCTCATAAGGGCGTCAACGGAGCAGTACTTTTTGGTATGCTTGCAGCCTGTGTAGTTTACTGGGCAGGAGAGGCTATATTCTTTGGAACAAATCCTTTTGCATCACTTGCAACAGCTTCATTTGTACCACAGTTTAAGGATATGGCAGATACAACACTGTTCAAGTTCGATTTCAAGGATTTCATCAGTATTGGATGGTTTACAGCAATTTCACTCATCATCACATTCTGTATCATAGATATGTTTGATACCATCGGAACACTTGTTGGTACTGCATCACGAGCAGGAATGGTTGACAAAGAGGGAAATATGCCAAACATGAAGGAGGCTTTGGTTTCCGATTCAGTTGCCACAGTGGTTGGTGCCGTAACAGGTACATCTACAGTAACAACTTTTGTTGAGTCTGCATCAGGTGTAGAGGCCGGTGGACGAACAGGTCTTACAGCTTTCACAACAGGTATCCTGTTCCTTGCATGCATATTTATAGCACCGCTTGCAGCAATCATTCCTGCCGCAGCAACATCATCAGCACTTATCTATGTTGGTATCCTGATGCTTGGCGGTCTTAAGAAGGTGGATTTCGAGGATCTCTCACAGGTTGCTCCGGTAGCACTCATGCTTATTGCAATGCCTATCTCCGGATCTATTGGACATGGTATAGGTCTTGGACTTATCACATATACTGTACTCAAGGTCTTTACAGGAAAAGCAAAGGAGGTTTCTATCCTTACTTATGCTATTTCGCTTCTTTTCCTTGTGAAGTTCTTCCTTGTAGTGTAGTGTTTTAAAGCTTAGTGACATATAACGCCTTGCCCCGCCATCCTTGGCGGGGCATTGTTGTGTGCGGATATAATTCTAACAGCCACTAAGTGACTGCGTAAGGCTTGCAGATGCATTAAACTGTGCTGTAGCGGCATTTTCTTATGTGGTGACAATAATTCATATATACAAACATATGTTCTTGACAATTGAGCGTAATCAATGTAGAATTGCAGTATGGACAAGCATAATGAAGAGCACATTTATGTGGCAATAGATTTAAAATCATTTTACGCATCAGTAGAGTGCAGAGAGAGGGGAAAGGATGCTCTGGCCACTAATCTGGTCGTGGCAGATCCAACCCGCACGGAGAAGACTATCTGTCTTGCAGTATCGCCGGCTCTTAAGGCATATGGCATACCGGGCAGGGCGCGCCTTTTTGAGGTGGTACAGCGTGTGAAGGAGGTAAACAAGCTGCGTCTGTCGAAGCTTATGGCGAGTGGACATGCTGCCGGGACAGTGGAGAGAAGAAAAAAATATGTAACAGAAATTGATATAGCAGAAAATGATATAACAGAAAGCACAATGGCCGGCTTTGATTATGCATCATATAATGCGAAGCTGCTTGACGCACATCCTGAGTATGAGCTGACATACATTGTTGCACCGCCGCGTATGGCTTTGTATATGGATTACAGTACACGCATATACAATATTTATCTTAAGTATATCGCACCTGAGGATATCAGTGTTTACTCGATAGATGAGGTTTTTATGGATGTGACACACTATCTTCGCACTTATCACATGACGGCAAGGGAGCTTGCGTCTAAGATGATAGACGATGTCCTTAAGGATACCGGTATCACGGCAACCTGCGGCATTGGTACCAATCTGTATCTGTGCAAGATAGCCATGGATATTATGGCAAAGCATGCCATGCCTGATGAGCGAGGAGTGCGTATAGCAGAGCTCAATGAGAATAGCTATAGGCGAAAGCTATGGGACCACAGGCCGATTACCGATTTTTGGAGAGTGGGAGCTGGTTATGCCAAAAAGCTCGAGGCAGCCGGCATGTATACAATGGGAGATGTGGCCAGGTGCTCAACAGGCGGTTCGAATGATTTTTACAATGAGGAAAAGCTGTATAAGATGTTTGGCATCAATGCAGAGCTTCTTATAGACCATGCATGGGGGTATGAGCCTGTTACAATAGCTGATATCAAGGCATACAGACCGCAGACCAACAGTATCAGTTCAGGGCAGGTGCTTCAGGAGCCGTATGATTATGAGAAGACAAAGCTTATTGTGCGTGAGATGACGGACCTTCTTGTGCTTGATTTGGTAGATAAGAGGCTGGTTACAGATCAGATAGTACTCACTATAGGGTATGATATTGCAAATCTGTCTAATAAGGCTGATAGCTGTTTGGGCAATAATTATGACCACGCAGTAAATAATAAAGGCAGAGACAGTATTGGCGGTAAAAAAGGTACACACAGAGATTATACAGGTGAGATTACCATAGACCGATACGGCAGAAAGGTTCCAAAGCATGCACATGGTACAGCAAATTTAGGGCGTTATACATCATCCACGCGCATCATCATGGACGCGGTGATGGAGCTTTATGACCGTATCATAGATCCTTCTCTTCTGACACGAAGGATTACTGTGGTGGCAAACAGGGTCTGTGATGAGAGCAAGGTGCAGGAAAGTGAGCAGTTTGAGCAGCTTGATTTATTTACAGATTATCAGGAGAGGGCTAAGGAAAAGCTAAAAGAGGATGAGGCGCTTTCAAAGGAGAGAAAGCTTCAGGAGGCTATGATTTCCGTCAAGAAGAAATATGGAAAGAATGCCATGCTAAAGGGCATGAATCTTGAGGAGGGTGCCACAACTATTTCAAGGAACAATCAGATTGGCGGACACAAGGCATAGCAGCAACCGCTGTGGTTCTTAATCGGATTTTTCTTAGTGGTTTAAAATAGTTACGAAAAAGTATATAAGGAGCATGGCATGGGAAAATATGATGATATTATAGATTTACCACATCATGTGTCAAAGGTACATCCGCAGATGTCTATATGGGACCGCTCAGCACAGTTTGCACCTTTTTGCGGCACTTACAGGTCATGAGGAGGCTATTGCAGAGACAGCGAGGCTGACAAACGAGTGGCATGAGCCTGATGAGGACAAAAAAAGAGAGCTTGATGAGAAAATGAATGAGCTCATGATGCTTTATAGAAAGCGTAATTTCAATTCAGACAGTTTATATGACGAAAATGTCATAAATACCATGACAGAGAATTATTTTGAGGTGACATATTTTGTGCCGGATGAGCACAAGGAGGGTGGCAGCTATGAGCATGTGACAGGGTATCTTAAAAAGCTTGATAGCATAGGGCACCTGATGATAGTTGTGGATGATAATGGTGCAGAGACGATAATTGATACCAGAAGAATATATGATATCGATTTGTGATGATTTTGTTAGGAATGCATTACCTGTAAATGTAGTATAGAAAGCAGGAAATTATAAAGATGTACAAGCAGATAGAAAGAGCCGGGGATGACAATAAAAATAATATTGGTGTGTTATATGGCATCGGTGTAGGTCCGGGAGATCCCGAGCTTATGACTTTAAAGGCTATTAATACAATAAAAGCATGTGATATAATTGCAATCCCTGCAGTTTCAAAAGATGAATGCTATGTGTACGGCATAGTGCCGTCGTTTTGTGCAGCTGCAGCGCGGCTTGGCATTTCGCTTGGTGAGATGATGGATGAGATACATATCATACCGGCTTCGTATGATGTGAGGGATACTGTGGGCTACGGTGGAACCTGTGTATATATGAAATCCGGAAAGAAGCTTGCAGAGCTTATAGAGGTGCTTCGCACAGGAGATGCTATCAAGAAAAAAGAAAATGACAGTGTATGGTGTGACAAACTGTGGCATGGAGTCTGAGCGTGTGTACGAGGGGGCTGGATGAGCTTACCGAAGACAAAAGGATATCTGACAATAGTTATAGTGAAATATAGACTAAAATGAGAGTTTACTTTTTGTGCACAATTGCTATAATAGTATGGTGAACCGAATATATATATATTTGAATATAGAAAAGAGCTGAAATATCACATGAGTATAGTGGATAAATTTGGAGAAAAAGTAGGCGAGATAGCAGAAAAAGATCCTGTTAAGGCGAGGAAGCTTTTGCTTGCAGGATATAGATTACAGGAAAAAAGATTAGCATTATTTCCGGACAGAAAGCTTCCAATGTCAGGGCAGTATGTGGCAAAGGTTGTCATGAATAATATCATACAGGCACTTGCAAAGCCTGAAAATGCCGCCATGGTCAGTATTTTTGTACCGGGTGAGCTTTTGACGGCGGCAGGTCTCACACCGTATTCGGTTGAGGCATTATCGTGTTTTATGGCAGGAACTAAATGTGAGCAGACCTTTCTCAAGCAGACTGAGAAGGAAGGCTTTCCGGAAACTATGTGCTCGTATCACAGGGTTTTTCTGGGCGCAGCATTAAATGGTATAGTGCCAAAGCCAAAGTGCATGGTGTATACAAACCTGGCATGCGATGGCAATATGATGACATTTCCGTATCTCAAGGAGAGATATGAAATACCAAGCTTTTATATAGATGTTCCATATGAGAAGAATTATGACTCTGTTATGTATGTAGCAAAGCAGCTTAGGGAGCTTAAGAGTTTTTTACAGGATGTCACAGGCAGAGAAATCACAGAGGAGTCTGTGAAAAAGGCTGTAGATAAGAGCAAAATTGCATCAAATAATTATTACAGGCAGCTTCATCTGAGAAAAGGACATGATATTGCATCAACTCTCACAAATGAGCTGTATGCGCTTTTCATGTGTCATCTGCTTGCAGGAACTGATGAATCAGTCAGATATACACAGCTTCTGAGAGATGATGTGAGACGTGCACCGGCAGGCGATGGCTTTCATGTACTTTGGATGCACACCATGCCGTTTTTGCAGGATGCAGTGAAGGATGTGTTCAATTACAGTGATACAATCCATATCAGTGCAAGCGATTTTATAGCGGATGGTTTCAGAAGCATGGAGTCGGATGACCCATACGAGGCACTTGCCGAAAAAATGGTTTACTGCATTTATAATGGCAGCGTGAACCAGAGAATAGAGGAGGCAAAGGAGCTTGCCGACACAGTTGGAGCGGACGGTGCTGTACTTTTTGCGCACTGGGGCTGTAAGAATACAATCGGTGCATCAAGCCTTATAAAGCGCTCACTCGAGAGGGAAGGACTTCCAACTATGGTTTTAGACGGAGACGGCTGCAACCCGGCAAATGCCAGTGACGGACAGATTTCCACAAGGCTTCAGGCATTTGTGGAGATGCTTACAGAGCAGGAATGTAATTAGAAATAATACACCGGTTATTGCGTCTGGTGTGTGGATATTTACTATAAACCAATTTCAGAAAGTGGAAAACAGATGATAAATTATGTTTGTAAATATGCTCCGGTAGAGCTGTTTAAGGGCTTTGGACAGGAATGTGCTGTGCTTGAGGAGATGCCGGAGAATTTTGATAAATCAGATAAGATAGCTCATGCGAATCTCTGCGGATTCGGCAAGTCAGTCATACAGGCTGTGCTCGAGGGCAAGGTAGAGGAGCTTGTGCTCGTGAATTGCTGTGATTCAATGCGCAGAGTCTATGATATCATAGAGAATACAAAGAAATGCAAATTCCTGTATATGCTTGATCTGCCTCATGAGGATAACGAGTGTGAGAACATAAAATTTGCACAGTCAATTCTTCGTTTGAAGAATGCGTATGAGAGATATTCGCACAGGACATTCGACAGGGAGCTTTTTATAAAGTCGTTTGCAAAACCTGAATCTGAGCGCAAGCCATACATAGGTCTTATGGGTGTGCATGTGAGCAGTATTCTTGAGAAGACAATACGTGAAAATATGCAGATGGATGTAGAAAATATGACATGCACATCCGGCAGAAATCTCATTATTTTACAGAAAGATCTTACAAATATGGATGATGAGACTCTCTTTTTAGCATATGCAGAGAGTCTGCTCGGACAGATGCCATGTGCCAGAATGAACAATAATACAAGAAGAAACCAGCTCTTTTTAGACCCAAGCCTTAAGGGCATCATATATCACACGATAAAGTTCTGCGATTACTATGGCTTTGAGTATGCAAGCATAAAGAATAATATTAAGGTGCCTCTTTTAAAGCTTGAGACGGATTTTACAAGTCAGAGTGCCGGGCAGCTTCTGACAAGAATACAGGCATTTGCAGAGACAATAGAGGGCTCAGATGACATGGACCCTACAAAAGGCATAAGCGAGGAGGCAAGAAGAAGGATGGAATCAGGAGTCTACTATGTAGCAGGAATTGACAGCGGCTCAACAAGCACCGATGTGGTGATACTGGATCAGGATGGGAAAATTAAATCGACAATGATTATTCCGACAGGTGGCGGCGCTATGATGAGCGCCGAAAAGAGTCTGGAGAAGGCTGTCGAAAAAGGCCGGTATATCAAAGGATGATATTGTAAGGATTGTTACAACAGGATATGGTCGTGCATACATCAACAGCGGTGATGACAGCATCACAGAGATTACATGCCATGCAAAGGGCGCGCATTATCTGAATCCCAACGTGCGCACAGTTATTGACATAGGTGGACAGGATATAAAGGCAATCAGCATAGATGAAAATGGTGCGGTCAAAAATTTCCTGATGAATGATAAATGTGCGGCAGGAACCGGACGTTTTCTGGAGATGATGGCAAGGACCCTCGGACTTTCACTTGAGGAGATGAGCACCATGGGACTTGAGTGGAAGGAAAACATTGTGATTTCAAGCATGTGTACAGTTTTTGCAGAGTCTGAGGTAGTATCGCTGGTGGCACAGAACAAGGCTGTTTCTGATATTATCCACGGACTAAACATGTCTGTAGCTTCAAAGGTAGGCGCACTTGCAGCAAGGCTTGGGCAGGATAATCCGGGAGAGTATATGATGACCGGCGGAGTGGCAAAGAACAAAGGCATCACAAATGCACTTGAAGAAAAGCTAGGCGCAAAGCTGTATATTTGCGATGAGGCACAGCTTTGCGGAGCGCTTGGTGCAGCACTTTTTGCATATGAGAAGTGCAGGGAGGCTTAATAGAGGAGCTATAGCAAACCACCAGTTGAACTGGTGGTTGCTGACTTTACTCCATGATTTTCCCATCAATACTTATTGTTACAACTTGCCATGGTATGAATTTTCCACTAGCTTGAAGAGCTTTTTTGGCCGCAATCTCCAGGCCGCCACAGCAAGGAACTTCCATTCGGACAATAGTTACACTTTGAATGCTGTTATTTTGAATAATAGCAGTCAGTTTTTCACTATAATCCACCTGATCTAATTTAGGACAACCAATTAAAGTTACCTTGTTTCGAATAAAATCCTGATGAAAGGCGGCATAAGCGTAAGCAGTACAATCAGCTGCGATTAAAAGCTTTGAGCCGTTAAAATATGGTGCGTTAACAGGAGCCAGTTTAATCTGTACCGGCCAGTTTTGAAGCTTTGATCCTGAATCTGCGGTTGAAGTTGCTTTTACAGGCTCAGATGTTTCAGTTCGTCTGATCTGCATGATTTTAGATCCAGGACAGCCGGAGTGAGAGGTCATTGCCCGGTTTTTGGCAGCTATTTTCTTCTGTGCTTCTTTTACGGCTTCTTCATCATATGCAGGTGCTTCTCTCTCCTCAAATGAGATGGCTCCGGTAGGGCATTCAGGGAGACAATCTCCTAGTCCGTCGCAGAAATGTTCTCTCACCAATTCTGCTTTTCCGTCAATTATATCAATGGCGCCTTCGTGGCAGGCAGATGCACAGGCACCACAGCCGTTACATTTTTCTTTATCAATCTTTATAATCTTTCTTATCATTTTTAACCTCCGTCAATAGTATTTAGCGTTTGTTTATGCTAGAATTATAGTATTATAAATACAACTAGTATGTTTGATTTCCAACAGGGAGGAACTATTTTGAAAAAATATTTACCAATCCTAAGAAACAGTCCATTTTTTAAAGGTCTAACTGATAACGAGATATTATCCATATTGCATTGTGTAAATGCAACAACAATTTCTAAAAAGCGAGATTCTTATATTTTCAGAGCAGGTGATATTACCGAAGTAATGGGGATTGTGGTGTCCGGCTGCGTCCTCATTATTCAAGAAGACATCTGGGGACATCGAAATATTTTGTCAAAATGTCACGCAGGAGATTTTTTTGGTTGAGCCGTATGCAGCAAGCCAGAGAGCTGTCTTAAATATCAGTGTGGTAGCAGATGAGGATTGTGAGATTATTCTCTTAAATGTCAAAAGACTTCTGATTACTTGTCCAACTGCGTGTGAGCATCATCAGAAGCTGATCCGTAATCTGGTCAGTGTCCTGGCAAATAAGATACTGATTCTGAACGATAAGATCACACATGTTGGGAAGCGAACGACGAGAGATAAACTATTATCATATCTGTCGGCAGAATCTATCAGACATTCATCGTTATCTTTTGATATTCCTTTTGATAGGCAGCAGCTGGCAGATTATCTTTGTATTGATCGTGCAGCAATGTCTACAGAGATATCAAAGTTACAAAAAGAGGGCTTTATAAAAACAAATCGAAATCATTTTGAATTGCAATTGAGTATAATCAAAAAGAAGAACTATACAATTTAGGCAATGGTTGCATTGTTCGGAACGATAGGAAATAGCAATACAAGTTGTAGGCAGGTGGCTACACAGGAGCAGATGAACCGATTTTGAAAAACTCTGTATCAATTTTCTTTACAGATAAACTTTGTTCATAGATTTATGGTATAATCTGTTTAAGCGCTTGAATAAAGGAGATTATCCGGGAAGAAAATGAGAAGGTGCAGACGGAATGATTCTGTAATTCCGTCACTTCATGGGAGATAAATGTTATAGTGAATTTATAGTGAATAGAGAAACGCGATAGCGTAGTAAGCAATAATTTCAGATGATCAAGGTTTGATCAGAGAGGAGAAGAATATGAACAACTATTGTATGATCCAGAACTCCAAAACGTTTGCATTTTCCGCAGAGAATCCAACCGGTGTACGCGCAGGTGGTTCCCAGGGCGGTGACTGCACCAAGCTTCGTCCGACCGTGACGATTCCTGCAGGGGAAACCGTAACTCTGGTAGATGCTGCAGGACCGGGTGTGATCCAGCATATGTGGTTTACCGGATATGTAGGGCACCATTTTATCATCCGTATGTATTGGGATGATCAGGAATATCCGTCTGTGGAAGCTCCGCTCTCTGCATTCTTTGGATGTGCCTATGATGAAAATTTCGTGGACCGGGATGGCAAATATCCGGTGTTGAATTCTGCCATGATGCTGGTAGCTCCTGGTCGCGGCTATAACAGCTATTTTGAGATGCCGTTCCATAAGAGAGCTCGGATCACGATGGAAAACCGTGGTGACAAGGATGAAAATCTCTATTATATTATCACCGGAGCTTATCAGGAGATTCCGGCGGAGGCTGGTTATTTCCATGCCACCTATCGCCAAGAGCATCCGGTTCAGAAGGGTCGTACCTACACAATCGTTGACGGAATCGAAGGCAGGGGACAATTTGTCGGTGTGACTCTGGCAACTGGTATGAATGGCAACAATACCTGTTGGGTAGAAGGCGAAGCCCGCATGTATCTGGACGATGATCCGTATCCGTCTATTCACTATACCGGAACTGAAGACTACTTCGGCGGTTCCTATGGATTTGGAAATGACATCATCATCAAGAGCTATCAGACCTTCAGCGGCTTATATACCGGCATGTATGCAATCTATGGAGACAACCGGGAATTCTATAACGGACAGCAGAGATTCCTGCTGTATCATTTCCATATTGCAGACCCGATCCGTTTTGAGAATAAGTTTCGTATGACACTCGACAACATGGGCTGGACCGGACCGCGTTACGATGATTACACCAGTGTTGCTTATTGGTATCAGACCCTGCCGTCCGCACCGCTGATGCCCCTGCCGACAGATGCAGAGATGTGTATGAGATAATAGAACCAGATTGGAGATTTGCCGGAAAGGATAGAGGTATTATGTTACTGGAAGAGAAGTTTTTGGAATTTCATCGTTATGCCAGCAGCCACAATCTGCCGCTGGAAGCTATCAGTGTCGGAGATGAGAACAAGGTACTCTGTGAGATGCACTACGCAGCAAATGCACCGAGAAATATTTATTCACATACCAAGAGTTTTACGGTAACAGCAGTTGGACTCGCAATAGAAGAGGGAAAACTAAGCCTGGAAGATCATGTGGCGGAGGTGTTTAAAGATAAACTTCCTTCAAATCCGGATCCAAATCTGGAGAAGATTCAGTTGAAACATCTGCTCTGCATGTCCAGTGGCTTTGGTAAGGCACTTCTGATGAATGCGGACAGACGTTCGGGCATAGGCGCACCGGATTATGAGAAATATATGATGGCACAGCCGGTTCCTGTGGAGCCAGGCAGTGCATTCTGCTATTCCTCTGCCGACAGTATTCTGGCTGCTCATATGGTAGAACGGGCAGTTGGCAAGCGGATGGGAGAGTATCTGTATGAGAAGGTATTCCAGCCCCTTGATATGGGATGGCCGCTCTGGGAGCATGATCCACAGGGACATCCGAATGGCGGCGGAGGTATGTATCTGA
>ENA-OQJD01000004-OQJD01000004.1-human-gut-metagenome-genome-assembly--contig:-NODE-4-length-31471-cov-3.178344_pt1 | contig 31471 bp, 40 predicted proteins | sample MGYA00242596_ERZ504762 | MGnify/ENA primary metagenome ERZ504762 (study PRJEB26092, sample SAMD00036356) | human gut metagenome | host: Homo sapiens | study: EMG produced TPA metagenomics assembly of the... | reverse complement strand
GAAAACTTACGCAAAATATGTAGTCCAAATGTTGTAGATACACTTCTACAACACCTTCGAACCATTTGCCGTAAGCTTAAAGGTTGCACCTAGCACCTCTGCTGCGCCACGGCACATCATCATTCGACCTAAGAAAATTTCAAAATACTCATACATGGAGCAGATTTTCGTATCAATCTGCAGATTAAGCGCTATGACTTTTTTATCCATATTTATTTTAAGAGCTGCATCTGTTACTGCATAATTTACCCTGTCGTGTATATCAAAATTTTCTTTTGCCTTGTTCCTTACACGGTTTCTACGCACATCGGTTTTATCTGCTATGATGAGTGCTGCTGAAATAGGATCCGTTGCCCCTCCGGTTGACTCATCATGATGTCCTATCGCAGACACAACCGTTATCCTATCCTTCAGACTCATATCTGTTTCTTTGAGTATCTCGTTTGCCAGTATTGCACCATATTCCGCATGACGGCTTCTGTTTACCACATTTCCGATATCATGCATAAATCCCGCGATTTTTACCATTTCAATATCAGATTCGCTGTAACCGAATTTCTTTAATATATATGCTGCTCTTTTGGCTACCATTGTGCAATGAGCTGCCGAATGGTCTGTAAAGCCCAATACTCCAAGGTTTTCATTCCCTTTCTTTAAACATTCACAGACCTCCTTATTCTTTTTTATCTCATCGTATGTCAAATTATTGCCTCCTGTTTTGTTACTTAATCATAAATTATAGTCTGCTTTTCATAAAATTATTCGTACATGTTTTGTAATCTTTATTTCTGCACTTATAAGCATAACAAATAATTGAAAATATATTGAGGTGGCTGTGTAAAATTTGTGGGAAATTTTCTATTTACTATTGATATATTTTGCATTGACATATTTTGTTGCATATTTTCCTCCTTTATGCATATATTTGACTAAAAAAATATGCAGATACTCAATAAGTATCTGCACATTTTCTAAGTAATATTATGCATTAAAGGTTCAAAAGGTATTTTACCTTATCGTATAATAATATACGCTGTATATGCCGCATACATTAGCAGCATGATGATACCCTCGCCTCTTTTTATCTCACGCTTTGTCCATGCCATAATCCACACGATGAGTGAAAATACCACAAGCACGATAATATCTATGATATTTTCCTGTATGAATGCTATCGGGCTGATGGCTGATGCAATTCCGAGCACCATGAGTATGTTGAAAATACATGAGCCGACGGCATTTCCGAGTGCCATATCGACCTCGTTTTTTCTGGCTGCGACTATTGATGTCACAAGCTCCGGAAGCGATGTTCCGATAGATACGATGGTCAGTCCGACGAGTGTCTGGCTCATTCCAAGGTCAATCGCTATGCGGCTTGCACTGTCTACTACGACATCTCCGCCTACTGCGATACCGACAGCTCCGATTAGAATGAAAATCACTGCTTTTGGCATTGAGATGAGAGGTATCTCATCGACCTCCTCATCTGATGACTGTCTGTTCTGCTTTAATGTGTGTCTGATAAGGTAGAAAATGTATCCTGCAAAGCAGCCGAGCAGTATTATTCCGTCCACTCTGCCGAGTGTCATGCCGATTGTTCCCATGACAAGAAGTAAAATGGCACATATCATCGAAAATGGGAAATCCCTTTTAATGATGCTCCGTCCACCACTACTGGTGTCATCAAAGCGCACACGCCGATTACTACCATAAGGTTAAATATGTTTGAACCTGTCACGTTGCTGACTGCAAGCGTATTATTGTGTGCTATGGATGCTGCCACACTGACCGCTGTTTCAGGAAGCGAAGTTCCCATCGCGACAATTGTCAGTCCAATGATAAGTGACGGCACCTTGAAGCGCTTTGCCACGCTTGAGCTGCCCTCCACGAACAGGTCTGCGCCCTTTACCAGAAACACAAAGCCCACTATGAGGCTAAGCAGCACCACTATAAACGGTGCATTATTGATGAAATTTTCCATGTTGATTCCTCCGTTTTTTATTTTTTAAAAGCTTATAATTCCCAGATGCTCAAGCAATATCTTCACACCTATGAGTATGAGAATGATTCCTCCGGCTATCTCTGATTTCTTTTTATATTTATTGCCGAAAAAGTTTCCGACTATGACTCCGATGATTGAGAGCACGAAGGTTGTAAGTCCGATGATTGTAATAGCCCAGTAGATGTTTAAGCCGTCATAGGTAAATGCAAACATGATTCCGACTGCAAGCGCATCGATGCTTGTCGCAATTGCAAGCAGAAGCATCTCTCCCTGATTGAGCGCCAGGTCTTTTTCCACAACCGCGTCATCATCCTTTTCCTTTACTGCCTCATAAACCATCTTTCCACCGATAAATCCCAGCAGAATGAATGCTATCCAGTGGTCAATGCTTGTGATGTACTTCTCAAACCGGATGCCCAGCATATAGCCGATAAACGGCATGAGCGCCTGAAATCCTCCGAAATACAGACCGATTGTCAGCGCCTGTTTTCTGTTTACCTTTGTCATTCCAAGTCCCTTGCAGATGGATACTGCGAAGGCGTCCATTGACAAACCTACTCCTATGAGCAGGATTTCAATAAATAATACCATATTTTTCTCCCTTTTGCCTAGTGTGCGGCGATTAAATTCTCCCATATGAAAAAATGAGACCCTCGCATGCAGACACGAAACCTTATAAAGCTATGATTTATGGCTTATATAGCTTTATTGTGTGCTGCATACTTGAGTCTCATTCTTTAATGTTTGCCAGGTCTATTGACCGGTCTGTTGACAAACCACGTATATTTAAGAATACGCGAACTACTCCCTCAGAGGTAGTGTGTAATTAATTAATCGCCTTTGCTTCTAAAAAAATATATCAAATGACATGGGCTGTGTCAATGTATTTTACCGCTAATTTTTGTACGGAGTGGCTAACTTTTTAAAATCATGGTTGACACGAAAAAAAAACATGTGATATGTTTACTACGACAGACATAGTATGACACTCGTAGTACGTTACACGTAGTATTGAATAATTTTAACATGCCTGATGAAATAAACACTTGAAACAGGAGGTGAACAATGCTCAATATAAGCAGCGATGTTATCCGCGGATACAACGATACCATCATCCTCTACCTGCTTCTCGACAAACCGTCCTACGGCTACGAGATTTCAAAGCAGATAAAGCTGATATCCGAGGAAAAATACGTCATAAAAGAAACAACTCTCTACTCTGCATTTACCCGCCTTGAGAAAAACGGTTATATCACATCATTCTCTTCGAGCGACAATGCAAGCGGAAAGCGCCGGACCTACTATCAGATTACCAATTCCGGCAGAGAATATTACAGGATGAAATGCGAGGAATGGAAGCTGACACTTGATGTAGTAAGCAAATTTATACGATTTTAAAGGAGACATTTTATGGAAACTATAAAGAATTATCTGGAAAATATGTTTTCGCACCTCCCGAATACCCCCGAGGTGCAAAAAGCCAAATATGAGCTCTATCAGATGATGGAGGATAAATACAACGAATTAATATCCGAGGGCAAATCCGATAACGAGGCCATAGGAATCGTCATATCAGAGTTTGGAAACCTTGACGAGCTTGCTGACTCACTCGGCATCAAGAGCTTCGTGGATCCTAGCCAGGCAATGCCTGCCGCCAATACACTCTCACACGAAACTGCAGCTGCATTTCTCAGGGATTCAGCAAAGCACGCATATCTCACTGCCTTTGGAGTGCTGCTTTGCATAATCGCAAGTCTTGGACCGATATTCAGCGAATGCATTCCGCGTTCACTCGCTTCACCGGACGCATCTGATGCAATCGGCATCACGTTCCTGTTCGTTTGTATCGCTGTGGCAGTCGGCTTCTTTATCTTCTCAGGTTCTCTCTCATCTAAATGGAGCTACCTGAAAAAAGAGCCTTACTGCATAGACTTTGAAACAGCAAACTGGGTCATCGAGCGAAAGGAAAGCTACCGCTCCACACATGCGATGCTTTTAACAGTGGGTATCATGCTCTGCATACTCTGCGCAGTGCCGGCAATCATAATCAGCTCACTGAACACCAAGAGCACCTTCGCAGACTCACTTTCAGGCGGACTCGTGCTCGTGTTTATAGCAATCGGTGTATTCATGATAGTATTCACAAACATGAAGAAATCAAGCTTTGACAAGCTTCTTTCCCTGAACGGAGCACAGACTATGGGCGGCAATTTTGCCAATTCACACGATGGCAAGGTGCACTATGAAAACCCTGTTGTGGCTGCAATCATGTCAGTCTACTGGTCAACAGTCACATGCATTTATCTATGTTGGAGCTTTATTACCTTTGACTGGGGTATCACATGGATTATCTGGCCAATAGCCGCAATCATCAATTCGCTGGTGGAAAACCTGCTCGGCGATAAACATGGAAATTAACGGAAACCAGGACAGTACAAAAATGTGTGTAGCATATTTTGAATAATCACAAAACAAATTATGCAACAAGATAATTCAGAAATGGAGACAAGTCATAGAAAAAAAATATATATCTAATAATAATTACAATAATTACCGTGGTCTGCATCATCGCCGGGAGCCTCTACCATATCGGTGGCTTTGCCCTAGGCCTGTTCGACAATCTGATTCCGCACTCAGACAAGTCTCTCGGAAACGTATGCACAGAGGAGCTTTCAGTCGATGAATTTTCAAACCTGGTATTTGATACAACCATATCGAACATCAACGTGAAAACCGGTGACAGCTACATGGTCTCATACAAATGCAACAAGCGACTGGTTCCAAAGATTAAGAACTCCGGCGATACCCTCACAATATCACAGAGCAAAGGATCCAATTACAGAAGAAACACCACAAGTGAAATCACTGTTACCATTCCTGAGGGCGCCTCATTGAACACGCTCTCCTTTGATACAGGCGTAGGCGAAGTAAGCCTCGATGCTCTGACTGCAGCCGATGCAGAATTTGACACCGGCGTAGGCGATTTATATGTCACAGACTGCAGCTTCGCCACATGTGATGTGGATGGCGGAACCGGCAACCTTAGCTTTGAAAACTGTGCCTTTGACGAGATGGATATCGACGGCGGTACAGGTGACATCACAGTGATATCCTCACAGTCACTTGACGGCTACATGATGGACCTGGACTCAGGTACAGGCGATATCACAATCAACGGCAATGACTATGATGATGAGTATGAGGTAAATGAGCATGCCAAAAAGCACCTGGTTATCGACTCGGGGCTTGGGGATATTGTGGTGAAATATTAAATTAAACTTTTCACTTTTATTGTCCATAAACTGCGGCTCCATATATCCGGTTCCTGACATGGACTTGTAGTAGCGGCTTGCTGCCTGCGTGCCGACACGCACCTCGCGGGCCTGCTTCTTTATGGACGCAAATTTCAGAGTCATGAGATCCTTGTTGCGGGCCTCCTGACTCTGTATTTTTACGCTCTTGTCCGTGATACTGCGGATATGCTCCTGCATGGTGCGTATCTGCTCCTTGTAGTCCTCTTTGTGACCATTCAGTTCTTCCTTTGTACGTTCAAAAAGCTTCTCAAAGCCTGAGTCTAAATTATTGAGCTGGTCGATAAGCCTGCTCTTTGCCTCAACTACCTCGTCGAAGTCGTCAGGTGTGAGCTGTGGATCCTCGAGCTGGTTCTTCTGCTTGATATCAAGCTCTATTATCCGGTCGAGTACCTGCTCCTTTTTCTCCAGGCTTTGTATCATTATGTCTATGTATGTCTGTTCCATTGTGTTCCCCCTGTATTTTCGATTGTTTTTAACTATAATCATCTCTATGATAGCACAAAACGCACAAACAAACTAGCTTCATGCTGCTGTCTCTGCGTTTTGTTTAAGTTAAAAACTCTCTATAATCCCTGTCGGTGATTTATGATACATTTATCTATGATACATGCAGCTTGTTTCCGTTACATGTGGCCTGCATGACCTCTTTCCACGCGTCACGCATAGTGCGCAGGTGCTCAAGCACCTCCTCAAGAATCTCCTTGTCCTTCTTTATGTTGGCCTCGACAAGGCGTCTGTGAAGATATGTGTATACATTGTTAAAATCCTTTGATACCGGATATTTGTCATCAAGTGTGGACTGGAACTCCTCTATGATACGCTCAACCTTGCGGATATTTGTATGAGCCTGCTGGATATCCTCCTTCTCCACTGCCATAATGGCGATATTGACAAAATTTGATTGCACCATCATACAGCATGAGTGTAAGCTCTGCCGGTGATGCAGTCATGTATTTTGTTGTTTGCATATGCTGCGTATGCTTTATTTTGTAACATAATATACCCTCCCTGGTATCTTTTATGAGAAGTAACTGCTAATTGAGCTCTGTGTGCTGTTGAGCTTGGTCATAGCTGACTCCATCTGAGTAAACTTGTTGTAGTAGTAATCCTCACGATCTGAGATTTTTTTCTCCCATTCCTTAATAGTCTTGGTGTAGTTAGTGTACTCTGTCTTCATCTGCTTGTCATTGTAGATGGTAAATGCTGAGCTCAAATCTGTAGACTTCATCTTGTCACCGATTGCACTATACAGATTAGTTGAAAGCTGCTGCATAAACTGCATTACCGTATCCGGATCATCGTTTATAGCTGCCATGAGCTTATCTGTCTTGCCGGATGTATTGGCGTCATCCTCATCACCATCAATGTGATATGCATTCTGCTCATTCTCCGCTGCATTCAAAAATCCAAGTGTGCTGATTCCAAAGCTTGAGAGCGAGTACTTCTTGCCACCTATCTCAACTGATGACATCATGGCTGTCTGCATTGCTGTCATTACGCTGCCAAGTGTAGAATCCCTGCGAAGCAGAGAGTCCTTAATCTTTGTCTCCCACTTCTCAATCTCTTTATCAGACATCTGATCCTTCTCATCATCCGTGAGTGGCTCGTAGCTTCCTGCTGAATCAGCATTGTATAGCTTCGTCATCTCGTTGATGATGTTGTTGTACTCTGTCAGGAAATCCTTTACCTTATCATATACACCCTGTGTATCTGTGCTTGTTGTAATGCTTATAGCGCTGTCACCGGTCTCAGCAAGTGCCTCGATTGTCAGTCCATTGATTGAATAGCTGTTGCTGTCACCTGTATATTTTACACCGTTCAGCTCAATCTCCGAATCCTGTCCTGCGACCTTCTTCACCTGTGAATTGAAAAGTGCCTTATTCTGAAGCGTGTATGCAGTGTTTACCCTGTCGAGCAGGTCGTTTAGCGCCTGTGTATACTCAGACGAATCCTTCTGCTTTGAGGCAAGCTCCTTTACAATATTGCTATCTGCTGCTTTTTTTGTGTTGGCCTCTGCGGCCTCCTCCAAAGCGTTTGCTTTATTTACAAAGCCGTCATCCTCGTTTCCGTTTCCTGCTAAAAGCTGCTCTACGGCTTCCTTTCCATTGCCTGCATAAGCATTCTGAATAGCCTTTGTGAGGCTTGCAACCGAGTACTTGTCATCGCTTCCTAGCACTTCGTCCTTTGAATTCTCAAATGCCTGAACTGACGCAAGAGCCTCATCGTATGAGCTTTTAGTCTTTTCATCCATTGACTTGATGATTGTGTCATACGCTGCTGAAGCTGACTCTATGCCAGTCTTGTTTACGGCATCTGCCGCAATAGTGTACTCGGTCTTTTGTGAAACAGTGATGGAATCAGTTTTATCAGCTGTGCCATCTTCCTTTTGCAGATAGTACTTGCCGTCTGCCTCGTCCTTTTTGTAAGTCTTATCACCGACTTTCAGTGTTGTATCACCATCTCCTGTAGGTACCGCTTCAAGCTCCTTGCCATCAGCGTCCGTATAAGCTGTCCTCGTAGATTCTGTCACATCATAGTACGATGTGGTATCCTTGTCCTTATCAGCAACGGCTGCAATATAGTGGCTATTGTTGTCGCTGTCAATATACTTATAGAGAGTATTTCCATTTGTATCGGTCAGTGTGGTCTTTGTATATGTATCATAGCTGTCACCATTCTTTGAAATCACTGCGCCATCACGAGATGAGCCAAGCTTCTCAAGCAGCTTCAGCTTATCACTATCTCCTGCATTCTTTGCATCAAGCTTCTTATAAATGCCCTGAAGTGTGGCATATGAGTAGCCATAATTTACAGCATTCATAAGATTTTTGCTCTGCGCATTCATCTTAGCTGCATCTGTGGTCAGATTGTTGTAGCTTGTAACAGCTGCCTCGATGTTAGCCCTGGTCTCATCGTCTGAAGCTCCATGTAAAGCTGCATACTCATCATATGGATTGGATGAATATGCACCGGTAGTGGTCTTTTCACCACCATACGCTATTCCCAGGCTATAAAGTGCTGATGCTCCATCTATATTACTGCCTGTTATTGTAAAATCATTTGCCACGCCTGTCTTTTTTGAGCTGATATAAAATCTCTTGTAGCTTGAATCGTAGTTTGCATCAAGCCCCGCATTCCTGAGCTCCTTTACCACGTCGTTCATGGTTGATGATGCGCTGAGCGTGATGGACTTGGTCTCGTCCCCCATCTTTACCTCAAGCTTGGCATCACCGCCTGTGTAACCGAGCTGGGCAAGTGTAGTCTTCTCACTGTCTGCCTTAATTTCTGCTCCGGTCATATATCCGGCCTTCGCCATCTGCTTGATTTTCAGCGACTGTGTGCCGCTTGGTGCACCGGAGCCGGCCTTTACTGTGGCCTTAGTAGTATCCGAAACTGATGTCTTCTTTAAGTTGTATGCTGTAGAAAATCGCAGATTGGAAATATTGCTGTACAAGCTGTACACCTTGGTATTAAGGGATTTCCACGCATCCTGTGTCCACTCAAGCTTGGTCTGCGCCTTCTGATATTTCTCTTTTCTGGTGGTATATGACGATACCATTGCCTTTACAATAGAATCTGTATCCAGACCTGATGTCATTCCCGATAATCTGATTGCCATGGTGTCCTCCTATCTCTTCTCATCTACCATGAGTCCTGCCATCTCCCAGACCTTCGCTATCATGTCGAGCGTCTTCTCCGGCGGAAACTCCTTGATGACTTCCTTTGTCTTCTTATCAACTATCTTTATTGTCACGCGGTTAGTCTTCTCATGGATGCCGAACACTGCCTCCGACTGGTCAGCCAACGCGCTCTTGTTGATATCATCCACAGCCTTTTTAAGCTGTGCATTGCCCTTGTCGAGCTGTCCTGCCTGCGCCTGTCCCTGTGCACCGGCATCACCGGCTGAATCACCGCTTGCTTCCTTCGTATTCATCGCCTGGATATTCCTTGCGATGCTGTCAGACACGACCTGATTGTCCGCACTGGACACCTCTGTCCTTCCCTGTGCCTGTTCCTTTATCTGTGCAGTTGATGTACTTCCCTGATAGACCATTCCTGCACCCTTGATTGCCTCTATTGCCATCTCTAACACCTCCGTGTGAAAATATGTTGCAATTGACTGTTGTTCTTACCCTATTCTAAGGAATATATCGGATGAATTGCGGGAAAGTTTATAGCTTTCTTCTCTTTTTAAGTATAAAGAGATTTTGAAAAATCCCGGCCCACATCAGGATACTTAACTATATCCTATGATGTGAGCCGGGATGGATTGTCTCTTTATTCTTTTTGTGTTTTAGTCTTAATGCTCCAGATTTGCAAACTTTGTGTACTCAGGCAGCCATGCGAGGTTTACGGTGCCGATTGGACCGTTACGCTGTTTGGCGATGATGATTTCTGAGATACCCTTGAGCTCGGTGTCCTTGTTGTAGTAATCGTCACGATAGATGAACATGACGACGTCGGCATCCTGCTCGATAGCTCCTGACTCTCGAAGATCAGAAAGCATAGGCCTGTGGTCGGGACGCTGCTCTACGGCTCGTGATAGCTGGGAGAGTGCCACCACAGGGACTGAAAGCTCTCTGGCGAGCGCCTTAAGTGAACGCGATATGTCTGAGATTTCCTGCTGACGTGATTCTGAGCCTCGTCCTGAGCCTGTCATGAGCTGCAGGTAATCGATGATGACGAGCTTTAAGTCGTGCTCAAGCTTGTATTTACGGCACTTGCTTCGAAGCTCTGATATGCTGATACCCGGAGTGTCGTCTATGATGAGCTCGGAGTCTCCTATGATTCCGGCTCCCTCGACCAGCTTTTCCCAGTCGGCATCAGACAGATTTCCTGTACGCAGTGCCTGCGCATCTACCTTTGATTCGAGTGAGAACAGACGGTTTACGAGCTGTTCCTTCGACATCTCGAGTGAGAATATAGCTGTACACAGATGTGCGTGAAATGCCACATGCTGTGCTATGTTGAGGACGAAGGCTGTCTTTCCCATTGACGGACGGGCTGCCACGAGCACGAGATCTGACGGCTGAAGTCCCGCTGTCCTGTAGTCTAAGTCTATGAAGCCTGTCGGGATTCCTGTTACGGTGCCCTCCTGCTGTGCTGCTTTTTCGATTTTCTCGAGGGCATTCATGACTACAGTACGGATTGGCACGTAGTCACCTGTCTGCCTTGTGGAAAGCAACTCAAATACATCGTGCTCTGTCTTGTCGAGCACGCTTTCGAGCGATTCCTTGCCGGCGTAGCACTCATTCTCTATGTCCTCTGTCACATGGATGAGCTTTCGCTTTATGGCATTTTCTTTTACGATATTGGCATAGTACTTGATGTTGGCAGAGGTCGGCACACTGGTGACGAGAGTTCTCACAAAGTCAAGGCTTTGTATTTCCTGCGGCACATCCTTTTCCTTTAAACGGTTCTGGAGTGTGACGAGATCTACAGGCTGACCCTCTGTAAAGAGTTCAACCATGGTCTCAAATATGATGCCGTACTGCTGATGATAAAAATCCTCCTTAAGGAGCATCTCGCTGGCGGTCACTATGGCATCCTTGCTCATAATCATGGAGCCGACCACGGACTGCTCTGCCTCAAGGCTATTTGGCATTATTCGTTTGATTAATGCTTCTTCCAAGGGGATTCCTCCTATCCTTCAACTACTGATACTGTGAGGTTTGCTGTTACCTTTGGATGAAGCTTGACAGGGACCTCATAGTTGCCAAGTGCTTTGATTGACTCGTTAAGCTGCATCTTTTTCTTGTCGAGCTCTAAGCCGTGCTGCTCCTTTGCCGCAGCCGATATCTCCTTGGTGGAGATGGAGCCGAATGTTCTGCCGCCCTCGCCTGAGCGCAGCTTTACTACTACTTTTGTGCTCTCTACGACCTTTGCGAGTGCAAGTGCACTCTCGTAGTTTTCCTGTGCCACCTTGTCAGCGTGCTGGTTCTGAAGCTTTAAGTCATTTAAGTTCTTTGGAGTAGCCTCTACTCCAAGCTTTTTAGGTATGATATTGTTTCTGGCGTAGCCGTCACTTACGTTTACTATCTCGCCTTTTTTGCCTAATGGTTTTACGTCCTGTAATAAGATTACTTTCATTCTTCTATGTCTCCTTCTTTTAGCATTTCATCCAGTGTATCCTGTATCATGCGCTTTGCCTGCACGATGGTGACGCCTGTCAGCTGTGCTCCTGCCACATTTAAGTGTCCGCCGCCACCCAGCTTCTCCATGATTATCTGGACATTTATCTCGTCGATCGAACGAGAGCTGATATAAATCTTGTCATTGTACTCTGTGAGTACAAATGATGCCTTGATTCCTATGATGTTGAGCAACTCATTTGCTGCCTGTGCACCGACGATTGTCGGGCTCTCCACATTCTCGCTAGGGCATACCGATATGGCAAACGAGCCCCTGTATACCTCTGCATGGCGTACTGCCTCGGCTCTTGCCTTGTAGCATGCCATGTCATTTCTAAGCATCTTTCTGACGCGTGTTACCTCTGCGCCTGAGCGCTTCAAAAAGGCTGCCGCCTCAAATGTACGCACGCCTGTCTTTGTCATAAAGTTGTTGGTATCGATGAGGATGCCTGCGTAGATGCAGTCGGCCTCTGTCGCATTGATCTTGACTCCGTCGTTGAAGTACTGCAGCACCTCTGCAACCATCTCACACGCACTTGATGCATACGGCTCGATGTATGAGAGTATAGGATTCTCTATTATCTCGCTGCTTTGTCTGTGATGGTCAAATACGACTATCTTTCCTGTTTTTCTGAGGAGCTCAGGGCACTCTGTATAGCTTGGCCTGTTGGTGTCCACCACCATGACAAGCGTATCCCTGCTCACCATTTCAAGAGCCTCTTCACTGTTTATAAACATATCTGCCGGGTAGCCCTTTGCCTCTGAAAACGTCTCCATGAGAGGTCTGACTGAGCTTGTCGGGTCATTTATGACTATCTGCGCCATCTTGTCGAGATTCTTTGTCTGCACAGTATATACCTATGCCTGCCCCGAGTGAGTCTATATCTGTGATGCTGTGGCCCATGATAAGTACGTTCTCACAGGTTTCAATGATCTCCTGGAGCGCCTGTGCCTTGACTCTCGCCTTTACCCTTGTCTTGCTCTCCACCTGCTTTGACTTGCCGCCAAAATACAGGATATCGTCATGATCCTTTATGACTACCTGATCACCGCCTCGTCCGAGGGCTAGGTCTATGGCATTTCGCGCATATACGTAGTTTTCATTATACTTATCGCTCTTTATACCGATTCCGATACTGAGTGTGACCGCCATCTCGTTGCCGACCTTTATGGCCTTCACCTCGTCAAGCACCTTGAACTTGTCCTCCTTCATGCTGTCAAGGTACTTGTACTTGAACACCACGAAGTATTTGTCGTTTTCTATTTTTCTGACGAGACCATCATACTTGGCAAAGTACTGGTTTACACGTCTGTCGATAAGTGCAACGAGCAGTGACCTCTTTACATCCTCTATGCTGTCGAGCGCCTCGTCATAGTTATCGATATACACAAGCGCTGAGACCTGCTTCTGCTCTGTGATTTCTTTCTTGCAGTGATAAAGCTCCGACTCATCAAATACATACAGCGCCGTCAAAAACTGGTCTGCTTCATTTGTGTCGATTATCTCATTTTCCTCTGCGATAGAGTTGAAATATATTCGCTTGACGGACAGACGGACTATGCTGTCCTCCTCCTCATTTACTATCTTGAAGTCTGTCGGCGCATCACTCTTGGTGAGAAGCTCTCTGGTCACTGTCGGAAAAAGTGTCGTGATGGATTTGTGATATTTTTTATCCACACCCATTAGCTCTGCGAATTTGTCATTTACCCAGAGTATCTTGCCGGAGTACTCAAGCAGGGCATACGGCACCTCAAACTCATTAAGCAGCCTCTTCTGCACCGATGAATACTGTGTTGCAAAGCTTATCAGCTCATTTGCAACGACTGACTTGCTTCTGACATACAAAAACAGCACGAGCGCAAAGTAAAACACTGTAAAGCCTACCATGCCATAGCCAAGCCTTCTGTCATAGCGCAGTGCTATTCCGTCAGCACATATCCACACAAACGTCAGATATAGCGGCCAGCACATGTAGCTTTTCAGCCTGCCCTTGAATTTTATTTTTTTCTTCATTTTACTCTCCTTATCCCCGGTGCGCTGCGCTGATGCTGCCGGTGCAACGGTTACGGTTTCGAGAATGTACTACAAATTTATAAGTTACCGGTCACACCTTTGTGCAGCCCGTATCGATTGATATACCTACTAGAGAGTATACCACTTTGTGAGGATTATTCCTAGTACTATATTTATCAGTTTGGAATTACAGGAGTTCAGGGCAATCCTGTGTAATCTAAGCACAATTCTATGCAATCTAAAAAGCACCGCATATATCTGATATTGATATGATACATGCGATGCTTTTTGTGTGCTCTCATCTTTCGGTATTCATTTTAATTAACTATAATTACTTCTCAGTCTTATCCGCAGCTATCTCTGCAATTGACTTTGTAAGACCTGCAATCCCCTGAATCTCTGATGGGATGATTATCTTTGTAGCCTTGCCGTCTGCTGCCTTGGCAAATGCCTCCAAGCTCTTTATCTGGAGCACTGCGTTATCCGGATTTGCCTCCTTCAACATGCGAAGTCCGTCTGCATTGGCCTGCTGTATCTTGAGGATAGCCTCTGCCTGACCTGCTGCCTCCTGGATTGTTGCCTCCTTCTTTGCCTCTGCGCGAAGGATGGCTGCCTGCTTTTCAGCCTCGGCATCGAGGATGACTGACTCTTTATTTCCCTCTGCAACAAGGATTGTCGATTTTTTCTCACCCTCTGCACGAAGAATGGCCTCTCGTCTCTCACGCTCTGCCTTCATCTGCTTCTCCATGGCATCCTGGATGGCCTTTGGAGGTATGATGTTCTTGAGCTCGACACGGTTTACCTTGATGCCCCATGGATCTGTTGCTACATCGAGTGTTGCGCGCATCTTGGTGTTGATTGTCTCACGGCTGGTGAGTGTCTCATCAAGCTCTAAGTCTCCGATGATGTTACGAAGTGTTGTAGCTGTGAGGTTCTCAATTGCCATGATTGGATTCTCTACTCCGTATGCGTAGAGCTTTGGATCTGTAATCTGGAAATATACTACAGTGTCTATCTGCATTGTTACATTATCCTTTGTGATTACAGGCTGTGGCGGGAAATCTACCACCTGCTCCTTTAAGATGACTCTCTTTGCTATTCTGTCGATAAATGGCACCTTGAGGTGAAGTCCTACGCTCCATGTGGTGAGATATCCTCCCAAACGCTCAATTACCATCGCGTGTGCCTGTGGCACGATTTTGATGCAGTTTACCAGTACTATAAGTACGATTACGAGTAACACTGCAAGTGCTATTAATCCTTCCATTTCCGGTTAAGCCTCCTTTGCCCTTTTTACAATTAGTTTTACTCCGCTTATCTTTACTACCTCGATAAGCTCGCCTTTTCTTATGACCTGGGTCTCGTCCTGCGGTCTGACTGTCCACTCCTGACCGTTTACAACGGCTTTTCCTGTCTGCTTCATGCTGTCAGCATCCTCGGTGAGCACAGCTCTTTCTCCGACCAGACTGTCCACGTTTGTCTTCACTGTCCTGGAATTGATGTACTTCCCGGCCCATGGCCTTGTGAGAGCTAAAAGCACGACTGAAACGAGTATAAATGCAATTCCCTGAACCACGACATTGCCGCCAAGCAGTGCGATTATAAACGCTACAAATGAGCCTGCCGCAAACCATATGGATGTGAGCCCGACTGTCATAAGCTCAACTAAAACAAAAACTACGGTGGCTGCCAACCAGAAAACAATGTATGTATCCATTTGAACCCTCCCTTTTTATTAGTATTTGTTTTATATTCATTTTATACTATGTAATTTGATTATGCAACAAATATTAATTTTTTAAACATAAAACATTTTTAACCTAAAAAATCCCGACCACCATCCGGTAGTCGGGATTTATCATACATTTATCTTATTCGCAAACGTATGGCATAAGAGCAAGATGACGTGCTCTCTTGATTGCTACTGTAAGAGCTCTCTGGTGCTTTGCACAGTTTCCTGTGATACGGCGTGGAAGGATTTTTCCTCTCTCAGAGATGTATCTCTTTAATTTGTTTGTATCTTTGTAATCAATGACATTGTCTTTTCCACAGAATACGCAGACTTTTTTTCTTCTACGCATTGGTCTTCTCTTCATTGATGAACCATCAGCTGATTTATTGTAAGCCATTTTTGTTACCTCCTTGAATATTTGTCCTCGTGGACACTACTAATTGAATGGAAGCTCCTCGTCGATTCCGTCCGGAATGTTCATGAAGCCATCCCCAGCAGCCTGGCTAGGTGCAGGTCTGTCTGCCGGTGCAAATCCGCCTGCATTTCCTGATGCGGCTGATTTAGACTCTGCAAACTCTGCATTCTCAACCACGACGTCAGTGGTGTATACCTTCTGTCCGTCCTTGTTTGTATAGCTGCCGGTCTGGATTCGGCCTTCAACAACAAATTTTGTTCCTTTACGGCCAAATCTCTCAAAAAATTCTGCTATCTTTCCAAAAGCTACGCAGTTGATGAAATCCGTTGACTGCTCCTCTGCATTCTTGCTGTAGCGTCTGTCTACTGCAAGTGAAAATCTTGCTATTGCAAGTGAGTTGTCCCCCTGGGCATAGCGAATTTCTGCGTCTCTGGTTAATCTACCCATAAGTATTACTTTGTTCATAATACAATCTCCTATTTTCTTATACTATGCCTCGTCTTTTCTAACGCATAAGAAACGAAGAACATTGTCCATGATACGAACGTCCTGCTCGATTTCTGCTGGGACTGTTCCCTCAGCATCGAACTGGATGAAGTAATAAAAGGCCTCAGTCATGTGCTGAATCTCGTAAGCTAATCTCTTCTTACCAGCCTCCTCAACTTCTGTAACAGTACCGCCGGCACGTGTGATGTACTCTTTTGCCTTCTCGACTACTGCTGTTCTCGCATCATCCTCGATCTTTGCACTAACGACGAGTGCTAATTCATATTTGTTCATGCGAATGTTACCTCCTTTTGGTCTCTGGCTCATAAATCTGATTATGAGCAAGGAATTTTATATCACGAGTCTAGATAATAACATGAATCGTGGTACTTTTCAAGGGGTTTTTGCAATTTTTCTTTAATTTTTATCAGGTCGGGACGTGCGCTGTTTCTATATAACTAAGCCTGCTTCTTGGTGAGACCGCGGTCATTTTTCTCGACCAGCTTTCTCGGCACCATAACCTGGTGTCCGCAGCCCATGCATTTCAGGCGGAAGTCTGCGCCGACACGCATGATTTCCCACTCGCTGTTGCCGCACGGATGTGGTTTTTTCAGTTTTACGATATCTCCTACTGCGTATTTATCCATTCTATATTCCTCTTCTACCTATGCCTGCCATTTAATATGCTGTGTATTATCCTCTGTTTATACCTCTATCTGCTCAAATACAGAGCCCAGTCCCTGCTGTATCAGAAGGTCTGCTCTTGCGTCCATCGGTGTGGTGGACTTGTTGATAAGCACGAGCTTGTTTCCGTTGTAATAGTCTATGAGGCCTGCCGCCGGATATACTGCAAGAGAGGTTCCTCCCACTATGAGCACATCGGCGTGACTGATGTAGTAGATTGCATCCTCAAGCGTTTTCTGATTTAAGCCCTCCTCGTACAATACAACATCCGGCTTTACCGGGCCGCCACACTTTGGGCATTTTGGCACACCTGTTGAGTGGAGGATTTCCTCTGCGCTTACAAACTGCAAGCACCTCTCACAGTAGTTTCTCAGCACACTGCCGTGCAGTTCCATCACATTTTTGCTGCCGGCCTTCTGGTGCAGTCCGTCTATGTTCTGCGTCACAACACCCTTAAGCTTTCCGGCCTTTTCAAGCTCTGCCAGCTTGTAATGCGTGATGTTCGGCTCTGCATCAAGACAGAGCATCTTGTCACGGTAGAATCGGTAAAACTCCTGCGGATGCTTCCTGTAAAATGTATGGCTCAGGATGGTCTCGGGCGGATAATCATACTTCTGATTGTAAAGTCCGTCCACGCTTCTGAAATCAGGTATGCCGCTCTCGGTTGATACACCTGCTCCGCCGAAAAATACAATATTGTCCGAAGCCTTTATCCACTGCAAAAATGTTTCTACACTGCTGTCATTGTTACCCATATGTATCCATCCTTTCTTCTTTTCTTCTTTAAATTGCTGCCTATTATTTTTTGTAGCCACACTTTTATAGCTTTCGTCACCAGCTTGTCCACATCTGCATTCAGTCCAAGCACCATCACTGCATCGTCTGCCTTGAACACGTAGTCCGGCAGCGGAAGTACGCGATTCTTTCCGGCTTCCTTTACTGTAACGATATTTACATTGTATTTCTGGCGCACATTATTTTCCTTGATGCTCTTTCCTACCCAGCCTTCAGGTGGATTTATCTCGTAGATTGAGTAATCATCGTTTAATGCCACATAATCAAGCACATGGTTGGCGCTGTATTTCTTTGCCACTCGTTCTGCCATGTCGCGGTCAGGATAGATAACCTCATCCGCACCGTTTCGAAGCAGGAACTTGGCATGCACATCCCTGTTTGCCTTGCTGATGACGTATTTTCCGCCCATCTCCTTAACGAGACTTGTTATCTCAAGTGAGCTCTGGAAATTGGTGCCGATGCATACAAAAATCAAATCGAAATTGTTAATTCCGAGTGCTTTTACTACCTGTGGGTCGGTACAGTCACCTATCTGCACCTTGGTCACGTCATAGATTAAATCCCTGACCTTGGCCTCGTCCTTGTCCATCACCATAATGTCATTTCCGTTTTTTATCAAATCCGCACACAGATGGTGTCCGAATTTACCCATTCCAATAATTAAAATTGATTTCATTGCGTTTCTCCTTATCCTATGATAACTTTTTCCTCCGGAAGCTCTATATTGGCTTTATCCGGTCTATGCACAAACGAAAGCACAAAGGTCATGCTTCCGATTCTTCCACAATACATCATAATTATGATAATTATGCGTCCTACTGTATTTAAATCTCTTGTGATGCCTGTTGTCATGCCGACCGTACTGATTGCAGAGTATACCTCAAACAGTACATCGTCCATCTTCATATTGGATGTGGCAAGTATAGCTATCACCGCTGTAAGTCCAAGCACCAGATTGATGATAAGCACCATTCCGGCCTTTTTGATTACCTCACTGCTTATTTTCCTGCCAAACACATTGCAGCCGTTGCTTCCTCTCATATAAGAAACAATATAGATTATCATGACCGCCATGGTTGTGGTTTTGATTCCGCCGGCTGTCGAGCCCGGGCTTCCTCCTATGAACATGAGCACTATAGTCAAAAGCTTGCTCTCCTGTGTCAGTGCTGCTGTGTCTACTGTATTGAAGCCTGCCGTTCTCGCCGTAACTGAGCCGAATAACGATGCAAATATGGCACCCGGTGTATCCATGCCTGCTATGGTATTACTTTTTTCAAAAAATATACATAAACAGTCCGCCACCGAAGACAAGTATCAGTGTGGTTGATATTACTATCTTGGCGTGGAGCGAGTATCTGCTAAACTTAAGCTTTTTGGTTCTGACCTCATTCCATATGGTAAAACCGATACCACCTATGATGATAAGCAGCATAATTGTGATATTGACTAACGGATCTGCGACATATTTTGTAAACGATGAGTACTCCTCGTTTATGCCCATCAAATCAAAGCCTGCATTGCAAAATGCAGATATCGAGTGGAACACCGAGAAATATATGCCTCTTAATATGCCAAAATCCGGTATGAAGCGGATTGCTAAAAGCACCGCTCCTATACCTTCGATAAGGAAGGTTCCCCTTATTATCACGCTGAAAAGCCTAACTATTCCACCAATCTCGAGTGCATTGACGCTCTCCTGCATCAGATCCCTCTGTCTGAGTCCGATTTTTTTGTGCAGAAGCATGGAAAATGCCACGCCGATTGAGATAAAGCCCATGCCTCCTATCTGAATCAGCACCAGAATTACAAGCTGCCCTATAATACTCCAGTGTCTGAAAGTATCAAACACAACAAGACCTGTCACACAGGTTGCGCTTGTTGCCGTAAAAAGTGAGTCCAGAAAATTAGTCCATTGTCCGTCTCTTGAAGAAAACGGAAGGCTCAGCATTATTGCCCCTGATAATATTGTCAGAAAAAAGCCAACTGCGATGTATCTGAACTCTGTCAGGTTCTTATGTCGTTTTTTTATGTCATGTTTTATATCGTTCATATCCAATCCTAACTATTTGCTGCAGAATGTATTATTGTCAGCTTACAGGAGCTGTTTGTATATATCCCTCTTGCTGACACCTCTGTCCTTTGCCACGAGCTTCATGGCTTCCTTCCTGTCGATGCCCTGTGACTCATAGTGTGCCATATGCGCTTCAAGAGGCATGGCTTCCCAGCTTTCCTGCTGCTCCTTTGCTATTTCAGCCACGTTTCTGCCACAGATTACAAGCACATATTCACCTCTTGGCTCCTGTGTCCTTGAACGCTCCAAAAGCTCCGAAAATGTAGTCTGCACCTTTTCCTCGTGCTTTTTCGTAAGCTCCCTGCACACGGTGAGTTCTCTGTCTCCGAGCGCATTGTAAAGCTCTGTGACCGTCTTTATAAGATGATGAGGCGCCTCGTAGATTATGATTGTCCGGGTCTCGTTTTAAGCTCCTCAATGACGCGCGCGCGTTCCTTTTTATCCCTCGGCAAAAATGCCTCAAACGCAAACCTCCTGGTCGGCCTGCCCGACATGGTAAGTGCTGTAATGCACGCTGCCGCCCCTGGAAGCGAGGTAACAGGCACGCCCTCCTCGTAGCAGATGCGCACGATGTCCTCACCCGGGTCAGAAATGCCGGGTGTTCCTGCATCGGTGATGAGGGCTATATTTTTGCCCTCCTTAAGCTTTGCCACAAGCTGGTAAGCTTTATCTATCTTGTTAAACTCATGATAGCTCGTCATGGGTGTCTTTATCTCAAAATGATTGAGCAGCTTTATGGAGTTTCTCGTATCCTCCGCTGCGATGAGGTCTACCTCCTTAAGTGTGCGCAGCACACGGAATGTGATGTCCTCCAGATTTCCTATCGGAGTTGCGCACAGATACAGTGTTCCTGTCATATGATTCTCCTGTTATTTTCCGTTATTCCGAGGCTTATCGCCGTATATCTCATATATCTCATCCGTGTATACATTAGGTTCCTTGTATACAACCAGAGGTTTTTCGATGGTTATACGGCTTTTGCCGCCCTTTAACCCCTCTATGAGCACCATGTTCGGCTCCCTGTCCGCGTAGGGATGAACAAGACGCATGCGCTTTGGCTCGATATGATATTTCATCATCGTGCTAAAGATCTCTGCCAGCCTGAATGGTCTGTGAACCATGTAAAAACGCCCATTGAATTTGAGCATTTTTGCGCTCTCCCTGACTATATCGTCAAGTGTACACCTGACCTCGTGGCGTGCTATCGTCATGGCATCGTCTGCATTTTTGATACCGTGCTGACCTATCATATACGGCGGATTTACCGTCACCACCTCCACGGACTCGCGCCCGAAAAGCTCTGAGGCATTGCACACATCTCCCTCTTCTATGGTCACTTTGTCCTCAAGATGGTTATATTTCACACTTCTTTTCGCCAGGTCAGCACACTGAGGCTGAAGCTCAAGCCCGCTGTAATGCTCTCCGTTATTCTTTGCCTCAAGAAGTATCGGAATCACACCGTTTCCGGTGCACAAATCCACAGCTCTCTCGCCGCGCTTTACCTTTGCATAGTCAGATAAAAGCACGGCGTCTATGCCGAAGCAGAACAGCTTTGGATCCTGTATGAGCCTATAGCCCTTGCGGCACAAATCGTCCAGGCGCTCATTACTGTGTATCAGTGCTTCCATTGTCTTTGTCCCTGTTGTAATCTTTATTATAGTTTTTGTTCTTGTAATCCTTGTTGCGGTTGTATTTCTGCTTGTTTGGTCTGTTTTTGCCGCCCTTGTACGGCTTTTTGTAACCGTCCTTATTTTCTCTGCCGGCATTTGCAGCATTTACTTCATTTGTCTCATTTGCAGAAACTTCCGCTGCCTCTATGTCCGCCCTGTACGGACGTCTTTCTCTGTTGTCACGCTTGTCACGGCGTCCACGGTTTCTCTGTGGCTTCTCCTGTGGCTTGTCCTCCATCGTCTCGTCACCGCTATCCTCGAGATCCTTGAGCTCTCGAAGCTCCTCCTCGGTGAGCTTTACATCCTTTCTCTGGCGTGGCTTTAAGCGCAGATCATCTACAGTGTACTCACGAAGCTCCTTCTCCTCGCCATTGTCGATGACAACACGCACAAGCTGCCTGAGCACGCTGACTGACTTGACCTCTCCGATGATTCCCTCAGGTGTCTTGACCTTTTCTCCTACCGACGGCATTCTGCTGTTCAGATACTCATATGTATCCTGCTCATACTTGAGACAGCACATGAGCCTTCCACACACACCGGATATCTTGGTTGGATTGAGGGAAAGATTCTGCTCCTTTGCCATCTTTATGGAAACCGGCACAAAATCTGCCATATAAGAATGACAGCAGAGCGGTCTGCCGCATATTCCGATGCCGCCCATCATCTTGGTCTCATCCCTGACACCGATCTGGCGCAGCTCGATTCTGGTGCGGAATACCGCTGCCAGATCCTTTACGAGCTCTCTAAAGTCAATTCTGCCGTCCGCTGTAAAGTAAAACAGCAGCTTATTTCCGTCAAAGGTATACTCTGCATCCACCAGCTTCATCTCAAGTCCGTGCTTGATGATTTTCTCCTTGCAGATGGCAAATGCCTCTTTTTCCTTTTCCTTATTTCTCTCAACCGTTTTCTCATCCTCGTCGGTTGCCACTCTGATGACAGGCTTAAGCGGTGAAACCACCTTATCATCATCCACCTCCTTCGGCGGAATGAGGACAGTTCCCATCTCTATGCCTCTTGCTGTCTCCACGATAACATGCATTGCCATGTCGAGGTCGAAATCAGCCGGGTCAAAGTAATATATTTTGCCTGCTGTCCTGAATCTGATACCAACTATTTTTGTCATGTGATTAGTTCTCCTTTATGGTCATAAGCAGCAGCTCAATTACCAGGTCAAAATTAACGTTTGCGTTAATTCTTATCTTCGCCTTCTCAAGCGCCTCAAGTATTGCCTCGATTCCCTGATAGGAATGCTTTGCTGCCTGTTTCTTTATATCATAGACCTCATCCTTGAATATGAGTCCGTTAACATCGTTTGTCGCCTTCATATACAGCACATCTCTGTACCACACCATAATCAGGTCAAAATAATCCTGCACCTTAAGCTTGTACTCAGCTATCTGCTTTACTGCTGCGCCCAGCTCGTACAAATCTATGTCATCGAGGCGCTTTATAAGCGACAGTGCTGACTCCTTTAGCTCGTTGAACTCGTCTGATGAGGCGAGCTTAACAGCCTTTCCGACGATGCCCTGTGCAAATGCGGCACTGATATCTGCCTGATAATCCGGAATATGCTTTTCGTTCATCAGGTATGCCTTTATCACCTCGTCCTTTACCGACTTCATATTGAGTGTGATGCAGCGCGACCTGATGGTCTGCAGAAAGCTGTCTGCATTGGTGGTAAGAAGCATGATGACCGCATATGCCGGTGGCTCCTCAATGGTACTTTAAAAGCGCGTTCTGCGCCTGCTGGTTCATTTTTTCAGCCTCATCCACTATGTAAATCTTGTATTTACTGCTGTACGGCTTTATCACTATATCGTTGTTGAGCTGTGTCCTTATGTCGTCAACCGATATGTTGTTGGGCTTTTCATGACTGACATATATGATATCAGGATGATTGTGGTCATCTGCCTGATGGCACGATTTGCACTCTCCACAACCGTCTGTGCCCTCTTTCTCACACTGCAGTGCCCTGGCAAATGCCTCGGCTATCATCATTTTGCCGGACAACTGTGGTCCGTTTATTATATATGCATGTGAGACCTTTCCCATTGATATGGCATTTTGCAGATGCTCTATTATCTGCTCATTTCCTACTATATCCTTAAATCCTGCCATAGCTGCTGCCTCCGTTTTAGTCTGCCTGTGTCTGTTATAGCTTTTATCTCCTACGTGAGTATATCAAGCAACAGTCCACGTATCTCTCCGATTCTTGCCAGTATGGACAGATGATCCTTCTCATCCTCCACCAGCTCTGATGCCAGCTCGTCCAGATTGCTGTCTATCAGTTTTATTATACCATAAACTCTGTGCCTTCCTCTCCTGTCGAGGAAATTTTCTCTGGAAAATTTATGTGATCTGTAGACCACCTCATTCAAAAAATCCTTTATGAGCCCGCGATATCTCTTCATGTCCCTGATGTCCATATGCTCGGCTATTCTGTTGCCCTGTACTGTGATATCCTGCATCAGCGCATCTACCTTTGCCTGGAGATCAGCGTCTGTTATGGCGCTGGCCAGTGTGAATTTGAACGAGCCGTCACCGGCCTGTGTTTTTTGTGCATCAGGAACCTGTGTCACCTGATTTACTTCATTTACTCTGACTGCCATGAGGCTGCCTCCTTATTCGTTTCCGGTTACACTTATGTGCAAGCCGTAACCATTTTCTTGCTCTGCAATTAAGAACTCTGTCGTATGTATTCTGAAATCTCGGCAAGCACAGTGTCCATATCATCATTTATGAAGCGACGTGTAATCCCTGCCTCACGCAGCTTCTCCTCAGAGAAATCTGATGCGTCTGCCAGAAAACGGCGGCACATCTCCTCATATTTAGGCACCTGCTGCCCCTTTTCCCGGTGAATGGCGCGTATCAGACGGTCGCCGTCCTCCACCTCCACATAGATTGGCAGTACCCTGTCACTGCCAAAATAATCGCGTATCTTTGTATAAGACTCCAGTGTTCCGACTGTCAGATAGCTTTTGCAGCGAAGGTCTATATCATCATCGTTTACCGTGAAATATTTCCACACGCCGTACACTGTATTGTACTCTCGAAGCTCTATGATGCGCCCCTGTGCACTGAGCCTTTTTACATCCTCTTCATTGCAGAAATGATAATCCTTATCCTGTGTCTCTCCGTCCCTTATCGGGCGAGTGGTATACGGGATAATCCTGCTAAGCATGAGGGAATCATCCTGCAGTATTTTGTTGTATATAGTGTCCTTGCCTGATGCGCTTTTTCCCATCACGCAGAAAATCTTACCCATCTGTAAACCTCTTATATTGTAATTAGTATAAATATGATTGTTTGCTATGTCAAACTGTTGCTTACAGCACCGCAACAAACTTCCACATATTGGCATCCGGATCAAAATACAAGCCATCCACTTCAAGACCTGAATTTACAGCCTTTATTACATCATCTATGAGCTTGTCGTTCATTATCTCTCCCGGCACCACAAGCGGTATCCCCGGCGGATATATATTTATAAAGGCACCGCTCACCTTCCCGCTTGCCTTAAAGGCATAGACCTCCTGATGGTCTGCATCATATGCATCATACATTTCCATTACGGCAGGCAGCTTTTGGTATATGGTTGTATCCATTTTGACAGGAAAGTAAAATTGATGTACCACACCCTCCTGTTTTAATATATCATAAAACTCTTCAAAATCAGACTTATATTTTTCGAGCTGGCTGTCTATTTCAATCAAAGCATCCGCAAGCCTGTCAAAGCCCTCATCCGTATCCATGACAGATGCCAGCGCCAGTACATAATTGCCCGCTGCCATCTCAAGCTGCAGCTCATATTTTTTAAGCAGAAGCTCAAGCAGCGTATGTCCATTCATAGCCTCTTTCGTAAATATAATAATCTTTGACTCGTCAAAATCATATGCCTCATCGGCAGAAAAATCACTTTTTCTGACCACGTTCAGATGCGAAAGTCCGCTGACCTTCTGATAAAATCTGTCAAGTCTGCTCCTAAGCTGTGCAAAGACAGTCTCTTTGTTATCGCGCACATAGTGTATGCAGCGCTCTATGCCTGTCATAAGCACATATGACGGTGAGCTTGTCTCATAAATGCCGAGAAACTTCTCCACTGCAGCTTCACGCATCCCACCCAGCAGTAAAAGCGCCGTCTGTGTAAATGCCGGAAGCGTCTTGTGCAGGCTCACTATGACCGCATCGGCCCCGAGCGCTATGGCATTTTGAGGGAAGCCGCCTCCAAAGCCAAAGTGCGCGCCATGTGCCTCGTCAACTACGAGTAAAGCTCCATGTGCATGTGCCACAGATGCGATTGCCGCCACATCGGAAACCACACCATCGTATGTAGGCGAGGTTATCACAACCGCTTTTATGTCGGGATTTTCATCAAATGCCGCCCTTATCTGTGCCTCGGTTATCTGCCCCTGCAGCCTTGTCCGTGTAATTTCAGGGTATGTAAACACCGGGTGAAGCTGCCTTAAATAAAGCGCATGATACACCGCCTTGTGACAGTTCCTTGCTACAAGCACCTTGTCTCCCCTTTTGGTGGCCGCAGATATTGCTGCCAGTATACCGCAGGTGCTTCCGTTTATGAGAAAATATGCACGCTTTGCACCGTAAAGTGCCGCTGCCTCAGCCTGCGCCTCCTTTATAATGCCCTCAGCGTGGTGCAGATTGTCAAAATTGTCTATCTCTGTGATATCAATAGCATACGGGTCCAGCCCTGCACCTATATCACTGCCACGGCGCTTATGCCCCGGCATGTGAAACGGATAAATATTTGATTGTGAATTATTTATCAGTTCTTTTTCCATTTAAGTACCTATATATCCTTTTTTAGCCCAGAAATCTTCCAAGCTCCGGCATCCAGTCATCATAAAATATTTCATCATTGCAGAACGCGCTCCAGACCGGTGTGAGGAAATCAAGTATCAAATCAAGCGTCTCCTCCCAGCCTGCATTCGCATATGCCCTCTGCTGTCGTGTCAGCCTCTTACAATACTGCTCCCAGCGCCTTTTCATATACGCATAGCTGCGATAACCATACACCTGCTCAAGCCTGTGCATGCTCACTGTCTTCGGTTTATTTTTCGCTCTAACCTTAAAATTATCAATTATCTGCCTTCCGCTGACTGAATATCTCTTAAGTATCTCATATGCATCACCATATGGTTTCATATCGCTAACCAGCTCAAGCTTATCCATTATCTCAAACAGCTGTTCTCCGAGCCTGGATTCAGGCGAAAAAATACAAACATCTGCGTCTCCATAAAAGCTGTTCATAAAAACATATTTTAGTCATGGGAACTCCTGCATCCGCTTCATTAAGGCGCTCAAGCCTCACTGCAAACGGTACCTCCCCGCCATCACACATAGCGCTTAGATTCCACGTATGTATCAGCGGTTGCATATCACTGCCGTCCGGTTCATTATCTGATACCTTTGCCGTCTTCTTAGATAATTCTGCATTAGTCCATACCACATCACTGTGACTGTTAAGCCCTGCATTGCCTATAATGATATTGCGCAGTACATCAAACGGCGTACCATTATCCCCTGCCCTGCCACCGGGGCTGCCATATACATAATAAAACGCCAGCTTTTCTCCTGTTACAAAATACGGCTTTTGAAGCCACAGCACTTTTCCCAGACCGGCATTATTTATGCGCCAGAGAAAATCCTGCTTCACGTACTGCCATAACACATCGCTGTACGATAATTTTTTCTCATCGCTTATATGTCTTAAATCTACCCTCACTACAACCATACTCCTATGAAGCTTTGCACCTTCTTCACTACACGCCTTGCCCTTGCATAATCCATGAGCACGGAAATATCCTTATCCGGATCAGCTATGTACGACTGTATGGCTGCCTTGAAATCATTGCGGTCCATTCTTGCCTCATATTTCAGGCAGTCGCATATCACACGCTCCTTATCATAAATGCCAAAAGTATTACCGCCAAGCTCAATGGTTGAAGCACCAAGCATAAGCGCATCCGGCTCCGTATAAAACGGGATAATTCTTGGATAGTCCATCTTAAAGCGTGATTTTGATGTATTTTTGTCCACAGCAAGCGTCCACCCGTAAGGCTTTTCCTTTATGTAGCCATAGGCGTAAAGTGCACTTTCCATGCAAAGCATTGCATCCGGAAAGAGTGCTGCGACAAGTGCATCCTCAGAAAAATCATCCACGCGGTCGGTGTAATAGCCGTTTCTGATGCGGACAAGCTTTCCCTCCCTGACAAGCGTATCAATTCGCCTGTAGTCTATACCAAGCCTTGTAAGCTCTTCTTTTTTCACTATTCCGTTATGCTTTTCCATGGCATCAGCTATGATAGTCTGTACCTGTTGTATATTCATTACTGCTTCTCCATCCCTTGCTTATCAGCTAAAAGCCTCTTGGCATCACGTAATCCAAGCTGATACAGGCTCTCAAGCTTATTAGGATCCTTTTCTACCTTGCTTATTTTAATGTGCTCCGACGGCCTTAACACCTCGGCAATGCCCTGCTTTTCAAGCTCCTTAAGATGCTCAAGCTGATAATTGTACATGATATGCCTGTTTGAAAATGCCTCGTAAAACCTCGGAAAACGCTTTTTGTATACCGATGTTAAAAACCTTGGCATAGGTTTTTTTATATAGTCTGCCGGCTTTGTCAGCACGACAACCACTCTGTCATATCCCATATCAAGCATATGCTCATATGGAATACTGTCCGTCACCGCGCCATCCAGATACCACTCATTCCCCAGCTTCACAGGCTTTGACACTACAGGCATGGAGCCCGATGCCATGAGCACATCCATCTGGTCAAAGACACTCTTTATCTGCACATATTCAGGCTTACCTGTCCTGATATTCGTCACAACCGCATAAAATGGGATATCCGACTTCTTATATTCCTCATCATCAAACGGGTCAAGCTCTCTTGGTACTGTATCATAGGCATATTTCGTGCTCACTATGTTTTTCTCCCGAAGAAGCGGCCTGATACCAATATAATTTTTGTCACTGTTAAACCTCTTATTGTATCGTATAACCCTGCCACGCTGCTTTGACAGCAGATTCACTCCAAAAAGTGCTCCCGCCGAAACACCGATAACAGCATCAAAGCTAATATCATGGTCCATAAAACAGTCGAGTACTCCGGCTGTATACATACCTCTCATGGCTCCACCCTCAAGCACGAGGGCGCATCTTTCATCACTCATTTCTGCCTCCATTTATAATGTCATAATAAAAAATGTATTAATATTTATGTCGACCGCTGAACTTCAGATTGTCTCTCCTTCTGCGCTGTTTTCTCTCAAGCTTGTGCTCCCTGAAGCGCTCGCGCTGCTCCTTCTTAATGCTCCATTTGTGTTTCAACACATATATATTGTCTGATATTCTTCTAATCATGAAAATGCTCAGAATAATCACTGCGATAAGTACGAGCACCCAGAGAAAATATACCGGCTTTATCCTTATTATATCACTTTCCACGTTCTGTCTGCTGTTCTCATCAAAGTACGACAGATCGACCTTTGCTCCTGATTTCAGCAGATCCACACAGCCTACCACATGATCACCATACTTGTATCTGACCGTAGCAAGAGCATCCTTGTTGTCGGACTTCATGTCAGCAGCTTCCCTTTTAATGCTAGAAAAATCCGCATTGTTTGGCAAAACAACATAGTTTTCCGACACCTTTGCATACATGCCGTGCTCATTCATCACGCCCAGATCCGGCGTATTGTCAGTAGCTGCGCTGTTTTCATTTTCAGCTATGCTTAGTGCCTTGAAGTTACTGAAATAGTAATTGAGCAGCGTGTTTGTGTCTGCATACTGGTCAGGCGACTGCGCATTCATAATAACCGCGCACAGCGTCAAGCCATCCTTCTCCGCATAAGTGACAAGCGTGCTGTTAGCCACTGAAGTGTAGCCGGTCTTGCCGCCGGTACAATCCTGATTTACAAACTGTGAATACGATTTAAATGGATGCAGCATCGCATGATGATTGTACAGCGGAGTATCCTCGGTATGCTTGTTTGTAGGTGGTATGATATAGGTCTTTGTGCCTGTAATCTTTCGAAACTCGTCATTTCTGTATGCTGCACACGAGATAAGCCCCATATCGTATGCGCTTGTCCAGTGATTTTCATCGGGCAGACCATTTGCATTGTTGAAATGTGTATCTGTACAGCCTAATTCTTTGGCTTCCTTGTTCATCAGATCAATAAATGTGCTGTAATCTCCCCCAAGCTTTTTGCCTGTATGCTCTGCTGCAGCATATGCGCACTCGTTTGCCGACTCAAGCATAACTCCATATAGTGTCTGCTCCATGGTCATCTCCTCGCCCACATCCCTCTTGATGCTCGACGAACCATCACTGCTCTCCTTCACCGCCTCTTTTGAGAATGTAACCTTCTCATCCATCTTGCAGTTGAGTATAGTCAGATATGTGGTGAGAATCTTTGTGATACTTGCAGGATAATGCTTTTCGTGTGAATTTTTCTCATAGAGCACCGTACCTGTATTGACCTCCATCACCACGGCGCACGGTGAATTTATCTGCGGTCCCTCCGGCCAGTACGTGTCATCACCATCCGCAAATGCCATAAGCGGTCTCGCACAAAGCGTAGTGACCATAGCAAACACTGCCATTATTAGTATTCCTGATTTTTTAAATTTATAATTTTATGCTTCATATCTGTTCCTATTAATTCTAAAATTGGGTAGCTGTTCAGTACTATAACCAAAAATGTACTATTTCTAATTATAATGTATGAAAAACATGTTATCAAGGGCATGTGCATCGTATTTTTCCTATTTTATTTTGACACCCACACAATTGTAGGGTATTATCTATATGAAATTTTACGTTTTTATAAGGAGATTTACATGAGACTTAGAAATATCCCGGGCGCCGGTGAAGTCATCGACAACAGCCCTTATTGCATAAAGGAGCCTGTTGAATTAAAAGGAAAATGGCATGATTTTTTAGGAAACAATAATCCGATTCATATAGAGGTTGGTATGGGAAAGGGCAGATTTCTGATGGATCTGGCACGGCTTCATCCCGAGATTAACTATATAGGTATCGAACGATATACCAGTGTGCTTCTTCGTGCCGTAACAAAAAATGCAGGAGGACGAGCTGCCAAATGTGCACTTTTTGTGCATTGATGCCGCAACTCTTCCGGATATTTTTGACCGTAATGAGGTTGACCGCATTTACCTGAACTTTTCCGATCCATGGCCGAAGGACAGGCACGCAAGAAGACGCCTCACCTCAAGCGAATTTCTTGCCAGATATGATTTGTTTCTCGCACCTGACGGACGCATAGAGTTCAAGACTGACAACCAGGACCTCTTCACCTTCTCTCTGGAAGAGATTGAAAGCTCTGATAAATGGCACCTCGACGCCAGTACACGCGACCTGCATCATGATGCTGCAATGAATGAGGGCAACATCATGACCGAGTACGAGGAGAAATTCTCTGCTGTCGGAAACCCTATCTGCAAGCTGATTGCTTCAAGATAATGCAACATATCTGTCGTTAATCGCATGATTTATATAGTCAAACATGACCCAGCTTTTATGACATTCTTCAGATTTTTCTGAGGAACTGTCATATTCGTCTCTGGCATCGTTGAAATATCTCTGCGCTTCCTTATCTCTTCCCATCTTGCTATAGCTTGAACTGATATTACTGTAAACCATAGCCTTAAGATCTCTCGAGCGGATAATTTCTGCCGTGGCAAGGCTCTCCAGATAACATTCAAAGGCTTTTGACTCATCGTTCTCAAGCTCATATACCAATCCCAGGATATTGAGATACTCTGCATATTTTTCCACGTGACCGGTGCTCTTCAAGCGCGCAAGCGCTTTCTTTATACGTACAACCGCACTGTCATAGTCCTTCTTTACCACGTCATCTACTGCAATTATCATTTCGTTATCCGCTATATTGTCTGTTGAATATTTGTCTACCCCATTCATCATATTTTACTCCGACCAAAACGTCTTCCCAAATGTTACTTTTGTCCTATTCAACAGTATAAACTTATTATTTCAAAATTTCAATATTAATTTCACTTTTTATGGGACTATCAGACTACCCAAAAATTATGCAATAAAAAAGCACCAACCCTATGGCTCATACGTCCATAAAACCGGTACC